>Ga0163149_10003101_pt1 | contig 19230 bp, 18 predicted proteins | sample OliLakLV19MP5G1_FD_148604 | JGI IMG/M metagenome (GOLD analysis project Ga0163149, IMG submission 148604) | Freshwater microbial mat bacterial communities from Lake Vanda, McMurdo Dry Valleys, Antarctica - Oligotrophic Lake LV.19.MP5.G1 | ecosystem: Environmental > Aquatic > Freshwater > Lake >...
TTCAAAAAACAAAAGAAATCGAATATTTAGTTCTGGTGATTTGTCGCAGGGGTCACACCTGTTCCCATTCCGAACACAGAAGTTAAAACCTGTTGAGGCGATGATAGTCTTTCGGGGCGAAAGTAGCTAGTCGCCAGAACTAAGTATTTGATTGCTGAAGGTTTGATTTGAGACACTCCCGTATTGTTATAACTTGGTACTTGTAGTACCACAAAAGTTTTGATGAACGTGTGTAGGACTCATCTTTCCTCACAATAACAGGGTGAGTCAGATTGCTGACCCCCTGTTTTTTTATTGTGATTACGAAGAATACTCCGAAGCTTTGCTTCGGGGCTCGATTCGCACATACAGAAAGAGTTGGTGGAGTTGATACTCCTGCAACAAAGTTTTCCCTCTTGTCTCGCCTAATATCTCGTCTATTGCAGCGAGGATAGGACAAGGTAAAACATGACTACTCTTTTTAGGAAACGCATTTCGGTCTATACTATGTATATGATTTCTTGGTCAACTCGAAGAAAAATTACATATCTTTCAATTGTATTGGGCACTCTTTTTACAATCATATTTTCCATTTTTATGGTTTGGTATTATGTACCACCAACTTGTTTTGATTTGAAAAAAAATGGTGATGAAACAGGTATTGATTGCGGAGGTTCGTGTGTGCTTATTTGTCAGTCTGATGCCCTCGATCCACTTGTGTTATGGCAGAGAACCTTCAGGGTTTCTGCCGGGGTTTATAACGCTGTTGCGTATGTACAGAATCCGAATGTAAGTTCATATGTTATTCGAGCACCCTATACACTGTCTGTTTTTGATGCGCGTGGAAATCTTTTAATTAAAAAAACAGGTTCTGTCTATGTTCCTGCAAATAAGAAATTTGCGATTTTTGAGGGTAATCTCAATCTTTCTTCTTCGCCAGCTCGTATTGTATTTGAATTTGAAAAAACTCTTGTGTGGCAAAAACAAAGAGGTGTTTCTCCTGAAATATTTGTTAAGAATCCTCGTTTAAGTAGAGTAGATACAAGTCCTCGCGTTGACGCTGTTTTGGAAAATACTTCTCTTTCAGAAATTCGCAATATTGAAGCGACGGTCATTGTCTCTGATGAGAATGGAAATGCACTTGGAGTGTCGCGAACATTTGTTGAAAGTATACGTTCGTCAAGTGAGTCAAATATTGTGTTTACGTGGCCTGAATCTTTTGAAGCTGATGTGGGTATTTGTAAGCGTCCAGTAAATGTTGCGCTTGTTATTGATCGTTCAGGAAGTATGGATGATGATAGTCCAAACCCTCCTCAGCCATTAACTAATGTAAAAGATGCAGCTCTTGCTTTCGTAGATAAGCTTGATAATGATGATAAGGTCGGCATTGTTTCATTTGGTACCACAGCAAGTAATCCTGTTGACAGTCTTTTGAGTACAGATTTTGGAGCTGTAAAAGAAGCTATTAAAAAAATAGCTATTGTTCTTCAGGGGGGACAGAATACTAATATTGGAGACGGCATACTCCGCGCTCGTGAAGAACTTTTTTCTTCACGTCAGATTGAGGGTGCAGGGAAGGTTATTGTTCTTTTAACTGATGGCGTTCCTACACATCCTCAAAAGGTTGAAGATGAATTGTATCCTGAGAAATATGCTGAATTTGAAGCACAAGCAGCAAAGCGTAGTGGTATAGAAATATTTACAATTGCCTTAGGTACAAAAGTAAATACAGACTTTTTGAGTCGTTTAGCCTCTGGTTCTGAGTATGATTTTAATACTGTAGACTCAACAGATTTGAGTACTATTTATAAAGGTATAGCACAAGAAATTTGTAAAAAAGGTCCTGTGGTAATTGAAATTATTCCACTTGTACAGCCCCGTTAAATAATATAAAAGTAAGTCTTAATAATCATTTTACGTTTCTTTTTATAGATCTTTTATTATCTAACAGGGTAAACCTCGGTAGTACTCGCCTCGTTTCATGTTAGGAGATATAAGAAAAATATAGAAAATGCTGTTTTTAACCTTAAAATACTAAGTTAGAATTTTTATCTCACGGGGTATACAATAGGGTCACCTAATGTATGTCATTTATATACACCATTATTAATTCTCGTTTCATAAAGTCAGTTGACTGGCTTTTGTTTTCTGCAGCATTTCTTGTTTCTATTGCAGGGCTCATTACTATGAATTCTTTTGTAAGTGATAATTATTTTTTTGAAAAACAGTTAATTTCCCTCAGTATTTCGATCGTTTTATTTTTTGTATGTACACAAATTGATTGGAGATTTTTACGAAAAACGAGCGTGGTAATGTTTATTTTTTTGATTACAACTATTGTTCTGATGACTTTGTTTGTTTTAGGTAATGTAGTTAAGGGTGCACAAAGTTGGTTTGATTTTGGTTTCTTTTCATTTCAACCTTCTGATCCAGCAAAGCTTGTAATTATTTTAGTGCTTGCAAAATATTTTACTCGAAGACATATTGAAATTGCACACGTAAGACATATTCTTATATCAGCTCTATATGCAGGAACTATTTTTGCCCTCGTATTATTACAGCCAGATTTTGGTTCAGCTATTATTATCCTCTCTATTTGGTTTGGAATGGTGTTTGTTTCTGGTATTTCAAAAAAACATTTACTTGCCGTTATGTTTCTGGGTCTTGTGGCTTTTGCTTGCCTATGGCTCTTTGTGTTTCAGCCCTATCAGAAGGCGCGTATCATGACTTTTATCCATCCTCTTGCTGATATACGAGGTACGGGGTATAACGCATATCAATCAACTATTGCTGTCGGTTCTGGTCAACTTGTAGGTAAGGGGGTAGGGTATGGAACTCAAAGCAAACTTCAATTTTTACCTGAGTATCAAACAGATTTTATTTTTGCTGCTTTTGCTGAAGAGTGGGGTTTTGTCGGTGTCTTAGCCATTTTTGTTTTATATGCATTTATTGTTTTTAAAATTCTGCATTATGCAGTTCGAGGTGCTTCAAATTTTGAAATGTTGTTTGCCGTTGGTTTCGCTGTACTTATCGTAAGTCACTTTATTGTGCATGTTGGTATGAATATAGGATTACTTCCAATAACTGGAACAACAATTCCATTTATGAGTTATGGAGGTTCTCATCTTGTTACTGAATTCATGGGCCTCGGCATTCTTGTTGGAATGGGTAAATATAAAAAGGTTGCTCATCGAAGTATTTTTGAAAATGAAATGGTGGGTGTTTCTGGAGTTTAATTATACATACAAAATAAGTGTCTTTTTCATACATAATTCAAGATTAAAATATTCTTGAATATATCCATTTAGTTCTTTTCCTAGTTCTTTTCTCATGTCAGGTTGATGTAGAAGTGTTTGAAGACCTTTGTATATTTCTTTTTCACTTTCTACTAAAATACCACTTCGTTCATCTTGTACTATTTCTGGTATGCCACCAATTTTTGATGCAACAACTGGAAGTGAGGCGAAACCTGCTTCAAGGATTGCATACGGAAGACCTTCTTTGTGAGAGGTGAGGGTGAAGATGTCAAAGGCTTTGAGGTACTCTCTGGCATTTTCAATATGTCCCAAAAAATATATATGATTATTTAGGTTGAGATTCGTAACAAGTGATTCTAGGTTTTTTCTTTCTTGCCCATCTCCAATGAGTACAAGTGCTGTGTCTCTGTATTCTTCAGATATTTCTTTATAAGCTCGAATAAGTTTGTCGATTCCTTTATTGGGATGGAGTTCAGATATTGTACCTATCCAAGTACCTTGGGCGATATTACTACCTAAAAATTGTCGAGCTCTAAAGCCTTCTTTGAGAGGGAATTTTGAAATACCATTATGAATAGTGTGAATTTTACCTGTAACAAAAGGAAATTTTTTTGATTTTTCAAAATCATCTTCTGATACAACGATTGTTGTGTGAGAAAGAAAAACAGTAAGCCAAGAGAAAAATTTCATAACGTATCGCATGAGAATATTTCGGTTTTCTTTGAACGGCCAGCCGTGAGCAGTAAAGATAGCTTTTAATTTATAATTTTCAGCTGTTAGATTATAGAAACGACACGCTAGTGCACCAAGTCCACCAATCTTAGAACTATTTAAATGAACGATATATGGACGCTCTTGTTTAAAAATTTTGAGTAATTCAAAAAAAACTTTTATATCATTCCAGATTTTTATATCACGACCAAGATTTTCTATGGTAATAGTCTTTATGTGAGCTTTGTTGAGTTTATTAGGAAGCTCAACTCCTGCTCCGTGCGCAACAACAGCTGTATAGAGGTCTTTTGGAAGATTGGTCGCAAGGTCATATACATAGCGTTGCGCCCCACCCCAATTACCTTTAGTTATGATATACAGTATTTTTTTCTTTAAATTTTGTTTATCCATAAAAGTTATATGTTTTTAATTGGAGTGGGGCGTTCGAAAGGTGTCGGGAAAACATTTGTTTTACCGTGGAGGAAGGCAGTGAGTGTGAGTGAGCGTCGGAAAACCGTGGGTTTCCGAGGAGTTTCGCTAAAGTTACCTTTGGTGATTATGTATAAAACCTTCTTTTTTTGCACCTCTATCATACACTTGAAATTACCATAAAATCGTGTTAGTGTACAGGAGGAAAATTTGATTGGTGTGACGTGTCGCACCAATCAAATTTGACGGGAGTACTCGATTTTTCCTACAAAGGAAAATCAGAGTGCAGGGGGATAAAATTTAACCCTTTAGAAAGGAATGTTAATCTTACCACTCACACTAGAGCGAAGGAATGAGATTGCGTGGAAGTTAGTGGTTTTATTATCTTCAAAACCAGTTCCGGCAACCAGTCCAGATGATGGAATTCTACTGCTTGCATCGCAAGAATATGTTACTTTTGAGGAAGTACATCTGTTTCTCGATGAACTTCGGGAAGATTTGCACACGCATCTTATAAAGAGGTGTCCTGAAATGACAGTTAATGAAATTTATTTTCTCACCCGGCATAAACCAACACTTTTTTAAAATCGAACACTTTCACTTGATTGCAAAAATGTGGCGGTGGAAATTTTTTTGACTAATGAACAATCATGTTCATTAGTTTTTTGTTTCAAGTTATGTGATACACATCTGGGATTGATTCTTACCCCTAAAATTATATACCCCGTAAGAAATACCTGAAAACTGCTTGGGGAAAGAGATGTTTGAAAAACAGAGTTAAATATGGTATTTAAATATCTCATGGGGTATACTTTTATCCTGTAACTAACAGATAATACCTGAAAGCTAAAAGCTCACCTTTATATGTCTATTTCAAGTGGTAAAGAGGCGTTTATACTCTTCATTGGAGATGTTGTTCTCTTTCTTATTTCTCTATGGCTGATGCTTTTTATTAGATATCACGATGTGCCAAGTCGTGAACTTATTCAAGCTCACCTTATTCCTTTTTCCGCTTTGTTTGTGGTTTGGGTTATCGTGTTTTTTATAGCGGGCCTCTATGAGAAACATACGGCAATTTTGAAAAGTAAATTACCGATTATTATTTTTAATGCCCAAATTATAAATAGTCTTCTTGCTGTCGCTTTCTTTTATTTCATTCCCTATCTTGGTATCACACCAAAAACAAATCTATTTATCTATTTAGCTCTCTCATTTTTATTTATTTTGTACTGGCGCATTTATGGATATAGCGTGTTTGGTTCACGTTATTATGAAAACGCACTCCTTATCGGTAGCGGTTCCGAGATGAAAGAATTACTTCATGAGGTAAACAATAATAATCGATATGGACTTAAGTTTATTTCTTCTGTCGATGCAGACAGGCTTTCCTCACTCGATTTTCAAGAGGAAATTTTAAAACGAGTATATTCAGAGAATGTAAAAATTATTGCTCTTGATTTGCAAAACGATAAAATCGAACCAGTTCTTTCTCATTTATACAATCTCCTTTTTTCAAAGGTACGTTTTATAGACATGCATAAAATATATGAGGATGTATTTGATAGAATTCCACTTTCGCTTGTTAAATATAGTTGGTTTCTTGAAAACATTTCTGCTATGTCGAAATTTACCTATGACTTTTTGAAACGCTCTATGGACATTATAGTTTCTTCAATTCTTGGGCTTGTTTCTTTGATTTTCTATCCTTTTGTTTTTATTGCAATAAAGATTGATGATGGAGGACCTTTATTTTTTAAACAGGATAGAATTGGTAAGAATAATAAAATTATTCAAATTTTTAAATTTCGAACAATGCCGGTTCATAATGAATCAGATGGTATTGCGAAAGAGGTGACTCCAACACGTGTTGGTAAAATTTTAAGGAGGAGTCGTGTTGATGAGCTTCCACAGCTTTGGAATATTTTTAAGGGAGATCTTGCTCTTATTGGTCCTCGACCAGAAATACCAGCTTTGGTTAAAGTGTATGAAAAAGATATTTCTTATTACAATATTAGACATCTGATAAAACCCGGACTTTCTGGTTGGGCACAGATTTATCATAAATCACCACCAAAATTTAATGCTAGTGTAGAAGAAACAAAAGGTAAGCTTTCGTACGATTTATTTTATATAAAAAATCGATCAATTCTTCTTGATATTAAAATTTCCTTGAAGACTGTAAAAACTTTATTTTCTCGAAGTGGTGTATAGTTTCTTTTGTGAAAAATATGAAAATTGGATTTATTGGACAAGGGTTTATTGGTAAAAGTTATGCAGATGACTTTGAGGACAGGGGATATTCCTTGGTCCGCTATGCTCTTGAAGAGATGTATGTTCATAATAAAGAAGCAATAACAGCATGTGATGTTGTTTTTATTGCTGTGCCAACACCGACCACCTCAAAAGGTTTTGATAGTTCGATTGTCGCCTCTGCACTTTCTCTTGTTGGAAAAGGTAAAATAGCCGTTATTAAATCAACTCTTATTCCTGGAACAACAGATGAGTTACAGCAAAAAAACCCCGATAAGATAGTTCTTTTTTCACCAGAATTTTTAATTGCTCGAAGTGCCAAAAAAGATGCCAAAAAGCCGATTATGAATATTGTAGGTTTTCCAAGTAAAAAACCTCAACACAAAAAGCACGCAAAAAAAGTTCTGAGTCTTTTACCAAAAAGTTCTTATGAGCAGATTATGACCGCTTCTGAAGCAGAGCTTTTTAAATACACACATAATGTTCACGGTGTTTTTAGAATATTATTTTCAAATTTTATTTACGACGTAGCAGAAGGTGTTGGTGCAGATTACAAGGAGATACAAAAAGCAATGAATGCAGATCCGTATATGACAAAAGATGCGTCGTATTACAACAATCCTGTTCATCAGAGTGGGCGGGGAGCAGGGGGTGTTTGTTTTATTAAGGATTTCGCTGCTTTTATTGAAATGTACAAAAAAACTATTAAGGATGTAAGTGGATTAAAGGCTCTTCAAGCACTTGAAAAGAAGAATGTGGACTTACTTACTACAACAAATAAGGATCTTGATCTTCTACAAGGGGTGTACGGTAAGAAAACTAAGAAAAAATAGAATAATTGATGTTTTTCTTAAAACATGTAGGATAATACTATTATGTTTGGAAAAAGAATAAGTGCAGTCATTATTGTCCTTGTAGCTTGTGCTATAGGATTTTTTGTATATAACTCAGAGCAGGGTAATTCAGAGTATGCCTTTAAACTCGGATTAGATCTCGATGGTGGTACTCAGCTTGTATATAAGGCCGATGTTTCTGGGGTGGAGTCTAGTCAGGTTTCAGAGGCAATGACAGCCCTTAAGGATGTAATCGAAAGAAGAGTGAATGTATTCGGTGTTTCTGAACCTCTTGTTCAGGTTGAAGAGGGAGGTGTTATTTCAGGGAATTCTGAGCAACGACTTATTGTTGAACTCCCTGGGGTAACTGACATTGATAAGGCTGTCGACGTTCTTGGTAAAACTCCTCTTTTAGAATTTAAGTTACAGCGTGATAATTTACCTCAGAGTCAAGAAGAGATAGAAAATCTTGGCCCAGATGATGTTTTTGTTTCAACAAATCTAACGGGTCGTTTTTTACAGAAAGCAGAATTACAATTCGCTCAGCAAAATACAGGACTCGGTGAACCTTCTGTACTTCTTATGTTTAATACTGAAGGTAAGGAACTTTTTGCAAAACTTACTAAAGATAATACGGGAAAAGTTCTCGCAATATTTCTTGATGGAGTGGCGATTTCTGTTCCGGTAATTCGAGAAGAAATTTCTGATGGCAGAGCTGTTATTTCTGGAGGTTTTTCAATCGAAGAAGCTCGAGTGTTGGTTCGTAATCTAAACCTTGGAGCATTACCTGTTCCTATTGAACTTGTTGGTAGTCAAGTTGTTGGAGCGACTTTGGGCCATGATGCTGTTCAAGCTGGAGTTATTGCTGGTATGTACGGATTCTTACTTATTGCAATTTTCCTTCTTGCTTGGTATCGCCTCCCTGGATTTTTGGCGATTATTTCTCTCGCAATCTATGTTGTGGTTATGCTCGCTTTGTTTAAACTTATTCCAGTTACAATGACAGCGGCTGCAATTGCAGGTTTTGTTATGTCTCTCGGTATGGCTGTTGATGCTAATGTGTTGGTTTTTGAACGAATGCGTGAAGAAATTGCTTCAGGAAAAAGTATTCAGGAATCAATTAAAGAAGGTTTTTCTCGAGCATGGTCATCGGTTCGTGATTCAAATATCTCAAACATTATTACTGCTTCAATTTTATTTTGGTTCGGTACATCTCTCATTAAAGGATTTGCATTAGTTCTCATGCTTGGAGTGGTGGTGAATCTCATAACTGCTATTGGAGTTAACCGCTTGTTACTCTATGTATTTGCCCCTCGAGGCACTGAATCAGGTCCTATTTCTCGCTTTTTATTTGGTAAAGGTTTTGGAAAATAAGAATATGAAAATCATAAAGCACAAAAATATATTCCTAGGATTCTCAGTATTGCTGGTCATAGCTTCAATTGCTTCGATTTTTATATATGGTTTGCGACCAAGTATTGATTTTGCTGGAGGGGTTCTTGTTGAAATTTCTTATCCTGAAACACGTCCTCCAATTACAACTCTTGAAGAGGGTCTTAACTCACTTGATCTTGGTGTGTATTCACTCCGTCCTTCAGGTGAAAATGGTATAACGTTACGTGCTCGAGCACTCTCTGAAACAGAACGAACACGTGTTCTCGGTGTTTTATTAGAAGGAGAGACTGTTGTGGTTGAAAGGTTTAATAATATCGGTCCAGCAATCGGCGCAGAACTTAAAGGAAAGGCAACTGTCGCACTTTCTTTGGTTGTGTTTATGATAATTCTCTTTATTACATTTGCTTTTAGAAAGGTTTCAAAACCAGTTGCTTCATGGAAGTATGGACTGGTTGCGATTGTTGCACTTATTCATGACCTTATTATCCCAACAGGGGTATTTGCTATTCTCGGTTATTATTTAGGGTATGAGATTGACGCGCTTTTTGTTACCGCACTTCTTGCAATCTTTGGCTACTCTGTAGCGGATACAATCGTAGTGTTTGATAGAATTCGAGAAAATCTAAAATTAAAAGATGAGTATCGTACAAATGAAAGTTTTGAAGAAACAGCAGGAAAGTCTCTTTCTCAAACAGTTAGTCGATCATTCAATACTTCTTTTACAACAGCTCTGGCGCTTGGCGCTCTCTATGTCCTCGGACCAAGTTCAACAAATCATTTTGCCCTTACTCTTTTAGTGGGAATTGTTGCTGGAACATACTCATCGATTTTCCTCGCAGCACCCCTTCTTGTTGTTCTTGAGAAGTGGCAGAAGAAGGTGCTGTAAAGGGTTCTGATTCTGTTTTTGCTGTGGGTGCAGCGGTAAATGTTTTATTACTCCTGTTGGTTGGGCACCTGAAATACTTCTCCTCGCACCTCTTTTGGGTAGTTCAGTTGGCATAGTAGCTACAATAATGGGATTTTTAATATATATGTTTAACAAAGAATGTAATAATTAGGGTTATTAAAATAAATTATTTTTATGAAAACATTACCTACTTTTGGTAAAATATATTTGCTACTTATTGTATTAAATTCTTTTTTTCTAACTCTTAAGGGACTTGAATCTGCAAATGGTTATATTATTAGTTTTATGGTGACAGGTGGAGTGCTCGGTTTAATTATTTCAATTGGTCTTTATTATCTAAAAAATTGGGCAAGAATATTACTAACTTTCTATACGGTTATTTTATTTATAATTTTTTCTGGTATTTATTTTTTGCTTGTAATGAATCCTTTTACTTCTTTTTATGCTAAGTTTCCGTTCGTTGCTCCATACTTTTTATCTATTATGTTGATAATCTTTACAACACTTTATTTTAATAATAGATCTGTAAAACAGTTGTTTGTTAGACATGTAGTTTCAAATAATGTTTACAAAGCTAATTAATTTTTTATGAAAAAAGGATTTATAACCATTACTATTTCAAGACAGAACAAGCTATTTTAGTTTTGAAATTCTGCACTATGGTAATATGGTTATGAAAACCATTATCCAGTTTATGATCCAAAAAGGAGGTGTTTGCTACACCACTCACGCGAATGATTTTCCTATTTTTACTCAGGCGGAGACTTTTGATGGGCTTATAAGAAATGTTCAAGAAGCGACAGAATTACATTTTGCAGATGAAAATCTTTCTGAGGTTGGACTAAGCGGAAAGCCAGTACTATTTGTTAATTTTGAGATTCCTCAACATGCTTAAATTGAGGGTTTTGTGAGGCAAGGATCTGGTCAAGACATTTTCCTCGTTCGGTTTTAAAGAAGTTGATCAACGAGGGATTCATGTAAAAATAAGACGTTTAATTTCTGAAGCACGACAGACTCTTACGATACCCCTGCATAAAGAAATTGACAAAGGTCTGCTCAAACAGATATTTGTCCAAGTCTCACAATATATTTCAGAGAAAGAGTTGAAACCTTTATTTTATAGTAAGTAAGGCTTGTTATTTGAATAATTCAAACAGTCTTATATATTTTGATAATGAAGAAAGTCTTGTTAAGTTTAAAAAATTAGTTTTCCTCTCTTATGAGTACTGAAAAATTAGGGTTATCTACGTATTTTTCTGCTTTTTCGTTTATGAGGAATTTTTTGCGAGCTTCTTCGAGGGAGAGGTCTGTGTCGATGAGTCCAAGTTTGTACGCAAGTTCATCTGAATTTTCTGGGAGAATCAGACTAAGGTCCCAAGGAATTTTACTTGGTGTTATTTTATTTACATGACTTGCAATATTGGTTGTGCAGTTGTTGGTGAGGGTATTGTAAAACTCAGGTTTTTCTTTTAAGTTGTTTGCTCGAGTCAACATGTCTATAAATAGAGTTTTGATTTTTGCTACATCTGCTTTAACTGGATAGATATACACAGAGTCCTTGCGATGAACTACTCGGAGTTTTACAGCATCACGTTCATCAGCTATCACATACATAAGTTCATACTGGCGTAGAATTCCTTTCCAAGCAGAGAATGCTTCACCTTTTTCTTTTCGGATCTCTATTGATATCGCAACATATTTTTCTCCTTTGAAACCAAATGAAAGGAAAGTGTGTGCAGCGCCGATACTTCCAAATGGTTCAACAATATAATCAACAGACTCAAGTTCATCTAAGTTAAATGTTTTATTGTAATAAATAGGGTCATGGTCTGTCGTTGAGCGATAGGTAAAGTTGCGAATATTGTGAATCGCTACTGTATTTTCTTTAAATTCTGCATAAGGAAGAACTTGCTGGTCAGACGACCAGTCACGAGTGTTTGAAGGTGTTTGAAAAAGGTACCAAAATAGAAATGCACATAATCCCAAAAAAACGATTCGTTTTATATTTTTCTTCATTGCTCTGTAAGTATACCAATGATCAAATAAAAAGACTTCTTTAGTTTGTTATTCTAAATATAAGACTATTGACTAATAGTCAAGAATATGCTATTATATAAAGTAGTAAGCCTTAGAGCGTTTCTCGGGTTTAAAAAGTTCATTTTCAACTAAAAAGATAAGAAAGGACGGTCAGGGGTATGTGTGCTGGAGTTTTTGCTGTTCAGATTTCAAGTCATTTTTTAGGAGGTCTTGTTATGTTGAAGCTTGCTGTTATCGTATTGGGTTTTATTCTGACGTCCCCAGCCCAAGGCGATTCTTTCGAGAAGGGTCTGTCGGGCTGGGAGAATCTCAGCCAGCCCAGCAAGGCTGTTGTGATTGAAGACTATGCCGACCGGCACGGCACTGTCTATCTGCCGACCGAAGGTGAATTCTTCCTTTTTTTAAATTCGGCGATTCCGGAACCATGTTCGATGGTGCTGATTTTCAGCGCCGTAGGCTTCCTCCTCGCGAGGAGGAAGTGCAAGGTCTGCTGAAAAACCTTCTCTCTCAAGAGCTCCACGTCAATGACGTGGAGCTCTTTTAATATCTATTTAAATAATAAAAACCTGTGGTATAGTCACAAAATAAACATGAAAAAAGGATTTGCAAATATCACAACCACACTTTTTTCTGATTAACAGTGAGTTTTACGTGAATTTATTCTCTTTCTATCCAACCAAGTATTCCCGGGTTGTTGTAATAGGTATTACTATTAAGGGCAATAGGTTCAACCTCTATTTTTCTAGTCCAGACTCCTTTCTCTAGATTAATTGTCCAGAGCTGATTGTTGTTTCTTCTCGCTGAACCAAAACTAAGAATGTACTGAAGATCATTGCCGTAATATCTATAAGAATAGTCATAACTTATTCCATCGGGAGATTTAAGACCTACGTAAATATCTTTATTCTCAAGTTCTTCAAAAGTGGATTTCTTGTACGTTCCTTTGTCTGTATTAACTATGAAGAGCTCTTCTGAGATTGTAAGTGTGTTGGTAGGAGTTCGGTGTAAACACAGGTTTTGTGTATTTTTTTCGATATGTTTATTACTATCGATAGAAAATTTTTCGTACAAACATTCTCCATTTCCATGCGCCGCAAGATTTATAACTAAATCATAATTTGTTTTTACAAGATTCTTATTGTTCTGTAAGAGTATTACAAGTGTCACTACAACAATGAGTGGAATTGCAATACCAAGGGCCAGTACAAAATGATTATTTTTCATAGAGAATGTTGGTTGTTATAATATGGGTTGTTATAATATGAAATATACCTTATTATTTAACTTAGGTAAATAATAAAAAAAATATGGCTTGTTATAATATGGGTTGTTATAATATGAAATATACCTTATTATTTAACTTAGGTAAATAATAAAAAAAATATGGCAAAACAAATAGGTGATATCGCAGCAACAGCTTTTATTGTGTTTGTGGGACTTCTCACGGTGACAGGGATATTTTCAATATGGGAAGTGCTTGAGATTAAAGTTTTGTACAAGTCTCTGGTGACAATAGGAATATTGACAACAGCTACTTTGGTTGTGCTTATATTTTCACACTTTGCTGAAGGATATAGTTCAAATCCTCCTGCATCTTATTAATAAATAACAATACATCGTATGTTTGATTCTATTAGAAAACTTTCTCTGGTTATTTTGACACTTTCTGTTGTATTTTTAACTTTCTTAGCGATCCTAGGTGTGTGGGAGGTTGTATCTGGTGATGTTCTTGAAAAATCACTTGCAACTATGGGGCTCTTAATTTTTTCTTCTCTTCTGGTATTTTTTGTTTCTCTAGAACGTGACAAGATGTGGATATTTAATCCGGAAAGAAATTCTCACAACTCAACAGGAATGAATTTTCTTAAGACGTTTATTTTATTTATTTTATTTATTTGGTTGGGAGGAATTATACTTGGAATGGTTTTGTAGTATTTTCTAAATTAAAGTAATCTGAGTATTAAAAAAATACACATACTGTGTATTTTTTTAATGTAGTAATTATTATATGCTAAAGTTAATTAAAATGAAAAAAGCTTTTATTACACTACCTATAGCAATTATCCTCTCGTTTTTTGCGCTTGGTGTTGGAGTGTGGACGACGTTTGTTAAAGAACCTGTAGTTCAAAATCATCAGGTTGTGTGGCATGAGAGCGAGATTGTTTTAAATGAGAAATTACTTCTTTCAATTGACGATTTTCCTGATGAGATTGAAGTTGCTCCAGATGCTGTGTTTGGTTCATCTGATCGAATAAAGAATGTTAAAATCTCTCCTGATAATACATGGTTAGCAATTGCAGTTGGTGGAGCTGCACATGATTTTGGTTGGTTTTACAATATTGAAAATGCAAAATTAAGCTTTGCCGTATTTTCATATGGTGGAGGAGTTGATGTAAAACAATGGGTGAGTAACACAGAGGTTGAATTTGAAGTAACTACACCAAAACCTGAAACTAGTATTAAAAGAATAAGGGTCCCAATGGAAGAAGTTTCTGATACTTCAGATTGGAAAACATATCGAAATGAGGAGTATGGATTTGAATTTAAGTATCCAAGTCAGTTTGGTGATCCAGAACTGCTTCCGCTCACTGATTTGGATTGCTCATCTCGGGCTTATCAGGAAGTCGGGTTGGTTTCTTTTAAAAATATCGGTTTAGGTCTTGCTTGTTCAGGAACAGTTTTGAACACACCTTCTTATAAAGGTGATAAAAATTCAGTTAAGGTTGCTAATGGTGATTCTTACTATTTTGAATATGTATCAGCAACTGGCTATATAAATAAAGAGGTGTATATTCCTATCGACAACGCTCGTTACTTATCTTTTGGTTATACTTTCAAAGCGGGTCGACCTTCTGAATACGTAGAACTGTCTAGTGATACTTTCAATCAGGCTCTTTCAACCTTTAAATTCACAAAATAAATATGAAGAAAAAAGGGGGGGTGAAATAATGCCGTGTGTTTCCTTGTGGAAACACACGGCATTATTTTTATTGAGTGTCTATTTTATAAACTGAATATAGTCACTTGTACTTAATGACTGTTTATATACAACTTCATTTTTCCAATAGCTGTTAGCATAAAGTTCACAAGGAGTCTGTGTGAGGTGACAAGCTATTGCAATATGAAGCCTGTCTGTTTTAACCTTTTCAAAATTTGAAACAAAATCAAGAAGTTTGAGGGATACATCCTGGATAATTTCTCTTGTTATGTATTGTAGTTCCTGCATAAGAAGAAGGCTTATGTCCAGGTTGTTTGTATTGCGTATATGTATATCAGACTTTTTTTCATTATCAGTTCTAAAGAGTGTTCCAAGACCTTTTCGTTTTTTTGATTTGAAAAATGCTGTGCTTTGAATCCATAAAGATGCGTCTGGAGCAGTATAAACATTAGCGGGTTTTTGGTGTAATTTTTTTACATATTCATACGAAATATTTTCTCTACAAAATACAGTTATCTTTTCATTAAACTTTGAAACAATCTCATCTTCATCTTTGATTGTACAAGGGAAGAGAGTTATCTCATTTCTGGTCATGTTTTCTTCAAGAAATTGTTTGCAATTTGGGTATTCTCCAATTAAATTTCCACCACCTCCGTATAACAAAATTTCATCCGTAAAAGACTCGTTAAATCTTCCGAGTCTGTAGATAATTCCTAAATATTCGATCATTTGAATACAAGCATAGGCAATAAGTAGATCACCTGCATTTCCAGGATTAGGTATAAAAACCACCTCTCCTCCTCGGTATTTTTTCAAGTGTTCTAAGAGTAGTTTAAATTGTTTTTCCCTGTCCTGCATGAATTTTTTAGTATCTGCATAATAACATTTCTACCTTATAGTTTCTCTATTCTAAAATATAAATTCAAATTTATTCCTTACTAGAAGTCGCCATTATATTACCGTGCTTAACCAGTAGGCTTTTTCAGTTTTCCCCCTATTCCGCATTCTATATTTTTAATTCTAAACTGAGCTTGACTCAGTTTTTTATATGCGTATAATGGTCTCTACCTTTGGTTTTTAGGCTTTTGCCTTACTAAGGGTTTGTTGTTTGAAAATTCAAAATTTTACGTATTCGTTTTTAGGTACATTAGTTGCAAAATAAAATGTGCTTAAAAATAATTATGTGCAAGTTTCCAATACTGTTTACGAAATGCTTAGCAACGTTTTGTAGACAGGCAGCTCGTATTATTTTTCAAAAATAATACGAGCAAATTCCATAGGATCTCTTGAAATGTCTTACAAGCACATTTCATTAAAATGACTGAATAAAAAAGAACTTAATGTTCTCTGTTTTGTTTCGTTCCGGTTCTGATTGCCTCAGCGCATCAGAGCCTTAATATAAGAGTTTGATCCTAGCTCAGGATGAACGCTGGCGGCGTGGATAAGGCATGCAAGTCGAGTGGGTTTAGACCCACGGCAGACGAGGTAGTAATACATAGGTACACACCCTCAAGTCAGGCATAACTAGTCGAAAGATTAGATAACTCCTGATAGTCCCTACGGGGTAAAGATTTATCGCTTGAGGAGCGGCCTATGAAGTATCAGCTAGTTGGTAAGGTAATGGCTTACCAAGGCTATGACGCTTAGGGGAGGTGAGAGCCTGACCCCCACCGATGGTACTGAGACACGGACCATACACCTACGGGTGGCTGCAGTCGAGAATCTTCCACAATGGACGAAAGTCTGATGGAGCGACGCCGCGTGGTTGATGAAGTCCTTAGGGACGTAAAAACCTTTTATGAGGGAGAAAGTTATTGATAGTACCTCATGAATAAGGGGTTGCTAAACTCGTGCCAGCAGCAGCGGTAATACGAGTGCCCCGAGCGTTATCCGGAATTATTGGGCGTAAAGGGTGTGTAGGTGGTTTTGTTAGTCTTTTGTTAAATTCTTCGGCTTAACCGGGGGCTTGCAGAGGAAACGGCAAAACTTGAGGGTGCGAGAGGTATATGGAACTCATGGTGTAGGGGTGAAATCCGTTGATATCATGGGGAACACCAAAGGCGAAGGCAATATACTGGCGCATTCCTGACACTGAAACACGAAAGCGTGGGTAGCGAACGGGATTAGATACCCCGGTAGTCCACGCCCTAAACGATGTCGACTGGCTTTTCGGAGTATCGACCCTCTGAGAGGCGAAGCTAACGCGTTAAGTCGACCGCCTGGGTAGTACGATCGCAAGATTAAAACTCAAAGGAATAGACGGGGACTTGCACAAGCAGTGGATTATGTGGTTTAATTCGATGATAAACGAAGAACCTTACCAGGGTTAGAAATCTAGACGAACCGAAGCAGAAACGTTTCGGGTCCGCAAGGACGGCTAGACAGGTGCTGCATGGTTGTCGTCAGTTCGTGGTTTGAGCTGTTCCCTTAAGTGGGGTAACGAACGCAACCCTCGTTGCCTGTTATATATGTCAGGCGAGACTGCTCCCTTACGGGAGAGGAAGGTGAGGATGACGCCAAATCAGCATGGCCCTTGATACCCTGGGCTACACACATAATACAATCGCCGCTACAACACGTTGCGACGGGGCAACCCTGAGCTAATCGTTATAAAAGCGGCGTCAGTTCGGATAGGGGGCTGCAACTCGACCCCTTGAAGCCGGAATTGCTAGTAATCGCGGGTCAGCCATACCGCGGTGAATACGTTCTCAAGTCTTGTACTCACAATAAAAGCGCGCAGCAGCATATATATCTAAGTGGTTAAAATCCACTTTTGTCTCACGACAAATAGTTGAAAGATAGCCATATATCGCGAGGTATATGGTGGAGGATCTGGAAACAAAAAGTAGCCCGTCAGTAGAAAGACGAATCGACCCGCTTAAAAGTAAAGGGTGGTGAGGGTGGGGAAGATTCTTTAAAAAGTCTTGATGGGATGTTTGGAACAGAAATATATGTGACCTGTGGAGATCTGATGTCTGTTATCCGCCTTTGGCGAGATATAATTAAACTTACGCAGCGTCAGAAGTCAGCTGAGTCATAGTACTGTTCATTTTTTAAATGATGAACAGGAAGGAACTCACTCTTATGCATAATCTAAAACCAGATTATATTCTAGGACTTGTAGATGGTGAAGGAAGCTTCACTATGTACGTACGTGATCCTAAATTATCTCCTGACAAAAATCGACGAGTTACTGTAGAACCAAAATTTTACATAAAGCTCATTGAAAAAGACAGGATTATTTTAGAGAAAGTGCAAAAATTTTTTGGATGCGGAAGTATCTATTTTCAAAAAGATACTCGACCAAATCATCAGCACTGTTATCGGTACGAAGTCTTTAATAGAAAAGAGCTTACAGAAATAATTATTCCTTTTTTCAAGAAACATACTCTTCAGTTTGTTTCTAAACAAAATGACTTTAAGTTGTTTTGTAAAATGATGGAAATAGTTATAAAAGGTAAGCATCTTACAAAAGATGGTTTAGGTAGATTGTTTGAGTTGAAACAACACATGCATTAGAGCTCGCCGTATACGGGAAATCCGTCCGTACGGTGGGAACTTCAATTCGCAGTTTAGCGAAGAAAATCGCCCGTCAACTCAAGGGAGCCGGGGATACCCGAAGTATGTCTTTGGACATCCTAAGGTAAATTCGGTAACAGGGAGTAAGTCGTAACAAGGCACGGGTAGCGGAAGCTGCTCGTGGAGTATTTCAAAATGAACAACTTTAATGCCACTACACGTGGTATTGAATAAAACGGTTGATTTTCTATGCCTCGTACGAGCGTAGAAAGGATAATGATATTAAATGATCCTAAAAGTTATATCTGACGTTGGGAAAGTCCAGCTGACAACCTAGAAAGATGGGTAGGAACGAAACAAAACAGAGAATAGTAAGAACAAAACCCCGCAGACCGAAAGGTCTGCGGGGTTTTGACATGTATATAAAAATATGATATTTTATTTTTGGCATTAAGTTCTCAACAATTAACAAGGAGGTTTTATGTCTGATTCAGACCCGCAAAAACTTGGCGATATCTTTAATGAAGGAATTGAAAAGATTGAGACAGGTAACCAAAGGCAGTTAGTTCTTCTGAAGAAGTGTCATAGATATGTTTTTCGATACCAGGTTGGTGAAGAAGCAAAAGTTCTTGCCAGTCTGGTTGAGATGGCTCGTGACCCTCACAGTGAACTTGACTGGTTTGATGCGGCAGTTTTGTCACATCAACTTGGTCATCGCTGACTCGGTAGTTGGGATAGGTTGAGTAAACCCAGTTAATCGTATCAAGAGCGCAACCTAGGGTTGCGCTCTTTCGTTTGACAATTTAAATAGTATATGCTAGTGTTTTTTTTCAAGCATTCATGGGGAATGCTCGTTCTTTTCTCTTTTTACAAGGAAGGTTTGCGTATGTCATCTAATGATAGTCATCAGGGGCGAGTGGGCGACAGTCGTACTGTTCGCCTACGACCAGGGTTTGTTGACCGGAAGGATTTTTC
>Ga0163149_10003102_pt1 | contig 19229 bp, 19 predicted proteins | sample OliLakLV19MP5G1_FD_148604 | JGI IMG/M metagenome (GOLD analysis project Ga0163149, IMG submission 148604) | Freshwater microbial mat bacterial communities from Lake Vanda, McMurdo Dry Valleys, Antarctica - Oligotrophic Lake LV.19.MP5.G1 | ecosystem: Environmental > Aquatic > Freshwater > Lake >...
ACGTACATCGGCTCGTCGGCCAATCCCGGCTACCGCGACTTCGCCGTTTCCGCGATGATGGTGCAGGGTCGGCAAGTGAACGACCGCGTTTCATTCGACGTAAACCCCACGTCCCGGGCGCAGCTCGAAACCCTGGTGCGCGACGGGCACATCGCCGATCTGCTGCACGCCGGCGCGCGGCTGCACCAGGCCGGCTGCAACGGCTGCATCGGCATGGGCCAGGCGCCGGCCACAAATGAACTCTCTCTGCGCACGGTGCCGCGCAACTTCCCCGGCCGTTCCGGCACGCGCGAAGACAAGGTGTGTCTGGTCAGTCCGGAGACCGCCACGGCGTCGGCGCTCACCGGCGTTATCACCGACCCGCGCACACTTGGCATCCCCTATCCACGCATCGCGGACCCGGACCACCCGATTATCAACCGCGCGATGTTCATGCCGCCCTTGCCGCTTGAGGAGGCGCTGCACGTGGACCTCGTGAAGGGCCCGAACATCGCTTCGCTGCCGAACTTCGAGCCGCTGCCTAATGAGATCGAAGTGTCGGTTCTACTCAAGGTGGGGAACGACGTTTCGACCGATGAGATCATGCCGCCAGGGTTGCGCGTGCTGCCGTTCCGGAGCAACATTCCCAAGATCGCCGAGTTCTCATTCGACAGGCTCGATCCCACCTATGCCGCGCGAGCCAAGCAGGTGCCGGGCCACGTTGTACTGGGGGGGAGCAATTACGGGCAAGGCTCGAGCCGCGAGCACGCTGCTCTGGGCCCGCAGTATCTTGGGTTACGCGCAGTTCTAGCCAAGGGTTTTGCGCGGATCCACTCGCAAAACCTGATCAATTTCGGCGTCCTGCCGCTGACCTTCGTCGATCCTGCGGACTACGACGGCATCCAGGCCGGCGACGTGCTGCGCCTGACCGACCTGCGGCGCGTGCTGACGGAGGGGGGCGAACTGATAGTCGAAAACGTCACGCGCCAGTACAAGTTCCAGATGCGTCACTACATGTCGCCGCGACAGGTGCTGTCCTTGCTTCGCGGGGGGTTGATCAGCTGGATGAAACAGCGCCTCTCCGGTTTACCCGTTATCTAGCAGCACATGATAGAGCATGGGGCACAATTCGCGATTTCGCAAAAGGAATCCCAGCGTGGTTGAGAGCGTCAAATCAGCGGCATAATCTTTGTGCACTTCGAAGGACGTACCCCGGAATGTTCCATCAGCTGGTCGGAGAACCTTCATGAGCGGGCCGCTCGCAAATCGCAGGATCGCGCTTGCTGAATGCCGTGAGCTAGACCTCCTCGCACGAATGCTTGAGAGGGAAGGCGCCGAGGCTGTGCGCTGTCCGCTCGTGGCCATCCGGGACGCGCCAGATTCGGCACCGGTCGAGGCTTGGATTCGGCGCGTCATCGCGGGCGAGTGCGATGACCTGATCCTGTATACCGGCGAGGGCATTCGGCGGCTCGTGGGCTTTGCGGATCGCGCCGGCCTGAGAGACGATTTCGTGGCCGCGCTCGGCCGAGTGAATAAGATCACGCGTGGGCCCAAACCCGTGCGCGCCCTTCGCGAGATCGGACTTTCCTCCGATCTCGCCGTCAAAGTTCCGACTACGGACGGGATCATTGCTGCGCTTGCGGACAATACCATGCACGAGCGTTCGGTAAGCGTACAGATCTACGGGCAGGAGCCAAACCAGAAGCTTGTTGCCTTCCTTGAAGCGCATGGGGCCATGGTCGCTATAGTTGCGCCATACATATATTCCTCAGATGCCGACGACCACCGCGTCGAGGCGCTTATCCGCCAGCTGGGAGAGGGGCGCTTTGCTGCGATTGCATTCACGAGTTCGCCCCAGGTCAAGCGGCTTGGCGAGGTTGCCGAGAAAACCGGACTCGCCGAAACGCTGAGACAAGGACTTGCGCGCACCAAGGTCGCCGTGATCGGGCCAGTGGCCGCTGACGCGCTCGCGCGCCTCGGCGTGTCTCCCGACGCGATGCCCGACACGTCTTACAGCATGAAGCCCCTCGTTCAGGCGATCATACGTCTGTTTCCAGCAGATGCCGGCAGCAGTTAGGGAATGTCCGAACGGCGACAGGAAATCGAGGCGTTCGTGCGGCATCTCGTCGTCGAAGTCGAGGCCGCCGAGGCGGCGGGAATGACTGCTCCCCACGCCATCGCCGAACATTTCAACGCCAACGGGATCAGCACCCACAAGGGCCGGCGCTGGACTGGTGCGACCGTGGCCAAATTCCTCAGCAGCACGGGCGTCAAGCGCTATCGTTCGGGTAGGGAAGGCGACCGCACAGCGGAGCCCAAAGATAATCCCGACACCGACAAATCGTCTAATGCGCTCGATAAAGCACAATTGCGGCGCATCTCTGAAGCAACCATCGGCCATTATGACCGGGCGGCTGAAGATTTCTGCGACGGCACCCGAGATCACGACGTCAGCCAGAACTATAGGGCGTTGCTGGACGCGATCGAGGGCGAGCCGCCATTTTCCATTCTCGATCTTGGCTGCGGCCCCGGTCGAGACCTCCGGCATTTTCGTTCATTGGGGTATGAGGCCATAGGTTTAGACGGATCGAATGAATTCGTGGCCATGGCACGTTCCTTCTCCGGGTGTGAGGTTCTCCACCAGGATTTTCTCACAATGACCTTGCCGGACGGCCGCTTTGACGGCGTGTTTGCCAATGCGTCTCTATTCCACGTGCCGAGTCAGGAGTTGCCGAGGGTATTGCTCGAACTCTCGGCAACCTTGAAGCCTCGGGGCGTTCTTTTCTGCTCGAACCCACGCGGAAACAACGAAGAAGGCCTGAGCGGCGACCGCTATGGCTGCTACCTCGATCTCGACACATGGCGCGATTACGTCACCGAGGCGGGATTCTTGGAGATCCGGCATTATTACCGCCCGCCGGGACTACCGCGCCACAACCAGCCGTGGCTCGCGACCGTATGGCGCAAACCACTGCACATGCATGGCAATGCCCGGCGGTCGGGGGTCCTGTCAGCTTAACCCGGTGGGGCTGTTGGGTGTTGAAGACGTTGTAGACGGCGGAGTAGGTGGAGAGGATACGAATTCCAATTGAGGCCCGACATAGCCCGCCACTTGGCCGGGGCTCACCTGGGCGCCTGAGCATGACGGTCGTGAAATTCCTACGCAACGCGGGCTTGGTCCCGAGAGGTCGATCCCGCCATCCCGCTCTACTATCCGACCACGGCGGGTGTTATATCTCCCGCATGGCCGATTTTATTACCACGGAACACGCAGCCCCCACTATCGCGGCATTTTCCAACAGCTACGCTCGGCTACCCGAGCATTTTCACGCCCATCTGGAGCCAACCCCGGTCGTCAAACCCTATCTCATTAAATTCAACCAGCCGAGCCTCTTGCAAAACTCTCGACGGTAGGGCGGGCGCGGGGAAGCGTTTGCCTGTTTGAGGGGCGCAGCAGGTGAGACCTGTCATTTTACGACGATTCTTGGCGGACCTCCGGCGCGGCTTGCCGGTGGCATGTCCGGTTGCCGATCTCGACTGTGACGCGTACCAGCGACCGGGCGCGGCTACGTCACCAGTCGCATGAGCTGCTCCACGGTCAGCGCCAGGATGCCGAACATCAGGTGGCAGAATACTTTGTCGTGGCCGCGCACCCGCACGGACCGGCCGCCGTAGCTGTCTTTCAAGCTGCTGTTGACCCGCTCGGCGGCACTACGTTCGTTGTAGCGCAGGTCTTCTGCCAGCCGATAGTTGGCGCGCCGCTTTGCCCGCGCCTCGTCCTGGTCCACAACCTTGCCGCCGCGCCGCGGGTTACTATCGATGATCGGCACATGACCGAGCGCATTGCTCCGGGCGCGGATTTCAGGCGCATCGTAGGCGCTGTCCATGAGATCGTAGAGATTGGTCACGCGCTCCGCGGTGATCGTCGCCAGCGGGATCGCCGCCTGGCTGTCGTGCAGCGACGCCGAGGTCAACAGGCACGACACCGGAATGTCGCCATCGGCGACGTCGATGTGCAGTTTGTAGCCGATCCAGCTTGTCGTATGCCCTTTGGCATGCTGATTCCTACTCAAGCCGCCCATCATAACGAGATGATGTCGCCCGCCGTAACGGAATGATGCCGCCCACCATAACGAGATGATGCCGCCCACCGGAACGGAATAATCCCGCCCGGGGTCTGGAATGGCGACGAGCGCCTCCGCTGGCCTGTTTAGGGTCCCTCCTTTGGCAATCCAAGGGAGTGATTATGCCAGCGGGAAGAGTTGCTATGCGCCAGGTGCGCGAGATCATTCGTTTAAAGTTTTCCGGCGGCATTCCAACGCGGGAAATCGCGCGTCGGCTGGGGGTTGCCGCCTCGACGGTGCGCGAGACGTTGAGGCGTTTCGAGGTCGGCGGGCTGGGTTGGCCGTTGCCTAACGGGATGAGCGACGGCGACCTGGAGGCGGCGCTTTACGCCAATCATGGGACCAAGCGGGGCCATCGCCGCCACGTCGAGCCGGATTGGCCGACGGTTCATCGGGAGCTGAAGCGCAAGCACGTCACCCTGGTGATCGTCTGGGATGAATATATCGCCGCCAATCCTGGCGGTTACAGCTATTCGCGGTTTTGCGAGCTCTATCGCGGCTTTGAATCGAAGTTGTCGCCGACGATGCGGCAGACGCACGCGGCCGGCGAACGGCTGTTCGTCGATTACGCCGGCGATGGGGTTCCAGTCGTCATCGACCGGCTGACCGGCGAAATCAGGAACGCGCAAGTCTTTGTCGCCGTGCTCGGCGCGTCGAGCTTCACTTTTGCTCATGCGAGTTGGACGCAGGCGCTCCCCGACTGGATCGACGCCCATGTCCATGCCTTCGCGGCAATCGGCGGCGTTCCGCATTTGCTCGTGCCGGACAATACCAAGACGGCCGTGATCAAGGCCTGTCTCTACGACCCCCAGGTCAACCGGACCTACGCCGAGATGGCGGCGCATTACGACACCGCCATTTTACCAGCGAGGCCGAGACGTCCGCGGGATAAGGCGAAGGTCGAGCAGGCGGTGCTCATCGTCGAGAGATGGCTTCTCGGGCGGCTTCGTCACCGAACCTTTTACAGCCTGGCGGAGGTCAATGCGGCGACTGGCGAGCTGATGACGGCACGTCCGCCATTCGGAGAACTCGTAAGGTTCGCTCGGAAGGGACTTCAGCGCCGGGCGATCGATCTGTTCGAGCAATTGCCGGCCGCGACAACCACACGGTCCTCTATTCAACGCGTGCCTCGGCTCTTCGAGGCCCTCGCCCTGGCGCGTGGCGACGGACGCCACCCACGTCTTCTGCGCAACCTGGGTCGCGCCGATCTGCTCATTCTCGATGACTGGGGCTTGGAGCCGCTCGACGCGGCCGCTCGGCACGATCTCCTGGAAATCCTCGAGGAGCGCTACGGACGCCGCTCCACGATGATTACCTCCCAGCTTCCAGTAGACCGTTGGCACGAAATAATCGGCGATCCGACTTATGCCGACGCCATTCTCGACCGTCTCGTTCACAACGCCCACCGCATCGAACTCGCCGGCGAAAGCATGCGCCGGACCCGAGGCAAACAGAACCAGAAAGCTTGACCAAACGTCATCGCCGGTGACACAAATATATCGGCCAGCGAGGCTCGCGACCCGGGCGGCATCGTTCCGTTCCGGTGGGCGGCATCATTCAGGAATCCCGGGCGGCTTTATTCCGTTTTACCCGGGCGACTTCGTCGGAATCCGCACTTTGGCATTACGCTTGGTGCCGACGGCGCACCGGGTCGGCAGATCGGCCAGCATCTCTGGCAGCGTCATGCCGGCTTGGCGTTGCAGCCGTCGGGGCTGTTTTTGCACGACCATCACCTCGCCCTTCCTCGGCCGGCCGCGCTTGCGTTTGGGCGGGGTAGGCTCGGGCGTTTCGGTCTTCACCGGCTTCTCGCGCGCCTCGATCGCGGTGGCATCCCGCGAGATGTGACCGACGAGACGCTCTGCGTGCGTCATCTTGATCAGGGCCTCGTGCACACGAGCGGGCAACCCGCCTTCGGCGAACTCGGCGAAGGCGCGCGAGAACGTCGCTTCGCTCGGCACCTGTCCGGGGTGTTCCCAACCACACAGCCGACGCAGCGTCTTGTCGACGATAAGCCGCTCGATCAGCATGTTCGTCTGCGGCAGCCCGAGCACGGCCTTGGCGACGAAGGCGCGCGCAATCGCATGCCGATCCGCAGGCGGACGCCCCTGCAGGCCAGGCCACATCTGGACAAAGGCCTCGATGCCCGCCATCTCGAGCACGACGACGACCTGTCTCTGCTTGTCGGTCAGTGGCCCGACCTCGTCCCGCAACATCGGGAACAAAAAGCCTTGAATGTGGCTCCAAGTATTTGATAGCGAGTCTCGCAGAGGCATGTTCGCGCCCTGATTCGTCTGGTGCTTCGTCGTGGAAACACCTTGCCCGAACCGGGCGCGAACGCCTCGCCTTATATTATCCCCCATCAGGATGAAAAATTCGACGCGCCGCGGCCATTTTGCAAGTGGCTCAGCCGCTTGCTGATGAACTTGGATTAAACGCGAAAGCCGAAGACCAAGCCGCAATATTCGCCGGTAACCTCATCCCCGCCGGCGCCGAAGCCCTCGCCATGGCCTATGCCGGCCACCAGTTCGGCAATTTCGTCCAGCGACTGGGTGACGGTCGCGCCATCCTGCTAGGCGAAGTCATTGACACAAACGGCATCCGCCGCGACATCCAGCTCAAAGGCTCCGGTCCCACACCATTTTCCCGCCGTGGCGATGGCCGCGCCGCCCTCGGCCCGGTCTTGCGGGAATACCTCGTTAGCGAGGCGATGCACGCCCTCGGCATCCCCACCACTCGCGCTTTGGCGGCGGTGGCAACTGGCGAGCAGGTCATGCGCGAAGGCCTCATGCCGGGCGCCGTCTTCACCCGCGTCGCCGCCAGCCACATCCGCGTCGGCACGTTCCAATATTTCGCCGCCCGTCGCGATGAAGCCGCGCTGCGCCAACTCGCCGACTATGTCATCAATCGCCACTACCCGGACGCCACTGGCGCGGAACGCCCCTACCTCGCTCTATTGCAGGCGGTTTCAGCCGCCCAGGCAAAACTAATCGCCCAATGGATGCATGTCGGCTTCATCCATGGTGTGATGAACACGGACAACGTGGCCATCTCCGGCCAGACCATCGATTTTGGTCCCTGCGCCTTCATGGACACCTACGACCCCGCCACCGTCTACAGCGCCATCGATTCCTACGGCCGCTACGCCTACGCCAACCAGCCCCGCATCGCCAACTGGAACTTCGGCCGCTTCGCCGAGACTTTATTGCCGCTGATCGATACAGACCCGGATGTCGCCATCACACTTGCCACCGAAGTGATCGAAAACTTCCAGTCGCAGTACGAAATGCACTGGCTCGTCGGCACCCGCGAAAAGCTTGGGCTGAGCACTTCCGAAGATGGCGATCAAGGCCTAATGAACGATCTGCTCGATGCCATGCATAAAAATAGCGCCGATTTCACACTCACCTTCCGCCACCTGAGCAACGCTGCCGTCGATGATGCCGCAGACATCAACGTCCGATCACTATTCATCGACCCCTCAGCCTATGACGCATGGGCAATAACCTGGCGTGCCCGGCTGTCGCACGAGCCACAAAGCCTAGAGACCCGTGCTACAAAAATGCGCTGCGCCAACCCAGCTTTCATCCCGCGCAACCACCAGGTCGAACAAGCGCTCAACGCGGCCATCCACAACGCGGATTTTTCCCTGTTCGAAGAGCTGCTTGTTATTTTGGCAAAACCCTACGACGACCAACCAGAATTCGCCCGCTTCGCCACTCCGCCCGAACCGGCAGAGCGTGTGCTTCAGACTTTCTGCGGAACCTAACAGCCCGATGACGAAGTCGCTCTTTGATCAATCTGGCTCGGGGGCGACGGTGATGACAAGCATCGCTGCTTTGCCGTCGATCAGCGTCACGATGGCGAGGGCGAGCGCAATATGGGTGTGAAATACGAACAAAAGGACGCTGTTGGCGCTTGCAGCCCCCCTTGGGGTTCCGCATCCGAACAGCGCGCGCATCAAAATGCCAAGATTGTAGCCGGCGACATGGATCAGGTATCGCTTGTGGACGTTTTCGCGACCGCGCAGCCACGTGCGGCGCATGCCTCCACGATCCAGCACATGCGCGAAGCTACGTTCGACGATTTCGCCGCGCTTGCGCATGGCCTGCTTGCCGACGCCCGATCGCAACCGGTTGCGGTTTCCATACACCGCGACGCGTGCCTCCTCATCGCCTTGCCAGCGCAGAAAGCCGTTGGCAGGGTCGGCTCGGCGATGCGCGTCTTCCATGGGCCGTCGTCGAGACCTTTCAGGACAGCACGTGAATGATAGCCCTTGTCCGCGATCAGGTCGCACGGGTCTTCTCGCGTCGGAGCCAGGTCCATGGCGGACAGGTTCTTCTCCGCCTCGTCCAATGTCGGCTTGAGCGTCGTGGTGTCGCCTTCATCGGCCGGGTGGATCGGCGCCGCCACGATGACGCCCGTATCGAGGTCGACCGCGTGCTCGGGCTTGTAGGCGAGGTGCGTCGTCCCGTCCTTCATCCGGGCGATCTTCGCATCCGCATCGATCGGGCTCGTCCAGTCCTCGTTCGACAGCTTCTTGCCCTTGCGGGCGCGATCGAGCCGGACGAGATCGTCGAGCGTCGGCGTTGCCACCCCGCTCTCCTGCGCCATGCGGGTCAGCATCTGGCGATAGGTCTCGCCGCTGTCACGGCGTACGATGGTTCGCAGGGCGGCGTTGGCTTCCATCGTCGAGCCGTCGACCCCGATCCGCTCGCCCTTCACCAGACCGCCCTCGGCGACCAGAGCAAGGACCCAGCCGAAGACTTTCTCATGCACCTCGTGCGGCAGGCGGCCGCGCGTCTTCGACAGCCAGGAATGATCCGGAACCTTGTCGCGGTTCGCCAATCGCAGGAACGCGCGAAGCGACAAAGAATCCGAACAGCGCCAAACAATGCCCCGCTCACTGTCGATACCCTCGAAATAGCCGATCATGTGCATCCGGAAATACCGTCCCGGCGGAAGCGAGGGAGCCCCCATGCGAGGCGCGTAGAACGGCTTGCACTCCGTCTCGACGAAGGCGTCGAAGCCGGCCTCGCTCAGCAGCTTTTGCAGCCTGTCGTAAAACGCGTGTCCCGGCGAGCGCGGCATCTCAGCCCAAGTCACGACGAGGTCGTCTTGAACCCCCGTCTCCCGTCTCATCGCCATCGCACAAATCCTGTCCGAATCTCGACCTTCAGACAGAATCAAGCGCGCCACACTTCGTCAACGGGCTGCTAACCGTGGGCGGGCGCTGTCAGACCAATGGCGACTCGTCTGCGCGGGGCGCAGAAAGCCCAAACCCAAGTTGCCTTTAGGCCATGACTGCGCGTTCCGCTGGTTGCTGACGAAGATGTAAAGGGCGGAATACTCGGAATCCGCAGTAAAAACCTGTCCAACTCGATTCGGAAGCGGTGCCTCGCAACGATCGGCGAGGGCCGCGGAAGACGTGAACGCCAAGAGCGCTGCGAACAGCCCGAAAAGTATGCCCTGATTACGGGAGAATTCAGGCGGTACGTTTCATGGTCTTTTGTTCAGTAGGTTCATCACAAAGGCGTTCCACTTTTTCACTTCGACAACGAGAAACTAATCACCGATTGCGCCAAAGCCATCGCCAGCGGCCCGCCAGTTTCGAAAGCGCGCGTCTGGATCAGGAAGGCCGACCTTTCCATCGGCCAGGGCGGCGTTGAGGCCAAGGAGCGCGACAAGAACAGCGGAACGATTGTCACGATCGAGGAAGGCGACATCGCGCTGCCCGACGTGCTAACCGATCTACAGGATCGCACTCAGCTCACGCGCAAGAGTCTTGTTCGCATTCTCACCGAATGCAACCGCCTGAACGATTTCAAGCGCAACCCGCAGGCGTTCATCGAGATTGCGGGCGAGGACATCAGCCGAACCAAGCGATTGGCGCTGGTCGACGGGATCAAATATCAGCAGATCGGCGCCGAGAGCTATTACGCCCAGGAGCTTTTCCAGCAGGAAGAGCTGATGGGCTATCTGAGAAACATGCTGAAGGACGCGACAAAATCGGTATTCGAACACGTCGTCTACGATTCCGGCGGCGTCGAACGGACGTTCGCCGAGCAGCTTGAGAGAAATGAGTCGGTGAAAATCTACGCCAAGCTCCCGGCGTGGTTCAAAGTGCCTACGCCGCTCGGCACCTATAATCCCGATTGGGCGGTGCTCGTCGAAGTCAGCGGCGAAGAGCGCCTCTATTTCGTTGTGGAGACCAAAGGCAGCCTCTTCACGGACGATCTGCGCGACAACGAGGCAGCAAAAATCGTTTGCGGTAAGGCGCACTTCACGGCGCTGGCGACCGATCCAAACCCCGCCCGTTTTATTCCGGCGACGACGATCGGCGATCTGATGGCGCACTGCTGACCCATGAAGTTTTCCATGTGACGACGGTCTAGCTGATCGACGACCTTCGTGCCCCAGTCTTCTCTCCCTTGCCGGGAGAGGATGTCTCGTCCAATACCCTAATAAAGAACTATCGGTAGTGGTGCGTGCGCGTCAGGGTGGAGGGCGAGGTGGACGCGCGCATCAGGCGGCCTGCTTCAGGCGCTTTTTGGCGAACATCGCTCGAATGAACGCATCCCACTTCTTCATCGCGGCCCGCTTCTCCGGCATATAGTTCCAGCGATCGTAGCTCTTCGAGCTGACGTCCTGGAGCGTGTGGTTCTGCAGCCGGTCGCGAATCTCCTTCGATAGGCCGGCCTTTCCAGCTAGGGTTTTCCAGGTCCGGCGCAAGTCCCGGTTGGTGACGACCGGAATTACCTCGCGTTCGCGCTGGCGCCACATGAACGAGTAGAGCGTGCCGTGGCTGACGGGCTTGGTCGGGTCTGTCGCCGAAGGAAAAAACCATCCATGCGCGTTGGGCTTGATGGACTCGATCAACTCCGCAGCGACTTCGGGAACGGGAATGGCGTGCGGCTTGCCGTTCTTGGTCTTCGACCAGTCGATGATCCGGTCTTTGGCATCCCACTGATCGACATGCAGGCGGGCGATTTCCTCGACGCGCTGACCGGTAAGCATGAGGATGCGCACGGCGCGCGTATAGGGCGGGTGAACGGGCGTGTCGGGGTATTCGAGCCAGTGGTAGAGGCGAAGGAATTCTTCTTCGTCGAGCCAGCGCGTGCCGACTGTCTTGGGCTCGGTGGGGATGCCCGCCGCTGGGTTATAGACGAGGCGGAAACGCCGGAGCGACGCGCTGCGGTAATCGTGCTCCGATTTTATGCCCCAGCTATAGGCAGACCTGATGTAGCTTCGGACATGATCTGCCATGGAGCGCTTGCCGCGATCGTAGATCGGCCGGATTAGATCGGTGATTTCGTCCGGCTCGATGTCTCTGGCTGGCCGATTCCGGCCAAGCGTGTCCGCAATCTTGTTGAAGCCTTTCTCCGCCTCCTTCCACGAAGATTTTCCAGATTCCTTTAGATGGGCAACGTAGGCCTCGAAGAGATCGGCAACCGTGCCGGGGCGCGTATCGCCAGCGATCTTGATGCTGCGTCCCCTCTGGATGTTGTTCGCAAAATCTCGATTGAAGACCTCGCGCGCCTTGCTAAGCGGCAGCGACGGATATGATCCCAGCTTCTTTTTGATGCGCTTTTGATCCCGCCACTGCTGCGCCATCCAATCAGCCGTAACACGGGTCGGCATGGGCTTCATGACCAGTACAAGGCGACCGGTGCCGTGCCCCTCGCCATCGACGAGGCTCAGTTGCTTTCCGGTCTGTTCCACCTGCTTCAGAGCGCGACGTATTTCTCCATCGGTAAGGCTCGGCACTGTGTTCTCCCATCAGCTTCTAGGTGGGGTCGCCAGACGGGTAGCAGGGGTCGGCGACTGGGGTCAGAAGGGATCCTGACCCCCCTACAAACAGACCCCAATATGCCACAATATCCGACAGCACGACAAGCCTAAAAATGCTGATGATTCAATGGGTAGTTGCGTGATCGAGCGTGATCAAAAGAGGCCAAGTGGGATGGTTGTGCACGAGGATGATCGCTGACGCGCGCAGTTCGAGCGCACGTCGGACCACTTCGCGCGGATACACCGGCGCGTGATCGATCGTGCCTTCGCCCAGCACCTCATCGGCGACGAGCTGGTTTTTCACATCGAGAAAGAGCACGCGGAATTGCTCGCGTGTTTCGTGCTGCAGCGTGACGCGGCAGTAGTCGACGAGCTTGGACCACGATCCGACGACGGGCTTGCGCTTGGCTTCCACGCGCGCGGCCCGTTCGACGGCGGCCTGGATGGTCTTCAGCTCCTGCGCGACGGCGGGCCCGCAACCGTCGACCTCCACAAGACGGCGCGGATCGGCGGCCAGCACGGCGGCGAAGTCCCCGAAGCGCGTGATCAACGCCTTCGCGAGAGGCTTGGTGTCGCGCCGCGGCACGACGCGGAAGAGCAGTAGTTCCAGCAACTCGTAGTCCGCAAGCGCGTCGGCGCCCGTGTCCTCGAAGCGTTTGCGCAGACGTGCGCGGTGTTCGTGGTAGTGGGGCGCCGGATCGCGGACGGGAGCCGGCGCAACGTCGAACGCGCCGAACAGCGCGCCTGCGTCTTCCACCTGCTGCTTTGGCTTCCGTCCCCCACCCGAAGCCATCGCGTCAGCCGGGCGTCTGGTGCGGCTGATGGAGACCGGCGGGCGAGATCGTGAAGATCTCATAGCCCGTCTCGGTGACGCCGACGCAGTGTTCGTATTGCGTGCTCGTCTGCTTGTCCTTGGTGACGGCGGTCCAGCCGTCGTTAAGGACTTTCACGGCGTTGCCGCCGGCATTCACCATCGGCTCCACGGTGAAGATCATGCCGGCGCGCAGTTTCATGCCGTCGCCGGCGCGGCCGTAGTGCAGGATGTTCGGCGGATCGTGGAACACTTGGCCGAGGCCGTGGCCGCAGAAATCGCGCACGACGGACATGCGTTCGGATTCCGCGTGGCGTTGGATGGCGGCGCCGAGGTCGCCCAGCGTCGAACCGGGGCGAACGGTCTCGATGCCCTTCATCATGGCTTCGTAGGTCACGTCCATGAGGCGGCGGTCGCGCTTCTTGGTTTCGCCGATCGCGTACATGCGGCTCGTGTCGCCGTGCCAGCCGTCGACGATGACGGTGACGTCGATGTTGAGGGTGTCGCCGTCGCGCAGCACGCGCGATCCGGGGATGCCGTGGCACACGACGTGGTTGAGCGAGGTGCAAACGGTGTGGCGGTAGCCTTTGTAGAAGACGCAGGCCGGCAGGGCGCCGTGATCCAGAATGAACTCGCGGGCCAGCGTGTCCAGACGTTCGGTGGTGACGCCAGCTTTCGTCTCGGGGACGAGCATGTCCAGGCAGGCCGCGGCGAGCTGGCCGGCCTTGCGCATGCCCGCAAAGGCGTCGGGGCCGTGGAGCTTCACATGCGCGGTGGGGCGAGCGGCGTTGGTGGAGGCGTCGACGAACATCACGGGGTCCATATTGGATCTCCCGGCGCGCATACCACGGTTCGCCCGGCGGTGGCGCCCCCTTCGGAAATCAGTCCTTCGGGTAAAGCAGCATCTGGGTGCAGCGAAAGAGCGCGATGGTCTTGCCGGCGGCCTCGGAGGCCACCACCGCGTCCCAGACCTGCGTCATGCGACCGCCGTGGACCAGACGGGCGTCGCAGCTCACCACCCCCTCCCGCGTGGTGCCGAGGTAGTTGGTCTTGATCTCGATGGTCGTGAAGCCGATGGCCTCGGGCGGGGATGCGATGCGGCAGCCGTACCCGCAGGCGCTGTCGGCCAGCGCCACGACGCTCGCGGCGTGCAGGAAGCCGTTCGGCGCCATGTGCTTGCGCTCGACGGTGAAGCGGCCGCGCACGATGCCTTCGCGCGCCTCGGTCCATTCGATGCGCAGGAAATCCGGCAGGGACCCCGTTTGCAGTTGATTGAGGTGGGCGCTCATGTCCATGGCGTCTTCTCTCCCTTGCGCGCCATCCTGCGGTGACGCGCGCGCAGAGTCGAGCCGACGCGGAAACGACCGCCATGGCTGGCGGCCGTCCCTTCAGGCTTCGCGCTGAACCGGTCTTACGACCAGTAACGCGGCGCCTTGTAGTAGTCGTAGGTCTGATCGCGGAACGCATTGCCGTCGCCACGCGTCAGCTCTTCGATCGTGCCCGCAGGCGCGGCCTTCAGCTGATCCTTGGAGTAGTTGACGACATAGGCGTTGTCGCTCTCGTCGAAGTCGAGGGCGTTCCACGGCAGCGGATGGAACTTCTCGCCGACGCCGAGGACGCCGCCGAAACCGACGACCGCGAACATGATGTTGTTGGTGGTCTTGTCGAGAACGATGTCCTCGACCTTGCCGATTTTCTCGCCGCTCGAATCCTTCACGCTCGTCCCGATGACGGTCTTCGCGCGGATCGCGGAGGTGTGGCCGGATGCTGTGGACATGCGATTTCCTTTCCCGATGGATGATGCGGGAGGGACGTTTCGCGCGCGCGCTGGTTCCGGTGTGGTGCAGCCTTGCTGCAGTTCAGATCGCGGGATCGTTCGGTTCCGTGGAAGCCGTCTGCGGTGCGGCAGGCTTCGCCTTCGACCACTGTTCCACGAGTTCCGCGATGATCTGCACCGCGAGCGACGACGTCGCCGGCGAGCGCGACGCAAACCACGCTGCGCCGAGCGCCAGCGCTGCGCCCGCAATCGGCGATTTCTCCGCCAGCGACTGCGCCGCGCCGACAAGCTTGGCGAGCGCCGCATATTCGCCGGTCGGCGCCTCGACGACGGGCTCGTGATCCTTCGATCCCGTGCGCGCCTGCAGCACGACAATGAACAATGGGATCAGCAGCGCGACACCGACGATCAGCATCGCCACGGGCGGGATGACGTACTGCCCCAGCACCGTGATCGCAGCGATGGTGATCCAGACGATGCCGATCAGCGCCAGGGCGCCGGCCACGGCGAACAGGCCCCCGGTGGCTGCTGCCGTCTTGAGTTTGTCGGTGATGCCGAACATGCGCGCGATCCTTCAGGTCCATTCTGGACCACCTTTCAACGCCTGCATAAGCGGTTCGCCTCAACGGGCGGTGAAGGGGCTGCGCATGTGACGACGCCAGCGCACCTTTAAGCATGATCAGATCGCGATAGCGCCGCCGAGGACCAGGGCTTCGGGGCTCATGACGCAGGCATGTGCGTGCATCTCGACGCCGGCGGCGCGGGCCTCGTCGAAGGCTTTCGCGAAGGCTGGATCGAGATCGGCGGCGGGGCGGAAGGTCGTGCAGTCGGCGCGCTGGATGACGAAGAGCGCCGCCGCGCGGTCGCCCGCTTCGACCATGGCCGAAAGTTCCCGCAGATGGCGCGCGCTCCGGGCGGCCTCGCAGTCCGGGAACTCCGCGAGACCAGCCGTGCGGCAGAGGTGGACGTTCTTGATCTCGAGCCAGCAGCGGCGGCCCGCATCGTCGGTGAGCAGGAAATCGACGCGGCTCGCTTCACCGTACTTCACTTCCGCGCGCACGTGCGGGAAGGCCGCGAACTGCGGCAGGGCGCGTGCGGCCAGCGCTTCGGCGACGAGCTTGTTCGGCGCATGCGTGTCGACGCCCGCCCACGACGTCGGCGTCTCCACGAACTTGAGCGACCACGCGAGCTTGCCCGTTCCCGGTGCGAGCCAGACGGTCGAACCCGGCGCATCGAGGCCCAGCATCTTGCCGGAATTGGCTACGTGCGCGGTGGCGTTCGACCCATCGGCGAGGCGCACGTCGGCGAGGAAGCGCTTGTAGCGCTGGATGAGGGTCGCGGGCGTCAGGGGCGGCGAAAAGCGCATGGTCTCAAGTCCTGACGGGGCCGTGGTCGCTCATACACGCTGCGCGGGCTCCTTCCCGCAACGGCGGTAGTCGAAGCCGGGAGATGGAGGCATTTTGTCGTCATCGACGATCCGGGCAGCGCGGTCTAGATCATCCCGCATGACAGCTCCCCTCGTCCGCGCCGCCGTCCTCATGATCGGCGATGAACTCCTCTCCGGCCGCACGCAGGACACCAATCTGCGCACCATTGCTGAATTCCTCGCGCCGCTGGGCGTGCAGATCGGCGAGGCGCGGGTCGTCTCCGACGAGCCCGCCGAAATTTCCGCTGCGGTGAACGCGCTGCGTGCGCGTTTTACCTACGTGTTCACCACCGGCGGCATCGGCCCCACGCACGATGACAAGACGGCCGACGCCATCGCTGCGGCGTTCGGCGTGGCCATCGATGTGCGCGCCGACGCGCGCGCGATCCTCGAAGCGCACTACGGAACCACTGACATCAACGAGGCGCGGCTGCGCATGGCGCGGATTCCGGAGGGGGCGAGCCTCATCGCCAATCCGGTCTCGAAGGCGCCGGGATTCCAGCTGGGCAACGTGTTCGTGATGGCGGGCGTGCCGTCGATCATGCGCGCGATGCTGGAGGACGTGGGCAAGCGTCTCGACGGCGGCGCGGTGGTGAAAAGCGTCACCGTGCGCGCGAAGGGCGTGCGCGAAGGCGATCTCGCTGCGCCACTGGCGGCGTTGCAGAAGGCCGAGCCCGACGTCTCGCTCGGCTCCTATCCCTGGTATCAGCCGCCCGACGGCTATGGCGTCCATCTGGTGGCACGCGGCGCCGACGAGGCGGCGCTCGAGCGCGCGAAAACTGGACTGCTCCAGATCGCGCGCGATCTCGGCGTCGACGGCGAGGTCGTCTAGCGGGAGAGGATGACGCCTTCCGCCGACGCCTGCAGTATCGGCGCGGCCGGCAGGATGAAGGCGGAATCGAGCGTCACGCCCGCCGCGTCGCGGATTTCCACGTGGACGTGGTTGGTGATGCCTGAGGGATATTTCACCGAGAGATCCTGCACGACGCCGATGGCGTCGCCTGCAGCGATGGTTTGTCCGATGGCGATGGTCGGGGCGACGTAGAGCACGCGGGCCGAATAGCCGGTCTCGGCGTTGTCGATCTCCACGTACTTGAGCCGCGTGTCCTTTTTGTATGCATAGCCGATGCGCACGACTGTTCCTGCGATCGGCGATGTGGCAATGTGGCCGGGGGCCGCAACGTAGTCCACGCCTTCGTGCTTGCGCTTGCCGCCGTCGCGCTGCGACCCGAAGGCGCCGGAGCCGTAGGAATCGATGCTGCGCATCGCGCCTTCCACCGGATTGGCGAGATCGGCGACGCCGTCGCCGTTCGTGTCCACGGCCCAGCTCAGCTCGCCGTCGGTCACCGGCTGCACCGACGCGTGGGCTTCCGAAATCGGATTGAGCGTGATGTCAGACAGCGCATCGAGGGCGACCACGCCGCCGCAACCGAACACGAAGGCCGCGACCAGCGATCTGAAAAACGAAAAGCCCGACTCGGACTTGCGGGCTTTGACGGCGGTTTTCTTCGAGACGTGCTGCGACGCGGTGCGCGGCGGGGATTTCTTCAATGCCTGGGATCCTGTCGGGCTCGTGCGGCGGGAGAGGCGCTTTGAGCGGTGGGACAGGGCGAAAATCGGGCACACACTGCGTTGTGCGGCTTCAGTTCCGTTACGATTCAGAAATCTGCAGCACGCTTATGGGGCGCTCGACGAAGGAACTTATGCGCGCGCGCCACGTACCACGACGATGACACCCAACGATATCAAGCGCCTGCCGCCCGATCAACTCATGGACGAAGTCGGGAAGAAGGGCGATCGCGCACCCGTCGATGACGAGACGGTGCGACGGGAAGTCGCGAAGGATCGCGAGACGTCTCCGACGGGCGCCCCAAAGGAGCACCCGCCGAAGAAATCAGGCTGAATCTCACATCCGTTCGATGATCGCGCACGGCGCCATGCCACCGGCGGCGCAGAGTGTGGCGAGGCCGACATTGAGATCGCGGCGTTCCATTTCATCGAGCAGGGTGCCGAGAATGATCGCGCCCGTCGCGCCGATCGGGTGACCAAGCGCGATGGCGCCGCCGTTGACGTTGACGATGGCGGGATCGATGTCGAGGTCGCGCATGAACTTCAGCGGCACGACGGCGAAGGCTTCGTTGATCTCGATGAGGTCGATGTCCTTGATCGACATGCCGGCCTTCTTGAGCGCCTTCTTCGCAGCCGGAACCGGCGCATTGAGCATGAGTTCCGGGCTGTCGCCGGCCGTCGCCATGGCGCGAATCTTCGCACGCGGCTTCAGGCCGTGCGCCTTGGCGTATTCGGGCGAGGCGATGATCACTGCGCCCGCGCCGTCGACGACGCCCGAGGAGTTGCCCGCGTGGTGGACGTGCGTGATCTTGATGCCCGGATACGTCGCTTCCACCAGCTTCTTGAAGGTGAGGCCTTCTTCGTCGAGCGGCACTGCGTAGAGCGCCTCGAACGCGGCCTTCAGTTGCGCAAGGCCCTCCAGCGTCGTCTGCGGGCGCGGAAATTCCTCGTGGGCGAGCGCCACCGTGCCGTCGTCCCTGCGCACCGCGACAAGGCTTTTTGCGAAGCGGTTTTCGGCGATGGCGACCGCGGCGCGCTGCTGGCTCTCGTAGCCCAGGCGGTCGACGTCCTCGCGCGTGAAACCTTCAAGCGTGGCGATGAGATCGCCGCACACGCCCTGGTGGGGCTGCGGGTGGATGGCGCGCAGGTGCAGGTTGTCGGCGTCGATGACGCCTGTGGTCGTGCGCGGCAGGGTGGACCCGTAGGACATCGACTCAACGCCGCCCGCGAACACGAGATCCTGCACGCCGGACATCACGCCCATGGCGGCGAGGTTCACCGCGGTCAGGCCCGAACCGCAGAAGCGATCAAGCGACACGCCCGGCGCGTCGTTGTCGAAGCCGGCGTCGAGGGCGGCCATGCGCGCGATGCACGCGCCCTGCTTCCCGCTCTGGCTGCCGCACCCGGCGATGACGTCGTCTATGTCGGCGGTGTTGATGTTGTTGCGCTCGGCCAGCGCCTTCAGCACCGTGGACAGGATGCGTTGTGGGTGAACTTCCGCCAGCGCGCCCTTGCCGACTTTGCCGACGCCCCGCGGCGTGCGCGCCGTATCGATGATCCAGGCCTCGCCCATGGGATGTTCCTCCGGTTCCGGTTGCCTGATGGTTGAAGCGCATCCGGGGCCGGGGCGCCAGATCACGCTAGGGCGCCTCGCGGGGCGCCTCACAGAGAGAGGGGCCTTCGGCGGCGGCGGAAATCGCGCTAGAGGCAGGCCGTGCGGACGTGGCGGAACCGGTAGACGCAGCGGACTTAAAA
>Ga0163149_10003112_pt1 | contig 19192 bp, 11 predicted proteins | sample OliLakLV19MP5G1_FD_148604 | JGI IMG/M metagenome (GOLD analysis project Ga0163149, IMG submission 148604) | Freshwater microbial mat bacterial communities from Lake Vanda, McMurdo Dry Valleys, Antarctica - Oligotrophic Lake LV.19.MP5.G1 | ecosystem: Environmental > Aquatic > Freshwater > Lake >...
ATTACCATGTATGCTCAGCAAGGTACCTGCAATACTTGCTATAGCGCTGGAATGATTGCTGGATTAGATGCGGCTATTGCGAGATACAATGCTCAGGGTTTAACTATCACATTTTCACGTATAACCACATCTACCGGAGCTAACATTGTAATGACCCGTTTGAAGAAAGGTGAAGAAGCTCAGGGTATATTAGGTTCAGCCGGTTTTCCAACCGCCACTGGCAATCCTTACAACCAGATCAAAATGAGTGGTGTATTGGAATCCAAGTATGGATTGAGCACTGCCGGAATTGCTACCATTATTGCTCATGAAATGGGCCATTGTGTTGGGTTTCGTCATACTGATTATTTTGATCGTTCTGTCAGCTGCGGTGGCGCAACTTCCAATGAAGGAGCAAGCACCGTTGGAGCAGTCCTTATTCCAGGCACTCCTGCCGGAGCTACAGCAACCGCTAAATCATGGATGCTGGCCTGCACAGATGGTGGTGACCGACCATTTAATACTGACGACAGAACTGCCCTTAATTACCTTTATTAGGAAGGCGAGTTAAAATTTTAAAAAAATGCTCCATGATCCGGAGCATTTTTTTTGGAAGGTATTTTCATTTGTAAGAATTCAGGAGGTTCATGATCTGATAATGTTGATTTTTTGACAAAGCAGACGGTCAATTTCAAATCTATGTGGTGATATTTAGGTTCGGGCTGAATAACTATCCAGGGAGGATCTTGTTAAAGAGATAGTAAACCTTCGAAAATACACCCGAGTTGACCTTTTTCAATTTTGACTTATTGAATTATTCCAAGTTTCTAGGCACAGGAAACCACCGAATCTTTCGATATAATTGTGTACTTTTGCAAATCAATTTTTTTGGAATCCTGCTGATGGTCATTTTCTACCTGAAGATCATACCTCCCACTAGATTTTTCTAATTGAAATGAGACGAAAAGTATCTGTTTAACCCTGAAAACTAACTTTTAAAATAGTTTCTTTATTACGGTTTCACTAATAGCATATTAAATAAAATAACAGAATAATGACGATTCAAAGACCAGTAACGTTTGCAAAGACCCGGTTGGATTTTACAGCGATACTAAATAAGCGTGTAAACGAATATTTCAAAAAAAATGAGCTTTCCCGACATGGCAACCTGGAGATGATCATCAAATCGATTATCATGTTTACCCTGTATTTTGGTCCTTATGGTTTAATCATAAGCGGAGCGGTAACCGGCATGGGTTGGCTGATTCTCCTTACCGTGATCATGGGACTTGGATTGGCGGGCATCGGGTTGTCGGTCATGCATGATGCGAACCACGGAGCTTACTCCAATAAGAAATGGGTCAATACCGTAGTCGGATATTCTTTAAACCTGATCGGTGCCAACGCGTTCAACTGGAAGATGCAACACAATGTGCTTCATCATTCTTATACCAACGTGGATGGAGAAGATGAAGACATAAGCCCTCGTGGTGTATTGCGCCTCTCACCACACTCTAATTGGAAGAAAATGCATAAGTTTCAATTTATCTATGCGTGGTTTTTATATGGATTGATGACCATTGCCTGGATGGTATTCAAAGATTTTGAGCGGCTGCACCGTTACCATAAAACCGGTATAGCCAAGCGTAATAACGCAAACATCGTAGAGGAATGGGCCATTCTGATTGTAACTAAAATCGTCTATGTAGGCTACATCTTTGTAATACCGGTATTATTTACCCCGTTGTTATGGTGGCAAATTTTGATTGGCATTTTTATCATGCATTACATTACGGGTTTCATTTTAGCCATTATATTTCAGCCTGCGCACGTGATTGAGGGAACGGAATACCCGCTTCCTGACGAAAATAATACATTGGAAACCAATTGGGCTATTCATCAATTGCGAACCACCACCAATTTCAGTAATAACAGTCGCTGGTTCTCGTGGTATATCGGAGGTCTTAATTTTCAAATTGAGCACCATTTGTTTCCTAATGTCTGCCACGTGCACTATAGGAATATTTCAGGTATCGTGAAGGAAACGGCCGCAGAGTTTGGCTTGCCTTATAAAAGTACACGCACCTTTGTGGAGGCGCTGACGATGCACGCCAGGTTATTGAAAACATTGGGGGCTAAGCCTTAATAATTTTTTGATCGGAATATTTAAAATAGCAGGCTAACCTTTTTGCATGAGACAACTAAAGATTGTTAAACAGATTACCAATCGGGAAAATCAATCGCTCGACAAATACCTTCAGGAAATAGGAAAAGTGGATTTGATCACGGCCGAAATGGAAGTGGAATTAGCGAAAAGAATAAGAGGAGGCGATCAGATGGCTCTGGAAAAACTGACGAAGGCGAATCTTCGCTTTGTTGTATCGGTGGCAAAGCAATATCAAAATAATGGGCTTACGCTCGGAGACCTGATCAACGAAGGCAACGTGGGTTTGATCAAAGCCGCCATGCGATTTGATGAAACACGCGGATTCAAATTTATTTCCTATGCCGTGTGGTGGATCCGTCAATCCATTTTACAGGCACTCGCAGAACAATCCAGAGTGGTGCGGTTGCCTTTGAACCGGGTGGGATCTCTCAACCGGATATCAAAAACGTTCTCTGAATTGGAGCAAAGATTTCAGCGTGAACCTTCGGCCGAAGAGATGGCCGATGAAATGAAAGTGTCGCTGGAAGAGGTACAGAGCACCATGCAGGTGGGGGGCAGACACATATCAGTGGACGCACCGTTTGTGCAGGGAGAGTCAAATAATTTGTTGGATGTGCTGATCAATCATACCGAAGAAACTCCGGACTCAGAATTAATGAGGGATTCGCTGAAGAGGGAAGTATCGCGCGCATTGGCTACTCTTCCTGATAGAGAATCCGAGATTATCAGCGATTATTTCGGTTTGAATGGATCGAACTGCCTTACGCTCGAGGAGATCGGGGAGAAGTTCAATATTACCCGCGAGCGCGTAAGACAAATAAAGGAAAAAGCCACGAAACGATTGAAACATACTTCCAGAAGCAAGTCATTGAAATCCTATCTGGGGTAGTCATCTTTTGTAAAATTAACTGTACACAACTTTAATTTCTATACATCAACTCAATGATAAACCTGATTTACATTCCACTATGGAATAAGTATCGTCCGGCCGTTCTACAACTTATGGTAGCATCTGCCGAAAGTCCACAACAATATAAACTCTACGGACATGAATTCAAGGGATTGAATCCGAAGGAAAAAGGAGGATACTCATTCACCTTGCAGGCGCACAAGGGAAAAGCAAAGAATAACATCAGGAATTCCATTGTTGCTCAGAATCTATTGAGCGTATTGGATTCTTCTAAAAAGGCTTCTGAATTGATGGCTACAAATACATACGAGTTCATAATGGATAAGCAGTTTAATCTTCGTGTTACCAAACTGGAGGTAGCTGAATAAACTGTTGATCGGATGAATGATAATAAAAAGAAACCACCCTACTAGGTGGTTTCTTTTTATTATCAACTATACGTTTTACTAAGCGACTTTTACTTTCACTGCGTTCAGGCCTTTGAAGCCTCTCTCAGTCTCAAAGGTAACCGTATCATTTTCTTTAATCGGACTCAACAGGCCATTGCTGTGTACGAATATACTTTCTCCATTCTCTGTATCCTTAATGAAGCCAAATCCTTTGGAGGTATTGAAGAAAGTAACCTTTCCTCTTCGTACTGAGCTCACTTGCAAGGATGGATCCTGGCGTTGTGTTCCGATTACAATGTCTTCCTTTTTTATGTTTCGTTTTTTGAGCGGATCCGGAGGGGCAGCCGAAATGTTCCCATTCTCATCCACATACGCCATCATATCCTCCCAAGAGCCACCCTCTTTGGCATTGGCCTTTCGATCTTCCTTACGTTGCTCTTTCTCCTTCCTCTTTTGAAGCCTCTTTTTTTCCTTTTCTTTCTTGTTAAATGTCTCTTGTGATTTAGCCATAGTTTTTGTTGTGGTACTTAAAATTTGATAATCCCTCGTGATTTGGGTGAATTATAGCCGGGCTATATTTTCTCAAAACAGAAAGTGACGCAAGTTACCAAATTCATTTAACTTAATGACAAGTAACCATTCCTTTTTTGGTTCAGGCTGGTCTATAAAGAAGAGGAGAAAAGGAGGGAGGGGGATTACACCCATTTGTTTTTTTGAGCTACGCTGATCACTTGTATCCGGCTGTCAACATGAAGTTTGTTGTAGATATTGCTTACATGCTTCTGCACGGTAAAAGGGCTGATAAATAGCTTTTTCACCAATGGCTTTATAGCTTTTTCCGGTAGCCAGTTCTTTCAGTATATCCATTTCGCGTTCGCTCAGTAGAGATTCTGAAGATGGTTTGTTCTTTTCTTCTGAAGGCTGGCGGACGGTTTGCTTCAGCATTTCCATGGCCTTTCTGGCAATGACGGGGGTCATGGGCATTCCATCATATTCCATTATCTGGCTGATGGCTTCTGTGATGTTAATGGCTTTCTCATCTTTCAATAAATACCCGTGGGCACCCCCTTTAATGGCCTCGAATATTTTTTCATTGTCTTCAAAAACAGTCAGCACATTAAACTTTATTTCGGGATGAGCAGGAGCGGCTAAAGCAATGGTTTGAATGCCGTCCATGACCGGCATCTCCAAATCCATTAAAACTACCTGTGGTCTTTTTTCCACCGGTACTGCTTTTAACAGTCTTAAAAAATCGCACCCTATTTATCGAATGATGTAAGTGTGTATGAAATGGACGTCAATGAAAAAATATTCAGACCAGTGTTAAGAATGTTCCTGAACCAAATCATCAGGGCGTTTTTGGGGACAGGTAAATTCTATTATTATGTAAAGGGTTTATAAATTATAGCAGATGCGGTGCATAGGATTTCACCACTCCTCACATGTCCTTTTGAAGATCTAATCATCAATTGATAAATTGAGCAACTTTGAACTTCATCTTTCGAGAAGTTCAGATTTTATAGTTGCAGGGATTTTAAATTGAATGATTAATAGCATGAAATATTTTTTCTTCACGGTTTGCCTGGTTTTCACTTTAATCAGATGTCAGAAATTCAACGTTACCGATCCCGACCGTGGCGTTTCCCTTGTACTGAACAACCAGCGCAAAAGCGTTCTTACCGATATTTCCTATTCACTTCTGCTAGAAATCCCGGCTTCCAAAAATGAAGCCATCAAGGGAGAAGTCATCATTCAGTTCAATTTATCATCTGCCCGGGAACCACTCACAATCGATTTTAACACGGACAGTTCTCATGTTCTTGCTCTGCGGTCTGGCGCTGAGGTGATTCCATACACGTTTGTGAACGAGCATATCGTGATTCCTTCTGAATTTTTAAAAGAAGGTTCTAATGAACTGGCGATTAAATTTGTGGCCGGAGACTTATCACTGAATCGGAATGACAATTACCTCTACACATTGTTTGTGCCTGATCGGGCCTCTACCTGTTTTCCTTTATTTGATCAACCCAATTTAAAGGCAACGTACAAAGTCACGTTGGTCACGCCATCCGGTTGGGAAGCGGTTTCCAATGGTACTTTAAAAGAAAAGAAATCCGAATCGGAAAAATCGATCTATACTTTTGACGAGACGAAGCCGATCAGTTCATACTTGTTTGCCTTTGCTGCCGGTAAATTTTTAAAAATGACTCGTCAGGTGAATGATCGGAGTATGACGATGTATTATCGGGAAACCGACAGTGTAAAAGTGAAGAACAATGTGGATGAGGTTTTTGCGCTGCACGGAAAGTCGATTGCGTGGCTGGAAGAATACACGAACATCGATTATCCATTCGGTAAGTTTGATTTCGTATTGATTCCTTCTTTTCAGTATGGTGGTATGGAACATCCTGGTTCAATATTTTATAATGAGTCTTCCCTGTTTTTAGATGAAAAGGTTTCGGTGAACCGAAGAATGGGAAGAGCCAGTTTGATAGCACATGAAACGGCACACATGTGGTTTGGCGATCTGGTCACCATGGATTGGTTCAATGATGTGTGGATGAAAGAGGTGTTTGCTAATTTTATGGCTGCTAAAATAGTACAACCTTCCTTTCCAGAAATCGATCATAACCTGCGATTCTTGTTATCACATTATCCTTCTGCTTATGATGTAGATCGCAGCGAGGGAGCCAATTCAATTCTTCAACCATTAGGGAATTTAAAAAATGCGGGTACACTTTACGGTTCTATTATCTATCAGAAGGCACCCATCGTGATGCGCCATCTTGAGCGAAAAATAGGAGAGGAGCTGATGCGTGAAAGTTTGAGGGAGTATTTAAAAACGTATTCCTATGCGAATGCAAAGTGGGATGACTTAATCTCGATCATCGATACAAAGTTGGAGGATGACATTGAAGCGTGGAGTAATGTGTGGGTGAAAACTCCGGGTATGCCCGAGTATGAATGGAATGAACAAGACTTTATCAGGCAACGATTGGATACTGTTTCGAATCGCATCTGGCAACAGCCCCTGAAGATTCAGAGAACTGAGCAAAACGATACTGCATTAGTGATAATTTCAGGAGATCCTATCCATCTAAAACGTCTATTCGAAGTTAATTTTTTAAATGCCGATGGTTTTAGCTATGGCTATTTCAACATGGATGAATCAAGTAAAGTAACGTTTCTTTCTTATCCGCTTGCCTATTCCGATCCGGTGTTTCGTGCTTCCATGTGGATCAATTGCTGGGAAAGTATGGTGCGTGCCGATGGCCCAACGCCAGAAGCATTTATTCGATATAGTTTAAATGCATTGGAAACGGAAGACAATCCTTTGCTCATCGATTTCCTTCTTGGAAATTTGCAGACTATCTGGTGGACTTTTTTACCTGACCACAATCGTACGCTGATGCAGAGTGAACTAGAACAGGTGCTTTGGAAGTTAGTAGAAATCTCGGAAGATGCAGGAAAGAAAAACTCGTATTTCCGTTCGTATCGTAACATGGCTGGCAGTGAAAAAGGACTCGCCCTTCTGGAATCAATCTGGAGTGATAAGGTGATAATTAAAGACCTGACGGTGTCGGAGGAGGATAAAATTGCTCTGGCCTATGAGTTGGCAGTAAAGATGCCTCAGCACCAGGAGGAAATACTTGCCAGGCAATTGGAGAACACAAAAAATCCGGACCGTAAGGAACGCATGTTGTTTGTGATGCCGGCACTGAGTGATAACCGCGAGATTCGTGATGCGTTTTCTGAATCATTAAAATTGGAGAAAAATAGGGAACATGAGCCGTGGGTATTGGAGGCACTGAGCTATTTGCATCATCCTTTGCGAGCTGAAAGTTCAATTTCATATCTGCGACCCTCACTCGATCTGCTGAAGGAAGTGCAATTGACGGGCGATATCTTTTTTCCGCAGCGTTGGCTGCATACTACTTTTGATGGTCACACTTCACAACAGGCCTTGGAAATTGTGGATGCTTTTTTAAAAGAGCATCCTGAGTATCCGCCCTATCTGAAAAATAAAATACTTCAAGCCACGGATTTGATTAACCGTTCGGTAGCGTTGCAGAAATTAAAACCTGAGCAAATTTAACGATCAGACATCGTTACCTCCATATAAAACTTAGTGCTTTTTTCTGGTCGTCAATTAGAGCGCTGGTAACTCTGATTTCCATAGGATCCTTATTTAGAAACGTATACTTTCTTTATTATACTTATTCCGATAGTCAATCGGTGACATGCCTGTGATTTTTGGTCAGGCCTGATTTTCTGATCAATCAGATTCAACACAACTTTGAAAATTACCGCGCAAGTTTTGATCTGGACGATTGCGACCGGATATTGGTGGTAAAATCTTCTACGCGAATGGTGCAATCTTGGCGGGTAATCGACCTGCTAAATAGTTTTGAATGTATGGCTGAGGTGTTGCAGGATTAGTGATTCCAATTCCTTCTGTTTAATAAGGGCTGTATTTTCTTTTATTTTTCCGATCTTTAATGTCTTTCAAGAGGATACTTAGGTGAAGAGAATACTACTACTTCTATTTGGTATTGGGTTGAGCGTTTGTTCACTTGCACAGACCGCTGTGATTGATGATGCTGTGGACGAACGGGTTTTTCTGTTAAAGGATCTTGAGTTCTTTATCGACACTACTAATACGCTCACGTTCTCTCAGGTTTCCAATCCTGAATTTGCCAACGAATTTCAGCAAAGAGAATCGTATCAAAACAAAGACTATCAATCAGGGGCCTCCTATTGGATCCGGTTTTCTGTAAAGCACACTGTCTCCAAAAAAGTATGGCTCCTCGAATTTTATGATCAAACCATTGATGTGATTGAAGCGTTCGTGCCAAACTATGATGGCACTTACGACCAGAGGATGATGGGCGATCGCTATCCATTTAATCAACGAAAGTTTGCACACAAAAACTTTGAAGTACAGCTGGACAATGCCCCCGGCTCTGTTCTATATTATTACTTCCGGGTGCAGTCGCATGAGTTTGCCGACATTCGCATTGCTTTTCGTTCTGTGGACCAGCTGATCTATTATGCACTGAATGAATACTTTCTCTTCGGTACGTTCTATGGGATGATCCTGATCATCGCGCTCTATAATTTTCTGATTTTTCTCGCCATTCGTGAAATCAAGAACATCTATTACATATTTTATATTATAAGTGTGGCCCTGTATGCAATGAGTTTAGATGGGGTAGGGTTTCAATACTTGTGGCCTAAGCATCCGGAATGGAATGACTACACGGCAGGAATTTTTCTTTATTTATTAATTTTTTGGGCGCTCGTATTTACCCGTAGATTTCTGAGCACCCGTGCCAAAGCACCCACTCTCGATAAAGCACTCAAAGCGATGATCGTAGTGAGAACCTTGATGTTTGCCTTTGAGTTTTTCTTTTATCCTGAATTCTTTGCATTCCGGTTTATAGAAATACTTCCTCTCTCATTGATTTTCTATACAGGCATTCAGGTGTGGTTACGAGGCTATCGGCCCGCTCGTTATTTTGTAATCGCCTATGGTCTCCTGCTCATGGGTTTCTTTTTGCGTTCGTTGGTGTTCTTTAATATCATTGAGCTCACCACAATTTCGCACTACAGTCTGCACTTCAGTTTTGTGGTTGAGATGTTGTTCCTGACGTTTGCACTAGGTGATCGCATTACGATTTTAAAGGATAATCGTGATCGCGCGCTCAGACGAATCATTCATCAGCATGAATTGAACATGCAACTACAGAATAAAGTAAACAAGGAGCTGGAGCAAAAGGTAAATGAGCGCACCATTGAGTTGAATCAGAAGAATACGCAGCTTGAAGAGAGCAACACCCGATTGGTGAGACAAACCCAGGAAATCAACCAGATCAACTCGGTCCTTGACCTGGACAATTGGAAATTAAAGAATAAAATCAAGGAAGTATTGCAGGAGCGGTTGATGGAGAAAACCATGGATTATGAGGAATTTAAAACCTTGTACACTGATACTTTGGCCTGCTATCGCTTTTTAGAAACACTCAAGTGGGAGAAGGGCTTCTATTGCCGCAAATGCTACAATGACCGGTTCTTTGAAGGTGCTCAGAAGTTTTCCAAGAGGTGTACACGTTGTGGATACAACGAATCAATCACTGCTTATACCATCTTTCACAACGTAAAATTTCCGGTTGAGAAGGCTTTCTTCATCACCTATCTCTCCGTTACCGGAAAAAAAACATCCACCCTTGAATCACTTTCTACCATGCTTGATTTGAGAATTAATACGGTGTGGGCATTTAAGCGTAAGGTTCAGGGTCAAATTGCGGAGCTTGAACTCAGGGGCCGCAGGCCCTCCATTTCGAGGTGGCAGGAAGTAATTCTTACCGAAGAAAGCAGTTCTGTGAAGCCTCCGAGGCGAAATAAAGACTACCTTCCTAAATCACTTTAGCAATCGGTTTCTGGATTAATGTTTATTAAGCGTTAATTGAAAGATCTGTTTCTTTTAAAATATACCTGAAATCGTTTGAAATCAATGTTTAATAAGCGCAAAACAAGACTATCTTTACCCTTATCCACATTGCCGTTTTTTAGTTGAAAAAATTAAAAAAATATGAAAGGGATAGTTGCATTGTATAAATTTCTTAGGGAAAAATACTTCAAACTATGCTTCAAAGTGATTTTACTCGATTAAGTAACTGTAAACCAAAAAATTAAATGATTAAAAAGTTACTGTTTCTTATTCTGTTTTCCCTTCCGGTTGTATTGATGGCCCAAACGAGAACCATTACTGGGAAAGTTAAGTCGGCAGACGATGCAATGGGTATACCAGGTGCCAGCGTGTTGGTTCAGGGCACAACAAAAGGGGTTGCTACGGATGCAGAAGGCAATTTCAGTCTTGAAATTCAGCCCAATGAAGATGTACTTCTCATATCTTCGATTGGATTCAAAACACAGACCATTACTATCGGTCAGCGCTCTTTCATAGAGGTTTTGCTGGAGTCGGACGCGGTGAGTTTGGAAGAGGTGGTAGTTATAGGATACGGAACGGTCCGAAAGTCGGATTTAACAGGGTCTGTTTCCAGCATACGCGGTAAGGAATTAAATACTGTACCTTCAATAAACCCCATGCAGTCATTGCAAGGTAAGATTGCCGGTGTGCAAGTAGCTAGTTCATCGGGTGCGCCCGGAGCTGGAACGTATGTGCGCATTCGTGGTATAGGCACCTTTAATGATTCATCTCCCATTTATGTGGTGGATGGTGTGATTTTACAAAATATTGATTACCTCAACTCCGCTGACATCGAATCGATGGAAGTTTTAAAAGATGCCTCGGCAACAGCCATCTATGGCGCCCGCGGTGCGAATGGAGTTATTATTGTATCCACCAAGAAAGGTTCTACTTCCGGAAATAATTATCCGACTATCAACTTATCAGTAGATTATAGTGTCCAGCAACTCGCAAAAAAAATAGATCTGTTAGATGGCCGTGAGTATGCAACGGTACGAAATAAGATTAATCCGGGAACGTATAATAATATTGATGCACTACCCAACACAGATTGGCAAGATGAGATTTTCACAACGGCACCCATTCAAAATTACCAATTGTCTATTGCCGGTGGTTCTGAAAAATTTCAGTACTACACTTCCTTCGGATACTTTAAGCAAGATGGTATCATCAACAAATCTGAATATGAAAGAGTGTCGTTAAAATTTAACAATATCCTGCATCTGACTAAAAACCTGCGCCTGGGTAGCAATTTAACGTTCACTCCCTACACGCAACAAAATACCAATGGCAATGCTGTCTTTGTGGTGTACCGGGCCTGGCCCACCATTTTACCCTATCAGTCTGATGGTACTTACTCGCCAGTTCCTGGCGTAGGCAACGTGCTGGCCGATATTGAAAACACCAACAGTTTTAATAAGGGACTTCGCAGTGTAAACAACATTTATGCGGAAGTAGATTTTCTGAAGGGGTTCACGTTTAAAACCAGCTTTGGCGCTGATATCGAATATGGAAAGTCAAGAAGTTATACACCTATATTTTATGTAAGCCCTCAACAGCAAAATGCTACGGATGATTTAGGCAAAGGATACTCAGATCGGATTGACTGGCTTTGGGAGAATACACTCAACTATCAAAAGGAGATAGGCGTTCATCGTGTGAATGCGGTTGCGGGCTACACCTTACAAGAGTCTTCTTCTGAATCTGTCTTTTTAGGTGCTCAGAATTTATTGCGCCCGGGCGAGGACTTCTGGTATGTGAATATCTTCCCGAACCTGGTGAGTCCGAACTTTGCTAGTAACTCGGTCGGCACAAATTTTTCTATGATTTCTTATCTGGCCAGGGCTAATTATACCTATGATAATCGCTACCTGTTTACCGCTACTTTTAGAAGAGATGGCTCTTCAAAATTCACACAAGCTAATCGCTATGCTAATTTCCCATCCTTTGCTCTGGGTTGGAACGCCATCAATGAAAGTTTCATGCAAGACAGTAAGATTTTCAGTAACCTGAAAATACGCGCAAGCTGGGGTATCATCGGTAATGAGAAAATTAATTATCAGCGACAATATTCATTAGTGCAAAATGGAGTTAACGCCTTGTTTGGTCAGGATGTGTTGTATCCGGGTGCTACGTATGGTGTTTCTGGAAATCCAAATTTGAAGTGGGAGAACACGGAACAAATTGACATCGGTATTGAGACCGGATTTTTAAATGATCGCCTTACGGCTGAAATAGATTATTACCACCGCACCACCAGTGATATTCTTATTGATTTGCCGGTGCCGGGCTATTATGGTAATGGTGATGGTGCTGTCATTACGTTTAATGCCGGTGAAGTATTGAATAAAGGTTTTGAAATGAACCTGAAATGGAACAGTGAGGTAAAGGCATTGAAGTATAGCGTGGGTCTGGTGGGCACTACGATTCACAACGAAGTATTGAAAGTGAGTGGAACCGGAGAGTCGGATGAAGCGCTCGTTGGTCTTTTCAACGGACGACAGGTAACGCGCACAATACCGGGTTTACCCATTGGCTCTTTTTATGGGTATAATGTAATCGGTGTGTTTCAAAATTCATCCGAGCTTAACGCGTATCCCCATCTGTCCGCTACGGATGTGGGTGATCTGAAATTTGAAGATGTAAATAAAGATGGCGTGTTGAACAGTGATGATAGAACCAATTTAGGATCACCAATACCAACCATGTTATTCGGTTTGAACATAGACCTGGCCTATAAGAATTTTGACTTCACGGCTGATGTGCAGGGGCAAAGCGGAAATAAGATTTTTAACGGAAAGGAAATTGTGAGACCGGATCCGTACAACTTTGAAAGCAGATATTTGAATTACTGGAATGGTGAAGGAACCAGCAGCAGTGAGCCGAGGCCGAGCAACGGTGGTGTAAACTATGAACCATCTTCACGGTATATCTATGATGGCTCCTTCTTACGATTAAGAAATATTTCATTGGGCTACACGCTTCCTCAATCCATTGTCGATAAAGGGGGTATAAAATCAGTGAGGGCATATGTACGCGTTACTAACCTGTTCACATTAAGCAATTTTACTGGCTATACGCCTGAAATAGTAAGTGGCAATCCGGTTCTGAATGGAATTGATGTGGCCACATATCCCGTTCCCAGAATATTCTCAGTTGGATTAAACTTGACATTCTAAAGAAATGAAAAACAGGAAATTACTTCAGATCATTTGGCTGTTCCTTTTTATTCCGTTGGCATGTGAGGATTTTCTCGCGAAGCCGCCACAAGGAGAATTAACGCAATCGAACTTTCCGCTTATTGCCGGTGATGCTTTGCTTGCCACCAATGCCGTGTATAATACCATGCGCGAATCTAATTTCAACTCGGGTCTCTTTCCGCTCTATGATATCATGTCGGACGATGCCAACAAAGGCAGCAACCCGGATGATGGGGCTTCTTCGATCGGGCCGTTTGACCGTTTTGAACATGTTAAGACAGAGCCTGCGATTTTGCGTTGGTGGAATACATTATACAAAGCAATACGGAGAGCAAATGTGGTGATTGAGCGTGTTCCCACGATTAGCATGGATGAAACCCTGCGCAACCGTTATGTCGCTGAAGCCAGATTTCTGCGTGCTGCCTTTTACTTTGATCTCGTACGTGCATGGGGTGGAGTTCCTATGCTCGTTGATCTGGAGCCGAAAATATTGCCCCGAAGCAGCAAAGCGGATATCTATGATCTTATTGAGGACGACCTCTTGTTTGCCATCACCGCGCTGCCGGAAAAATCACAATACAGTTCAAGTGATAGTGGCCGGGCATCAAAGGGTGCTGCCAAAGCATTGCTTGCCAAGATGTACTTATTTAAAGGGAACTTTACCGATGCAGCTGTTTATGCATTGGAAGTGATTAATTCGGGTGAGTATAACCTCGAGGCAGATTTTGACGATGCGAACAGCGTCAATGGCGAGCAGGGTGTAGAGTCTGTTTTTGAAGTTTCTTCTTTTGGTGAGGAAGGCCTTGAGAATGGTGGTAATCAATATGGTAATGTGCAAGGTGTGCGTGGAACACCCAACCGCGGTTGGGGTTTTAATCGGCCAACACTTAGCTTAAGAAGCAGTTTTGAAACGGCAGACCCACGCCTGGAATCTACCGTGATATTTTTAGGTGAAGTATTGGACGGTGTATCCATTGCCGGTGATGGCATTACACCGGATGCAACGGAAGACTCTCACGGTCAGGCCGAAATAGAGTGTTACAATCAAAAAGTGTGGACACCCGGCAATACTGTACCAACTTCCTTTGGTCACAACAGGCGCTTTATTCGATTTGCTGACGTTTTACTTATGGCGGCAGAGGCACTTAATGAAAATAATAATTCATCCCAGGCGTTAGTACATTTGAATCGTGTAAGACAAAGAGCCAGAGAGGGCAACAATGCAATTCTTGCTGATATCAGCAACACCAACAAAGATCAGTTGCGCGACATCATTCTGAAGGAGCGCAGAGTTGAACTGGCACTGGAAGGACATCGGTTTTTGGATCTGGTGCGCACCAATAAAGCAGTTACCGCGCTGGGTCCTCTGGGTTTCATTTCCGGAAAGCATGAGCTGTTGCCGATTCCGCAAACGGAAATCGATTTATCACAGGGAGCATTAGACCAAAATTCCGGATGGGAGAATTAAAATGAATCATTTTAAACATGTTTAACTAAATAATAAATGCGATGAGAACAATTAAATGGATGTTGAGTTTACTGTTGGTTGCCGGAGGGTTCGCCACAGTGTTGAATAGCTGTAAGGAAGATGAACCACCTGCATTAGCATTGGTGAGTATTACAGCAGGAGGTGTTGATTTAAATGGTGCAACCAGTGGAACGGCTGTACCAGTTAATGCGAGCATTGTTGCCACCTTTAACGTGGCGGTTGATCAGGCTACTGCCAGCACAGCCATTTCTCTACTTCGTAACTTTGATGCCGCAACAGTCGCTACAACAATTACGGTGAATGGCGCTGAAGTTACTATAGACCCAACGGATGATTATTATGGAGGTGCATTGTATTTACTTAACGTAGATAAAAGCCTTACCAGCACAGATGGTAAGCCTTTAGCCACTTCATTTGAACGTTCTTTTTCAACGATAGGAACTTTTGAAGTACCCGGAGCCATTGCAAAATGGACATTTGAAGACAATGCCAATGATGTGATTGGAACAAAAGATCCTTCAGCTTCTCAAATTGTTGGCATTACGTATGTAGCCGGTCGTAAGGCAGACGCTGGTAAGGCGGCAAGCTTTAATGGAACAACCAGTATCATCGAAATTTCAAACGGTGATGCACTCATGAATAATGGAAACTGGTCATTGAGTCTGTGGGTGAAAGCTAATTCAACGTTGGCAAAGGGTCAGTTTGTATTGGGATTAGGTGCATTCTACGGATTTCAGATGGAAATCTCTGGTGGCTACAACAACTTTAAAATGGCAGCCTCTTATGCTCACAATGCTCCTGCCGGTGCAGGTGGCTTCAATGAAGACCTTTGGGCCGATGGTGAAGGTAAAACAAAAGATAAGGGTGACTGGCAAGGTTGGACATTCTCAAAAGACTTTGGTACAACGACTATGAGTCCTGTTATCAAAGATGTATGGGCAAATTATGTATTCGTATACAATGCGTCAGCTAAAACCGGAACCGTATACCTGAATGGTGAAAAAATCAAAGAGCAAGACTTTGATCTTTGGCCTGATGGAACAAATCAAAGATTCACTACTGGTCTGAAGTGGAGAGGGACAATGCCAGATGTTCAAAATGAATTGGCCTTAGGATTTATCCAAACCCGTGCCGGCTCTATGTGGGATGCCGAACCTTGGGGTGGTTATGATCAGCCTGGTGCCAATCACTTCCATGGTTTGATGGATGATCTGTTGATTTATCACAAGGTGCTTACCGCTGGAGAGGTATCTACTTTGTATAATTCTGGTAAGCCTTAATTTTTTGGGTTAATTGTTTAAGGATGGGGTTTCTGGAAACAGAAACCCCTTACTTTAAAAAAAAATATAATGATAAAGTGGTTCTGGCTTGTTTCAGTTTTTATACTCACGTTGTCATCGTGTTCCGATAATTCGGGAGATCCACCTAAACCTCCACTACAATTAAGTGAGTTGCGCATAGGAACGCATGTGCTTAATCTTACCGACCCCACTCAGAATTCGGCTGCACCCATTAATCAACCCATCGAAGGAGAATTTTCTGCTCCTCTTGATAAAGCTTCGGTTACGGAAGGTGTGCATCTGAAAATTAAAAATGGAGCAGACGTATCTCTTACCTTTTCATTTCTCGACAGCGATAAAATACTTTCCGGAGTATCAACAACCGATCTTGTACCCAACCAGGACTATGAGCTTACTATTTCAGATAAACTGAAGGGAGCTAATGGAGAAGCTTTTCCGGGCATCACCGTCACGTTCCGTACTATTCCAGGCAAGCTCACAATCACCTCATTAAAAATCGGAGGATTTGAAGTGTTAAATACTTCTCCGGTAACCAATGTTGATCAAAACACAACTATCGATATCACTTTTTCCACTCCGATTAATCCGGCTCATGCATCTTCTTCATTCATTAAGATAATTCACTCAGCCAGTGTGCCTCTTGCATACGTATTATCCGAAGGCAACACACATGTAACCGTAACACCCACTCAAAAACTTCCTTCCATAACACGAAATCAACTTTGGATTTCCAACGAACTGAAAGGGGCAACCCTTGAAACGTTTACCCAATACACAAAATATTTTTATACAGCCGTAGACCCGACACCAAAATTCCCTGTGATTTCGGATGATGAACTGCTCACGCTGGTTCAGCAACAGACATTTAAATACTTCTGGGATTTCGGTCATCCCGTCAGCGGCATGGCGCGTGAACGAAATACTTCTGGTAATACCGTCACGAGTGGTGGATCTGGCTTTGGTCTGATGGCGCTTATTGTAGGGATGGAAAGAAACTTTATCAGCCGCGATCAAGGAATTCAGCAGACAACTAAGATTGTTTCGTTCCTGGAAAAGGCAGATCGCTTTCATGGAGCCTGGTCGCATTGGATCGATGGCAATACAGGTAAAGTAATTCCATTCAGTACCAAGGATAATGGCGGTGACCTGGTAGAAACATCTTTTCTGGTTCAAGGTCTGATTACCTTTCGTCAGTACTTAAAACCTGCAGACACGGTGGGAAATAATCTGATTATCAGAATCAATAAACTTTGGGAGGGGGTTGAGTGGGACTGGTATCGCAAGGGTGGGCAAAATGTATTGTACTGGCATTGGTCGCCAACCTATAACTGGGATATGAACTTTGCCATGTATGGTTACTTCGAACAACAGATCACTTACTTTTTAGCGGCCGCTTCGCCAACACACAGCATTCCAAAAATTGTTTATACCAATGGCTTTGCCAGGAATGGAAGTATTGTTCAGAATAATACTTACTATGGAATAAACCTGAAACTAGGTGGTCTATTCCCATTGTTTTGGGTGCATTATTCTTACCTGGGATTAGATCCTCACTTTACGGATGACTATGCCAACTATTGGGAACAAAACGTGAGTGCCTCACAGATCAACCTGGCCTACTGCGTGGCGAACCCTAAAAAATTTGTCGGTTATAGCGACTCAAATTGGGGCCTTACCAGTAGCGATAACCAGAGTGGATATAATGCACATTCTCCTGCCAATGATCTTGGAGTTATTACTCCAACCGCAGCACTCTCTTCCTTTCCTTATACTCCTGTAGAGTCCATGAGAGCATTGAAATTTTTTTATTATAATTTAGGCGATAAACTATGGGGGCCGTATGGATTTTATGATGCGTTTAATATCACCCAGAACTGGTATGCGAGTTCATATCTGGCGATTGATCAAGGGCCTATCATTGTGATGATTGAAAACCATCGTACCGGTTTATTGTGGGATTTATTCATGTCGGCACCGGAAGTGCAGAATGCCGCGGTAAAGTTGAATTTTACCTATTAAATATTTATAAAATGAAAACGTTCTTTCGTCTGGCTTTTCTACTGCTCGTACTATCGTGTAGTAAAGCGCCACAAAGTAAGCAATCCAGTATTGATGCCCGCGTTGATTCAGTAATGAGTTTGATGACACTGGAAGAAAAAATCGGGCAACTTAATCTTCCTTCCGCAGGAGCCTTTGTTACTGGTTCGGTTGAAAGCTCGGACATTGCAAAAAAAATTGAAGAGGGAAAAGTGGGTGGCCTCTTTAATATAAAGACGGTAGCCAATATTAAGGCAATGCAAAAGATTGCCGTTGAAAAGACGCGACTTAAAATACCGTTGATCTTTGGTATGGATGTGATCCACGGTTATGAATCCGTTTTTCCAATTCCGTTAGGGTTGAGTTGTAGCTGGGATATGAATTTAATTCAACGCAGCGCCAGAATTGCCGCCACGGAAGCCAGTGCCGATGGAATCAACTGGACTTTTTCTCCTATGGTAGACATTAGTCGAGATCCTCGCTGGGGTCGCGTGTCCGAAGGCAGTGGTGAAGATCCTTACCTCGGTTCTGAAATTGCCCGTGCTATGGTGAAAGGTTTTCAGGGTGATGATCTTTCTGCCAACAACACCATCATGTCGTGCGTAAAGCATTATGCCTTATATGGCGCATCAGAAGCCGGCCGTGATTATAACACCGTGGATATGAGCCGTCATCGCATGTATAATGAATACCTTCCCCCATACAAAGCAGCCGTTGACGCAGGCGTGGGAAGTATCATGGCTTCCTTCAATGAGATTGATGGAATTCCTGCTACGGCCAATAAATGGTTGCTTACCGATGTGCTTCGCAAGGAGTGGGCTTTTAAAGGATTTGTAGTTTCTGATTATACCGGAGTAAGTGAAATGATTAATCATGGTTTCGGAGATATTCAAACCGTTACGGCCAAAGCCGTGGATGCGGGTTTGGATATGGACATGGTGAGTGAAGGATTGCTGACCACATTAGGTAAATCCATTCAGGAAGGAAAGATCACCGAAAAACAAATTAATGATGCCTGCCGAAGAATAGTAAAAGCAAAATTTTTATTGGGCTTGTTTGACAATCCCTATAAATATTGCGATGACAACAGGGCAAAGAGTGAAGTATTCAATGCCGCAAACCGGGTTGAAGCGCGCAACACGGCAGCGCAAAGTTTTGTGTTGTTGAAAAATAAAGACAATGTACTTCCGATAAAGAAATCAGGAACCATCGCTTTGGTTGGCCCACTGG
>Ga0163149_10003118_pt1 | contig 19164 bp, 14 predicted proteins | sample OliLakLV19MP5G1_FD_148604 | JGI IMG/M metagenome (GOLD analysis project Ga0163149, IMG submission 148604) | Freshwater microbial mat bacterial communities from Lake Vanda, McMurdo Dry Valleys, Antarctica - Oligotrophic Lake LV.19.MP5.G1 | ecosystem: Environmental > Aquatic > Freshwater > Lake >...
CATTAAGGGTTACTATACCACCATTAAGGCAGGCGAAAATGAATCGGCTGTTGATCCCGCTTTTCCAAGTGACCAAGCTAACCACGTAATTGTAGCGGTGCCTAATAAAAAGGACACGCTCTGGTTAGAATGTACCAGTCAAACCAATCCGTTCGGTTGGATGGGCAAGTTTACAGATGATCGCTATGCAATGATGGTGACCGAACAAGGTGGTTTTTTAGTTAAAACCCCATCGCATCCTGCAGAAATAAATATTCAATCGCGGGAAGCGGAAGTACACCTTGACGCTACTGGAAACGCCAAGGCAAAAGTGAAAACCAAATACCAAGGCCTTCAATACGAAAATGAAGGGTTGAATTTCGTGGTGAATAAGCAGTATGATGATCAAAAAAAATGGATTCAGAACACCACGCAAATTCCAAGTTTTGATGTTGAAAAATTTTCTATGAAAGACAGCAAGGACAAAATTCCTTCTGCTGCAGTAGAGGTGCAGCTTGTTTTGAATCGGTTGGCAACGGTGAGCGGCAAGAGAATATTTCTTACCCCTAATCTTATGAATCGGTCCACCTACATTCCAGAGAAACTGGAGAAAAGAAATATGACTATTGTGCTAAGAACGCCTTACGTTGATCACGACCGAATCAACTACCACTTACCCGAAGAAATTTATCCAGAATTTATTCCTGAGCCGATTGTGATTAAGTCGCGCTTTGGCGAATATGAATCCAGTTTTAAAATCGATCAGGGTAGCTTAATCTATATTCGTAAGATTAAAATGAACAAAGGGGAGTTTCCACCAGAGTCGTATAATGAGTTAATAGAGTTTTATAAGAATATCAACAAGGCCGATCACGTAAAAATGGTCTTTATGAATAAAACGTGATCTTACTTTATAGGGGCGTTGTTCTCTTTTGCCATTACATAATGGACAAGCCGCTCAGCCATTGATGGCCACCATTTATTCAGCCACACTGCTAGTTTGCCCTGCCCTGTGAGCACCAGTGTCCGCCTTCTTTTTACAACAGCGCGATAGATATGGTGGGCGCACTCTTCAGCTGTCATCATCTTTTCTTCTGTGCGAGGTGATTCACCTTGCTCGCGGCCGTCTTTGGTTAAGGCATGTTTACGGATATTGGAGGCGGTAAAACCCGGGCATGCGGTGAGCACATGAACACCGGTATCCAAAAGCTCCGTTCGCAACACACCTAAAAAGCCATTGAGTGCAAACTTGGATGAAGAATAACCGGTGCGGCCGGGTAATCCCAGAAAACCAGCAATAGAAGAGATCCCTACGATGGAACCCTTATTTTTTTTGATCTCCGGCAGGCAATATTTAGTTGCATATAACGCTCCATAAAAATTGATATCCATTACTTTCTTAACAACCTCCATATCAACCTCCGAAAACAGGGCACGCATAGAGATACCCGCATTATTGATGAGGATATCAATGGTGCCGAATAAGCGCACCGCCTCCCCGGCCATTGCTTGGTTATCATGCTCGTTGCTTACATCCGCCTGAAAACCATGAATATCGATGTTTTTTTTCCGGAGCTCATTGACGGTAATGTCCAACCCCTGTTTGTTACGTCCTGTAATCAGAATTTTTGAACCCTCTTCACCAAACCTCTGCGCCAAGGCTTTACCGATTCCGGAAGAGCCCCCGGTGATAATGACTACTTTGTTTTTCATGCAGTGAATGTGGGGTAAAAGTAATCAAAACATTGTTTTAATTTTGAGGCTATGTTTTTCTTTAAGTTGCTCTCCAGGCTTCCGTTTCCAATACTCTATGTGTTTTCAGATTTTCTTTTTGTAGTAAGCTATTATGTTATCGGATATCGTATCAACGTTGTTCGCAAAAATCTAAGGAGTTCATTTCCTGAAAAGAGCCTGCTTGAATTAAAAAAAATCGAAAAGCAATTCTACAAAGATCTGTGTGATTATGGTGTAGAAACATTAAAACTTCTGACTATTTCTAAGGAAGAATTAATGAAGCGACTGGTTTATAAAAACCCTGAGATTGCACAACCCTTTGCCGACCGTGGTCAATCGATCATTTTACTTACTTCGCATCAGTTTAATTGGGAGTGGCTGTTAACCTCGGGTTGTCTTTACCTGCCCTTCAAGGTGGATTTTGTTTACCAAAAACAAAGCAGCAAGTTGTTTGATAATTTTTCTTTGGAAAGCCGATCTCGATTTGGAGCGTATCCAATAGAACGTTCACAGGTGGCACGGGAAGCCATCCGCAGAAAGAATATTTTGCGTGGTGTTGCTATTATGGCCGATCAGTTTCCTGGTCTCAATCGTGACAAAAAATATTGGACCACTTTTATGAATCAGGACACTGCCTTCTTCTTAGGCCTGGGTCAGCTTGCGTATGTCACGCAATATCCGGCCATCTTTTTTGGTGTAAAAAAAATCAAGCGAGGCTATTACGAAGCAGAAGGGTTTGTGGTATCTCAGCCTCCCTATGAAAAGGAGAGTCAACAAATTGTGGAGGATTATGTGAAGGCAACGGAAGAGATTATTCGACAAAATCCATCGGGCTGGTTGTGGTCGCATAATCGATGGAAAAGAGAAAGGGAAGACGATATCAACACTTAGTTTAATAGCATCTCAATATCTTCACGCGAAAGCGATTTGATTACATTCTCTTCATTTTGAATAAGATTCTCTGATAGTTTCAACTTGTGCTTTTGCAGCGTAAGAATTTTTTCCTCTACCGTGTTTCGCGTGATGAACTTATAGCTGAATACTTTTTTCTTTTGTCCGATGCGATGAGCGCGATCGGTAGCCTGTGCTTCCACCGCAGGATTCCACCAGGGATCAAGAATAAACACATAGTCGGCTTCTGTAAGATTAAGACCAAGCCCTCCCGCCTTTATTGAAATCAGGAAAACTTTCAGGTAAGGATCCTTATTGAATTTTTCAACCTGCTCTTTTCTATCATTGCTGGAACCATCCAGGTAAGCGAAAGGAATCTTTCGATCTTTCAGCATTTCCTTAACGATATCAAGATGTTTTACAAACTGACTAAATACCAAAACCTTGTGGCCTTCAAGCAGAGCGTTTTCAAGCATGTGCGAAACATCTTCCAGTTTGCCTGAGTCGCCTTCATAGCGAGGGTCAATCATTTTAGGATGGTTGGAAAGTTGCCTCAATTTGGTGAGGCCTTCCAAAATCATCATGCGCGTGCTATTGATTCCTTCCTTATCAATCTGATCCAGGATTTTATGACGGTAGAATGATTTTGCCTCTTCATATTTTTTCTCCTGCTCAACACTCATGTTGGTGTAGTAGATGTTCTCCACTTTTTCCGGCAGATCCGTGGCCACTTGTGACTTTAACCTGCGAAGAATAAAGGGCCGTATAATCGCATTCAACTTTTTGGTCTTCACCTCATCGTGCCGTTTTTCAATCGGCATTTGATACTCATTTTTAAAAAAGGTTTGACCACCCAACAGGCCCGGATTAATAAAGGTCATTTGTGACCATAAATCCATCGTGGTATTTTCAAGAGGCGTTCCGGTAAGAGTAAGTTTAAATCGTGACTTTAATTCCATCACCGCTTTGGCGATGTTGGAATTGGGATTCTTGATGACCTGCGATTCATCAAGAATGATATAATTAAAATAGAACTTTTGAAGGAGGTCAATATCGAGTCTGGTAATACCATATGAGGTAAGCACCACATCATATTTACCAAACCGATTAATTTCTTTATTTCTTAAAGTGCCGGTGTAGGTAAGTATTTTTAAATCGGGAGCAAACTTGGCGGCTTCCATTTCCCAATTGTAAATGAGCGATGTTGGCATAATCAATAAAGAGGCGCCCCCATTCCCCTTCTCTTTTTCAGATTGTAATAAGGCCAGGGTTTGCACGGTTTTTCCTAAACCCATATCATCGGCAAGGCATCCGCCCAAATGAAACTCATTTAAAAACCGGAGCCAGTTATACCCCGCTTTTTGATAAGGACGCAGTGTGCCGATAAACCGATCTGGCAACGCATAATCTTTTATGCCGGTGAAGGATTGTAAGTTGCGCAGGCGATCGCTCATGTGAACCTTGGCAAGGTTGCCTTCTTCTAAGTCGCGAAGCAAACCGACATGATGTTTTTTTAATACCGGTTTCTCGTGATCGCCATGCGTTTCACTCATGGCAAACAAATCACCATATTTTATCAACCAGGCTTCCGGAATAATTGCGATCTCGCCATTGGGCAACTTGAACTCCACTTTCTTTTTAAGGATCAACTTGCGGAGATCCTTGAAAGAGATTTCGTATTCACCGAATTTGATTCTTGCGTGAATGTCAAACCAGTCGATGTTTTCTTTTACCTCCAGTTCAATCACCGCTTTGCCTACAAAGTATTTTTTGTCCCGGTTTTCGGGTTGACTTACTTCAAAACCAAGATTGAGGAGGTTTACACGGTTTTCATTGAGCCATGAAAAGGCTTGTGCTTTTTCTACCGCAGTGCGAAAACTGCGTAGGGGCAACCCCAATTTAATTAATGTCTGAGCGTATTTTTTTTCAGCTTCCACATTTCGCTTTACCCGATGGAAGACATAGTCGTTATCTTTTTTTTCTACGGTAACGCTTACCGGCCCAAAGGCATCTCCGCGAAAGCGATGTTTGCCATATTTGAAAGAAAGGTCGAATACAATCTTTCCTGCCTCGTCATCACTAGGCCCGTGTGAATTGATATTACCAAACAGGGTTGCTACTTCTTTTGAGGAGGTGGGAGGTAATTCCGCGATGGTTAAATGCGGATGCGGATCATACTCGCTTTTGTTTATTTCAAAACCCTGTGCCTCGATGTCTTCAAACGAAGCAATCAAGGGGGCAACGAAACGATTGTAGTATGTCTCTTCCATATTTTTTGGAATGACTACCTGCTTTTTATTTAAGAAAGGGGAGAGCTTTTTCCCGTCTACATTTTTATCGAAGCCGTATAACTTTCCGTTGAGCACCATCCAGGCGGGGTGTTTGCAAACCAGGTAAGCGGCCGGGTTAGGTATATCTATCCGTTTGCCTTCGTAAGTTATGGTTGGATAATAGTTTGTACTTTCGGCACTTCTTTGAAAATGAAATTGGATGTTGGCGCGTTTTTCTAATACCTCCAGCTTTCGCCACGTGGGCTCACCATCGTTACCCATTTCAAACAACATCTTCCCCTTTAGCTTCTCAAGCACCGCAGCCCTGCGTTTTTCCATGAAGGCTTCAATTTGTTCCTGCAGTAATTCATCTCCCTTGTCTTTTTTATAGACCTTGCTGAAGAACTCATCGGGCTTCATGATTTTTTTCGAGAAATGTTTAAGAACAACATCCTGATTCATGCCATCCATCATTTCTATCAATTCGAAATCACGGTCGTCCAACCCTTTCGAAAATTCGCGGGCGTTTTTATGTGAGATGTTTTGGTGCTGATAGGTAAGTTTCCCCTTTTCGTCAAGATGGACAATGAAAGACTCAAAAATATAGCCGAGATACTCATGCTGGTAGAGTGAGTAAATTATTTGAAAGGGCTGAGATGCCGATACTTTCATAAGCCATTAATTCTTTAATCTGATCATTCACTGCATCCTATAATTCTAATAAGGAGCGTAAATCGATTGCTTTATTGATTTACGGAATAAGCAGAATTGCAAAATAGGAAGAATAGGGGTATTATTTTTTGTTTTTTTGACCAAAACCTTACATCAAAAGTACACACTATAGATGTTGAGGTGTCGTGTTTTGGGAAGCTTTATGAGCCGGGTAGAATGAAACGAGGGCTGTAATACTGATAATGACGGAGGCAGTTAACAAAAAATCAGTGAACTTCATCTTTACCGGGTAGCTGCTTACGATGGCATTCTCCATGCCCATTCCCACCAGCCCAAAAGTAGCCTGAAGCCAGCAGATTGCCCCGCCCAGCATCAGGCCTATTCCGGCTCCAAGAAAAGCAATTAGCGCCCCTTCGTTCAGAAAGATTTTTTGAATGAAACTTTCATGGGCACCCAGCGCAGAAAGAATTGAAATGTCTTTCTTTTTATCCAGCGCAAGCATCATCAATGAAAAGAAAATATTGATTGAAGCCACAACAATAAGCATGGACAAAGCGAGAAAAGTGAAGAGTTTTTCAATCTTCAGTAATCGATAAAGATCCTGATGTTGTTCTTCGTTGGTGAGAACCCGGAAAGAATCGCCCAGCGTTTTTTTTATTTCATGTTGAACTTCGTAAACGCTGCTGCCCGGCTTGGTCTGTATTTCCAGAGAGGTTCGCTTGTTGCCATAGTTGAGCAAATCATTTGCAAAATCAAGAGGAACGAAGATGAAGTTTTCGTCATAGGTTTTTTCAATGGAAAATACGCCCCCAGGCTGAAGTGCACGCTGGGCGTAGAGCTGCGAAGGATCTAGTGAAGAAGATTTTGCATTCTTGATGTAGAATACCTGTAACGGAAAAATGTTTTCTTCAATACCAACGGAAAGAGCGTACTGGACGCCACGCCCGATAATGGCGTACATAATCCCATTCTCTCTTAAAACAAGTTCTCCATCCACTAAGTGATTGTCGAGCCGATGTTGATCAATGAAATTATCACTGACCCCTTTCATGGTGACAACCATGTCGGCATCGCGGAAGCGTACATAGGCATAATCTTCAATCACCTCCGTAACAATGCCCACACCGTTGATCGATTTGATTTTAGATAGCAACACGTCAGTCATCTCAAAGGACTTACCCTTAACCAATTCAATTTTTATTTCTGGATCGAATGACGTGTAAAGAGAGCGGAGCAATCCCTCCAACCCATTAAAAACGGAAAGAACAATGATGAGTGCGGCCGTTGAAAATGCGATGCCCACCATGGAAAGAATAGAAATGATATTGATGAAGTTCTTCTTTCGCCTGGAAAGAAAATAGCGGGTCGCTATGAAAAAAGGGAGATTCAAGGGGTAGGCAATACGAGCTATTCTTCGTCTTTATCTTTTGGGATATGCAAACTCTTTATCAGGTCTTCGATCTTCTGTGCGTTTTCTTCTGTTTCGTCAATAAAGAAAAGAAGATCCGGAATAATTCTGGCCTGGTTGCGCATGCGATCGCCCAGCGCTTTGCGTATTTCACTTTTGTGATGTTGTATGTTTTTCAACACGGCATTTTTGTCTTTGGTCAACGTCAATGACAGATACACCTTTGCTATACTTAAATCAGGACTCAACTTTACTTCGGCAATCGTGATAAAGGAATTGCCTAGGAATCCTCTCTTATCTTTCAAGAAAATATCACTCAGTTCCTTCTGAATGAGCCTGCCATATTTTTGTTGTCTTACTGTGCCACTCATTCAACAAAGATACTAAAGATTAGCGGCCGCGCTGAGCAATTACTAGCCCGATTATCGACTTTTTTATTTTACTTGCACTAAATCTCTTTTGCTGTGCTGTTACGCTTTTTTCGCATCAATGACCCTTATCGTCTTTTAGGCATTTTGGTTGTATTGATATTGATAAGCCTGCCTCTTTTTCTTGACCCGGTAAAACTCACCCTCGATGAACTAAAAATGTTTGTGTTAGGGGAGTCGCTGAATCAAGGGATGAGTTTGTATGCAGAGGTATTGACGAGCACGCCCCCCTTGGCCGCCTGGATGCTGGGTTGGGTTGAAATGTTATTTGGAAGATCGCAAACAGCAGCCCAGGTACTTAGCCTTATATTTCTTTTTTTTCAGGTTTCTTTCTTCACGGTAATTCTGATCAACAGCAGGGCGCATCATGAAAATACGTATTTGCCCGGTTTTATTTTTGTTGTACTGGCCCTGTTTTCTTTTGACATGCTTTCTTTTCCCAATGAGTTAATTGCTTCAACAGTACTTTTGTTTGCCATGAATAATCTCTTTAAGGAAATAGAATTTCGTATTCAGCGAGATGAGATCGTTCTTAATTTGGGTGTGTATATCGGGATAGCATCGTTGCTGGTTTTTAGTTATGCCCTGTATTTGCCAGGGGTAATAATAATTTTGGCAATATTCACCCGCCTGAGCCTTCGAAAAGCATTACTGGTATTATTTGGTTTCATGCTCCCTCATGCCTTCCTTATGCTGCTCTTTTACCTGAAGGGCAGGCATACGGCCCTAATAGAGAATTTTTATTTGGCCAATCTGAATTGGCAAGATGATTCGCCCATGACGATCGCATCAGTGTTGGTTCTTTGCATAATACCCGTCTTGTTTTTGGTGTTTTCATTGATCATGTTAAACCGTGAAGCGCGATTAACAAAGTATCAATCGCAACTGTCACAAATAATGTTCTTGTGGATCTTGCTGGCAATAGCCGAAGTAGCAATTTCAGGAAGATTAAAACCACATCAGTTAATAACCTGTATTCCACCTATATCATATTTTATCAGTCATTATATCTTGTTGATACGAAGAAAAAAACTGGCGGAGTTTACCATTTGGGCATTTGCGATTTCTATTTCAGGCATTATGTATCTCACCCGATATGATAAGATCTCCAGCGTGAATTACAGCAACCTGTTTCCAAAGAAATCTCCTTACAATCAAATTAAAGATAAACACGTTCTTATATTAGGGTCAGATTGGGGCCTATTGGAAAGCAATAAAATGGCTTCCGGTTTCTTTGACTGGAAGTTGACGCAGACCGTTTTTTCTGAACTGGATTATTTTGATAACGTAGTTTTAATTGACAAAGCTTTTGGGGATCACACTACCGATGTGATTGTTGATGAAGAAAACCGGATGAAAGATGTTTTTAAAAGAATACCGGAACTCCAACAACGGTATCGACATGAGGGTAATCTTTATTTCCTAAAAAAAAGAGAATAGATTTCGTCAATTATCTGTTTACTTGAATTGTTGAACCTGTCAGTACATAAACCGTTTAAGCAATATGCGAGTGCTCATACTGATTGCTTTTTGGTCCTCACTTTTGTATTCATGCAAAGAAGTTACTTTCCGGCAGGCGCAGCCTGCGGGCATAGCACCGTTGAAAGAAATCCCTTTGACATTGCGAGGTGTTTACCACACCTATGATAAACAGACCGGAGAAACAGGCGATACCTTAATTTTAGAATCGTGGGGATACCATTTCAAAGATAAGGAAGATAAAGACTGGCTAGGTAAGGGCACGCTGAGCGATTCACTCGTGGTGAAATTTTATGAAAATTATTATTTCGTAAACTTCAAAGAGGGGAATCAGTGGGTGCTTCGATTAGTAAGTGAAAAATCTCCCGGAGTTCTTGAGTTCATGTCGATTGATATTCAAGACGATTCAAACAGAAGGGAAATGCTCAGAAAGCTTTCCAGGAAGATGCCGGTAAAGGAAATACAGAGAAATGATGAAACGTTCTATCAGATTAACCCAACACCTTCACAATTGATATCCTTAATCAAGGAAGGTTACTTCACCGGTGTAGAGCTGAGGAAGATGAAATGAGCGGCTCAATCAAATGCAATCTACTGGGCAGGTTCCATGATGATCGAAATAAAAAAGCTGCCCGGTTGTGAGCAGCTTTTGATTTTGTGTGTTATCAGAACTAATTTTTCTTTTTCTTCTTCAATAGATTCTGAAGTTTGTCCTCGAGCACTTTTTGTGTTTCCTGTTTCAAATCGGTTTTGGTAGAGTCCTTTTTGATTTGAGTAGAGTCCTTCTGGATCTTTGAAGTATCTTTTTTAGTGCCCAGTATATTTCCGATAATGTCTTTAGGTTTATCACCCTTAAGAGCGCCTTCAATAGCTTGCTGTCCTTTTTCTTCCGCTACATTAGTGAGGGCCTCTTTTACCTGTTCTGTTTGTTGCTGGGTCAGCAGCGATGTTTTTGGGTCTTTGTACGTACCACCCAACGCGATGCTTACCGGTATTTCGGATGTTGAATTTTTTGCTCCTGTATTTTGATTAATGAAACCCTGAAGTTGCGAGCCTAGCTTTCCAGCAGGCACATTCATTTTTAAAAGATAATTAATAGAACCGTCAACGCCTGTGCTTCCGCTTATGTTGGTCACATAATCACCAAACTTCACATCAAAAGGCTTTACACTTAATTGGCCATCACTAATGGTAGCCGACATCAAAACATCTTTTAAAGTCACCTGCTCCATGTTTTCCAGTTTCGTTAAGGAGGTAATGCCAGAAACCAGCTTGGATTGGGTAAGGGTTGCCTGTGCAATTTTAATCAGACCATTGCCGTCAACGGTATTCATTTTTGGTGACATATCCTGGCCTAATTCACCACTGATTTTAAAATCGGTGGTGAAGTTTCCATTCACTAATCCTGCTATGGGCGCATAGGTTTGAATTACCGAGAAAGAATTGGCGGCCTTCTGAATAGAGAGATTATTAATCTTCAAGGCTAGATCATATTTAGGATGATTGATGTCCTTGGTATTATAAGCGCCATCCACGACAAACGACCCGCCCAGCATATTAAATTTTATTCCATGAAGATCGGCAACTCCGTCTTTTATAATAATATCCCCTGACGCATCGCTAAGTGTAAAGTCCATCATCTTTACGGTTCTAATTTCGGAGCGAAGAACGAAATCAATATTGGAGGGCACTGGAATAACGCCATAGGAGGCCGAGTCGGTGGTTGTCGTCTCGTCTGTTTCGGTCATGAACTCGTTCAGGTCAAGTAATGAGGAATTGAAGTTCATGTTTCCTTTAATAGTTTCATTGGGGCTAAACAGATAACCAATGTAATTATTGATCGCGCCATTCAAGGCGAAGTCACTCTTTCCAATGGTGCCCTTCGTATTCTTTATTTCAATCTTTTTAGGATCAAAGATGGCTTCAGCCTCGCTTACCGTAACCACGTAAGGAAGATCCTTGGAGTTGAATTTAAAATCCTTCAACGAAGCAGTGCCGCTAGTGGGCAAGCGATCATATTTGCTGGCTTCTACATCTGAATACTTTCCTTTCGTCTGAATATCCGCTTTCACCTTTCCCGCTAGCGTCATACCCTCCACCGGGAAAATTTTGGTGATTTTTTCCAGATCTAATCCACCATTGGCTTTTAAATCCCAGGTGTAGTCATCCAGATTTTGAAGTAATAATTCGGCTGTCAACTTTTCACCATCAAGCAACATTCCAAAATCTTTCACAGCGATGTATGTTTCTGCCATTTTGCCCGAGGTGTTTTTAACGGTGGCATTGAATCGAAGATCTTCCAGGGGCAATGGAAATTCAGATGATTTGACATATCCATTTGATAATGACATGGAGGCATTGATGGCTGGTATGATTTTTTTCAAACTGTCGTACACACCGTTGGCGGTCGCATTTACGGAATAAGAACCCTTCATTTGCAAGCCTTCCATCGGAAACATCTTATTCAATTCTGCCAGGTTTAGGGTAGCCTTAATGTTCCCATCCATTTTATAATCCTTCAGGTTCTCAATTAGCAATCGTACATCTACAGGGTTGGTGCCAAAGTCGAGATGAAGTTTTTTCATATCCACGCGTGTGTTCTCAATTACTCCGGTTTTGTTATCCACCAGCAAGTCCATATTTATGTTGGAGATGGCCGTTGGCAAATCGGGGTATTTGAACATCGCGTCTTTCACGTTGAGGGCAAAATTGAAGGCAGGCATTTGTGTATCGCTATAAGTGCCCTTCACAAAGCCCGCAAAGGATAAGTCACCACTTGTTTTAATCTTACCAAAATCCTGGGTGTACATGCCCGGCACCAGTGAGAGTAAACTCTTGAAGGTGTTTTCAGGACTCTTGAAATTGATATCCATGCCGAAGTCGCTCTCGTTCATTTTAAACCAGCCATCAAAACTCATGGCAAAGTCATTGAGTTTTGCGCTGTTTTCTTTGAAGGCGTACATCGTGTAATCTTCACTAATGCCGATTACAGCATCGATGGTGGCTTTCTTATTGGTCAAATATTCGACACCGTCATAGGTTACCGTTACGGAGTCAGCCACGGTGTGAGTATTCAAGTCAAATGCAGTTTCACTAAAGTCTCCACTTCCGTTGTGATTCAATCCTTTCAGTGACATTGAAAAGGGCATGGATTGATCATCATACACCAATTGTCCACCAATTACCTCCCAGTGGTCGATGCTGAAAGAAAATTTTGCCGGTTCTTCGGTTGTGGATTGGGCAGTTTCGGTTTCCGGAAAGGTGATGTCATAATTTGCTTTTCCGTCTTTTAATACGCGGATGTCAATCTGCGGACCTTCCAGAGTAATTCCCTTGATGCTCAATTGATCACCAAAAAGAACGTCTTTCAAATTCAACTCGATGTCCATATGATCCACCACAAAGAGAGCGACCCCTTCAAAGGGGGCGTGGTTAAACACACCCAACTCTTTAATTTCAATGGTGATGTTGGGAAAATTCCGAAATACAGTTAAATCAAAATTATCAGCATCAAATACCACATCGGCATTTATGCTTTTAGCAAGCTCTTTGTCAATGGCAGCTTTTATATCGTCTTTAAATACAATGGGTAAGATAACGGCCGCAGCAATCAGGATGAGAACAAATGCTCCAAACCCAATCAGGACTTTTTTCACGATTTTCATAGCGACTTATAAAATTTGAATACCAACAAAATTACTAAATACCCAGCCAATCAGCAGGTCAATTTGTAAACAAACTAAGGCCAAATTAAATTCTTATCTGAACCTACTAGTGTCATATCGATAATGGATTAACTCTCGCTGTAAAAGGTGGGTGAGGAAAATAATAGAGAAGAATTCATTTCTATGTTTTTTCAACCCTCTCGGTTTTCGTACAATCATCAGGAGGGAAATTGTTTTTCTGATCTCTGCCATTACCTGATAACCCATAGACAATAAATTTTTAACATTACGCTCCTTTCTTTCGATCCTTCGGCCTCCAGTGAAGTTGAAAACTTTATTTTCTCTAGCAGAATTACCCGGACGCCTAAATACTGCTTGAGAAGGTTCTTTCTGTTGAATTTAAAGGGTTTACGAAGTTTTTTCATAGTCAATAAGCGCTTTCTATGTTAAGTTTATGTTACCGGCTATTGACTAATATTATCCTAATGTTATCTTTAAGTTATCAAAGATAATATTGAGGTAATGTTAGCGAAGCGATTTTTCTGGTTGGTGATGGTGGTTTTTCCTGTTTTAGGATGGAGCCAGCCTGCGGATCGTTTTCAGGTTCTTCTGCAAAGTGCACCAAGTGAGCAACCCATCTTGGCCACCTCAAAAATGAATCAGTTTATTGCTGCACTTGAGATAAAGAGAGGCAAGTTGAAATCTGATGAAACCTTTCTACGCTATGCCTTTCGGGAGTCTCACAAAACCTTTTTTCATAGTTATAAAGCATACTCACAATTTCCTGAAATCTTTGATTCAGGCAACTATGATTGCCTTAGCGCTACCAGTTTTTTCAGTGTGGTGCTTGATGCCTTTGGGTTTGAATACAAAATCATTGAAACGAATTATCATATTTTTCTGATCGTTGAGGCTGACCAAAAGCAAATACTCCTGGAGTCCACAGATAGGAACAACGGATTTGTTGCGGATGATCGATTGATTAAAGAAAAAATAAGGGGCTACCGCGAAAACAAAATGCTAACAACAGCAGATAAGTATTACTACCAATATGATGTAGATTTATATCAGCAGGTGATGCCCCAGCAACTAACAGGACTTCTTTATTTTAATCAGGCAGTAATGGCCTTTAACAATAACGACCTTACAGAGTGTGCTTTAAAGCTGAAGAAAGCAATAAGGATTTATAATTCTCCACGCGCTACAGAGTTGATTGCGATTTTGGTTACCCAGGTAGCAGCTAGTGACCTGAAGGAGGAAGAAAAGAAAAACCTGATCAGGCCCTTTGCATCATTCATTAAAGCAAAGGGATTTGTTGTGGCAGCCAGTTAGTTTTCCAATACCCGTACTTCCACCCTTCTATTCATTTTACGGGCTTCTTCAGTGTTCTCCCGACTCAATGGCAGTGTTCCTCCAAAAGCTTTCGTTTTGATTTTGGACTTATTTGAACCCTTGGATACTAAGTAGTTTTTTACGGATGTAACCCGGTCTTCCGAAAGTTTTAGATTCAGTTTTGCGCTGCCGATATAGTCGGTATGACCCTCCAGCTGAATAACCATGCGTGGATTATTCTTCAGCATGGTAGCCACCTCATCCAGCTCTTGAAAGGAAGACGGGGCTATTTTTGCACTACCAGTTTGAAAAATAAGATCATCCAAACGCATCACTTTGCCTACCGTATGGGTGGTTTCAGCATTATTAGTGGCACTGCTGGGAAGTGTCAACTCGATATTACGAATGACTCTGCGATCAGCATTTGCTTCGGCAGGATCCAGTAAGTATTTAGAAGGAGCAAAGCCGGCAGCCTCAACGGTAATGGAATATTTTTCATTGTCGAATAACGGAAATGAAAAGGAGCTTCCGGAAACAAAGCCAATCTTACTTCCATATGGCAGACTTTGATAAGAGATCTTAGCCACCACGGGTTCTTTGGTAACACCATTTACAATGTTTCCCTGTACGTAAATGAGCGTGTCTGTTGATTGACAAATCCCGGACACACAGATCAGCGAAAGAAAATAAATGAGGAAAGCTTTCATAGTACTTATAGCTTGATGATTTTAAACTCTACCCTTCTGTTTTTTCGGTTGCCCTCTTTCGTATTGCTTTTGTCAATTAACTGCGATTCACCAAAGAAAGTGGTGGTAATGCGTTCCGAGGCAATTCCCTTTTTCACCAGGTAAGCAGTCACTGCTTTGGCTCTTCGTTCTGACAAACCCTGATTGTAAGTTTCTGTTCCAATCGGGTCCGTGTGTCCTGTGATTTCAACCTGCATACCAGAGCGCTCATTCATCAACACCACGATGCGGTTAAGTTCTGGGAAGGATTCTGGCTTTAGTATCGATTTATCGAAATCGAAGAAAATATTGTTAAGGGTGATCATCGCGTTCTCTTCGACCAGAACAACTTCGATAGGGGCCAGACTAATATCTTTGTGAGTAATCGTTCCATCGGTCTTGAAATCCCGCAAATCCAATGTCTGACTTTCAGAGATATGATCTTTTGCCTCGGCCCTGAAACTATACAGATAACCTCCCGGTAAATGGATTTCATATTCACCGGTCTCGGGGTTGGAGTAGGTTATGCCAGCCTGCTTGCCATCAGGTAAGCGCTCAAAAATTATTTTAGCACCAATGGGCTTACCTGTCTTCGCATCGATCAACTTACCCCTTACGATCACGATTGGCTCAGGGCTTAGCAACACAGGCATTTTAACCCGAAACACATCGGCATTATTGGCTGTGATACCGCGTGAGTAGTAGGCGTATTGACTGGCTGAAGGAATGTTGAAAAAAAGATCGTCCAGTTTTGTATTGATATCAGAACCTAAGTTTTCCGGGGAAGACCAATTCGTCCAGGTGTCATCTAACCTTCTGGATATGTACACATCACTTCCACCAAAACCGCTAAAGCCATTAGAAGAAAAATATAACGTCTTGTCATCGGATGCGAGGAAGGGTGCCGACTCTTCTCCTGCCGTGTTTATGGTTCTTCCCAGGTTTAGAGGCTTTGTCCATGTGCTATCATCTTTTTCAAAACTAACATATAAATCGCGATTGCCTCGTGAATCCTCACGCTCTACTGACATCAAAAGTGACTTACGGGAGTTGGCCATGAAGTAATTGGCTTTTTCGTTGAAATTATAATCGTTTTCAATTTCCAATGGTTTTGGGGCCGTCCATTTGTCACCTTCTTTGGTACTCATTGAAACTCCCGCCACCATTTTTCCTTTATCGAGATATTTGTTCCCTAACAGCAAAACCATCTGGCCGTCTGGCGTTGAACTTATCGTGTTCACGAAGTTGGGCTTGTCATTATTAAATTGCTCTCCCATGTTCTTGGCCAGAGACCACTTTCCGTCCCCCCCAAGTTCAGAATACCAGATGTCTTCTTTGTCGTTTACACCTCCTGCATTTTCAGGATGATTCTTTCTGCTGAAATAAAGAGTTTTTCCATCGGGCGAAAGTAGCGGGTTAAGTTCGCTATAGTCACTGTTTACGTTGGTATCGAGCTGTTCTACGACTAATCCTTTACTCAGCAATTGAGGAATATCGATATTGGCAATAATGGGATAGTGAGAATCGGAAATAGCAACGGCATCTAATGAAAAATAGTCAGGCATGACACTTCCATCAAATTCAAGTTTTACAGCGCTTACTTTATAAGAAGTTTTTTCAACGAATACATTGAGCATGCGGCCCTGTAGAGGAACGACCATTGGACTAAATGTATGGACGAGATGTTCAGTCCCGGATTCATCATAAAGAAAGACACGGAAAAGAGCGCCAGGATTGTGAGACTCAGCAACAGCTATTTGTTGAATATGAATAGGCGTGGAATAACCAAGCTTTATGAATTCGGAACGTTTTGGCTTATCGGGTGTCCAGGCGTTTGGATTTTGTCCACCGGCCGGAAGAACATTAGGTTTACCCAAAGCCTGTTCAGCTGAGTATTGAAGTGGCGTTAGTTCAGAAGAGAATTCAATTACTTTATCTGCCCATTGAACAGACTGAGCCAGGCCATCATTCAGTATCAACGAAGTAGCGAACAGTAACAGTAGGTAAAGCTTTTTCATGTTTAAGCCAGCAGACGTAACACTTTGAATACCATTAAAGGATAAACATAGCTAAAAATTAAAAAAGCATAAAATGATTACATCATTCAGAGTAAATTTATTATTTAAAGAATGTGCTTTTTGGATCATTTAATAGAATATTACTCTAAAGAAGTTTTATTAAACAACAAAAAACCTACATGCAGTAAAAGACCGAGCTGATTTTCCTTGTCATCGTAGTAGTTAACGCTCAAACTAATCGGGCCGATGGTGCTGTGCAAAACTAAGCCAGCCGTAGCAGCGAAATAGATATCTGATAAGCTTTGTTCCAGATCCGCCTTCTGATTGAAACCTTCCTTTATTGTTTCTAAGGGTTTAAATAGATATCCCTCCAACCTGAAATCGAGGCTTTTCCTCACCCTGAAAACATTCCGTATTCCACCGGCCACATAATTGAATGACCGAAAGTTTTCCAACAACAGGGTTCGGCTATCCTGAAAAGGGAATAAACCAGGAGCATTAATGATCGTGGCCGTATAACTGGCGAGTGGATCCTGATCAGAGATAACGCCTTCAAAAAAGTAGCCGGTGCTATAAACCCCTTTTAGGAAATACTGTTCGAGTGATACTTTGGCACGAAAAAAAGTCTGATAATTTTTCTCAGGCTCCGTTTTGACAGAAGTGCTTCCGGGCTCAAGCGATTCAGTGAGACCAAACATATCAAAGGAAAAAGCAAATCGTTTGCCTTGCGATGAGTATTGCTTTCGGTTTAAGGTGTTTGATGAAAGAGAAAGACCAAGCCGGCTTCCGCTTATCTGAATAAGATCCAGCGTGTCACTTGAAACCAGCACATCATTGTTGCTGTACTGGTCGCGGTTATTGATGTATGAATTTTCAATCACCAATTTGTATTGGTTGCCCACCGGGATGCCTACGTTCACTCCTAATTTCCGATCAATCCGGTTGAGTACGGTGGCAGAAAAATTTTTAACCACCAGGTCTTTGCCAAGAAAGAAATCCCATTTGTTGTATGTGGCTTCTGGCTCTATATAAAACTGACCCCGGTTCGGTAAATCGATGCGTGATTTTATTTGTGCGGATTTGTAAAAATCACCGGTATGAAAATTTGCTTGGGCATGTGTAAGCGATCGGTTAAAATAATAATAGTTTAAACCTAAAAAGATATTACTGATGCTGCGTGTTGCGATGACACCTCCGAAATCTACCTGAAAGTTATTTTGTGGGCGCCTGATGAGTTTTAAGTTGAAGTTTTTGCTCTCGCTATTGAAGCCAAAACTGGGAAACAGATTATTGAAATACTTTTCCGAAGTAAGCCGGTAAAAACCCTTTTTCACTTCGCTAAAGGTGAGTGCTGGTCCGGCCTTTTTAAAAAAACGATTGATATAACGTTGCTGATTTTTAGTGAACCCCTCCGCCTGAATTTTGTCAACAAAGAAAGCGGTGGTTTTATTGTTGAACTGATTTCTGGACTTCGCTACCTGCTCGCAGGTTCTGCGCGAGGCAACCTTATTTTTTATTTCGGGCATTTGCCGCATAGTTTGTATGTAGCCGCTATCAATCAGCGCTTTTGCTTTGGCAAAATCAAAGGAGGTATAGCGTTTCAGATTTGGCTGAATATAAACCCCCGAAGCAGGAACCTGGCTGGGATCAGATTTGTCAAGGATCATGTAAAGCAAGGAGCGGGAAATGAGTTTGTCATCTTGCCCGTAAGGGTATTCATCATAAATTTTGGATGAAACATTGCTGCCGATAATCACATCGGGTTTAAAAATCCGCTGGGCAACATCTATGGGAAAGTTATTGTATACACCACCGTCAAAAAGGTACTTTCCATCGATACGAATGGGGTTGAAAAAAAAAGGAACCGTTTGTGTGGCGCGCACAGCATCACTTAACACTCCCCGATCGAGTACAACTTCAGTTTGCGTAAAAATATCGGAGGCCATTACCCGCAGCGGCACAAACAAGCTGTCAAAATTGTTATGAGCGATGGCGGAGGGTTGGGCCAGCTTTTCCGCTAAGGCAAAATTGAGTGACAGGTCGTTGGCAAGACTTGTGTTAAAGAGCACGGAAAAGGTGGAGTCCAGCGAAAGATTGAGACGGATAAAGGAGGGGGTATCATCTTTTCGAAAGTAGTTATAGGTTTGCCCCTCCTCAGTTTGGCCACTTACCCAATTCAGAAAATCTTTGGAAAGCACAATCTCTTCAATTTGACCAGGGCTCATGCCAGCCGCATAGCATCCTCCAATGATGCCACCCATGGAGGTGCCCACGATATAATCGATAGGAATTTCATTTTCCTCAAGGGCCTTTAATACACCCACATGGGCAATTCCCTTAGCGGCTCCACCACTTAGTACAATGCCCACTTTCTGAGTCCAGCCGGAAAGTGTTACAGAAATAAAAAGCAGAATTAATAGATACCTTAACATGATCGTGAGAGCAGCGCAGACTAGTTCGCTTAAGTTACTTTATTAACTAAAAAGTAACACCAAAATTGTTTGAGAATAAAATAAATCAGCGTGAAGCCACGGCTACTTCTGAAGATGTAGATGGAAAGGGA
>Ga0163149_10003127_pt1 | contig 19130 bp, 14 predicted proteins | sample OliLakLV19MP5G1_FD_148604 | JGI IMG/M metagenome (GOLD analysis project Ga0163149, IMG submission 148604) | Freshwater microbial mat bacterial communities from Lake Vanda, McMurdo Dry Valleys, Antarctica - Oligotrophic Lake LV.19.MP5.G1 | ecosystem: Environmental > Aquatic > Freshwater > Lake >...
GAGATTTGTTTGCAGCAGTTCGTTCAGTTGTCAATACTGGCAAGCGTCAGGGTTTAACTGCTTATCAATCTATTCAACAAGCTCTCTCTATTGATGGCTCCCTTTTTTCCCCTAGTTGAGCAATTACTTTTATTCTTTTAACCTACCTTAAATTTTAGCTTATGAACTGTCCCAAGTGCAACTCTGAATACATCTTGAAAAATGGTCGTACTCGCTCCGGCAAGCAAAATTTTAAATGTCGAGATTGTGGAAGACAATTCGTCATGACTCCCAGACATCAACCGATTTCATCAGCAACAATCATGGTTGATAGATCGACTTTTATTAGAAAAGATATCTCTGGCTGGGATTGTGAGGGCGACTGGGGTTTCGGAACGGTGGTTGCAATACTATGTTAATAAAAAATTAGGAGCTGTAAAAAGAGAAGTAGAAGTGAAGTCAAAAAAGAAAGGGAAGCTAACAATTCAATGTGATGAAATGTGGTCATTTGTAGGCAATAAGGATAACAAGCAGTGGATTTGGCTGGCAATTGATACATCAACCTTCATAAATTGTAGGAGTATATATTAGCAAAAGAGATCAAGCTGGCGCTCAAGGATTGTGGGATTCTTTACCACCAGTTTATCGTCAATGTGCCGTAAGTTATACAGACTTTTGGAGTGCCTAGGTCACAGTTTTTCCTCAAAAAAGATACAAGGCAGTAGGAAAGGAGACTGGCCTGACAAACTATATAGAAAGATTTAATAATACGATGAGACAAAGAATATCTAGATTGGTGAGAAAAACTCTTTCAGTCTCAAAAAACTCTCCAATCATATTGGGGCTATTTGGTATTTTATTCATGAGTATAACGCCAGTTTATCTATCAATTAAAACCCTTGATTTTCCTTGCTATGCAGGACTACCAAGTAATAAGTTATTTATGAGAATTTAGTTAACTTAAACAGCGAGGATCTTAGTCAAATAGTCATCATCCCAACCGGCTCGAAGTCGCTTATTCTTTGCTCCAGTTTTTGAGGTTTTTTCTTGATTCAAAAGATTGAGTGAGATATGTCTAAGAATGGCAAAGTTTTGCGGAGCATTATCTTTTCTGATCCGACAATCATCTTCACGAAAACCTACATCTAATACCCAATGTAAAGAATTTTCGATCCCCCAATGACTGCGGACTGATTCACCAAATTCTTGAGCATTGTTTTGTAAGCTACTAATGTAATAGCGAGTTTCAATAGTTGTTTTTCCCTTCACTATTCGCACGGATTCTATCAGACCTATACTGTGAAGTTTCTCCCATTTATTCTCGGGATCGATCAGCTCTTTAATTTCACTTAACATTAAGTGATGTCGGATTTCTGAGCGACCATGATTACTCTCTTTTTTCGTCGAATAAGCTGTATGTGTAAAGCCAGAAAATCCTTGTCTAATTGCTTGTTTAAACGTAAGGATTCAGGTCACTGAAGTCCTTGCTGGGCAAAGACTTTAGATCTGGAGCTTGATGCTAAATAAATCTCTATTATCAATAAATGACGAAAAACTGTCATTTTTCGTCATTTATTGACAATCAACAGATAAGGATAAAAGCCCTTATTTTGCCCTAAAACCCTTGCCAGACAAGCGTTGGAGCCGCAAGTTTTTAGACCTGAATCCTTACGTTTAAACAACGCTTCTACTCTGGCATATAGGGATGGCTGGTTATTTTTTAAGGTGATTACGTAATCTCCTCCTTGTTCGACAATTGACTTCACAATTGACCTCTGACAGCCCATCGCATCAATCGTGACAATGCTTCCGTTTAATTCTAATACTTTTAGTAAAGCCGGAATTGCTGTGATTTCATTAGACTTTTTATCAACTTTAACTTGTCCTAAAACTAATCTTTGACTGGTTGCCCAAGCACTGACCATATGAATCGCTTTTTGATCTCCTCCCCGATCGTAAGAATGGCGAAGAGTTTTACCATCAATTGCGATTACCTCTCCTGGATTGAAGCAGCTAATAGATTGAATCCAGTTCAAAAAACATTTTTGAAACTGCTCCGGCTTGAGGCGAGAAAATACTCGCGCAATTGTGTCGTGTGAAGGTATGCCATTCGGCAATTCTAAAAATTTATTTAACCATTCATATTTAGATCGACCGTAACTTTCGATATCCACCCATGTGTCAGCACCACAAATCACGGCACAAATTGAGATAGTAATAATATCAATTAATTGATGGCGTCTCGTCCGCTCAATCCTTGGATCTTCTAAGTCGGCAAAATGGTCGGCAATGGTGATTTTAGGTTTGAGCTTCATAAGAACGAACTCTGATTAAATGTTTGGTAGGCACTCAATAATCATTCTCCAATATACCACAATACGGTTCACTTAAGACAGATCCCCCCTAACCCCCCTTCCCAAGGGGGGGACAAGAATGCCCTCAAAGTCCCCCTTCTTAAGGGGGATTTAGGGGGATCTCCGGGGCATAAATATGTTAAGTGAACCGTATTGCAATATACCAGGTTCTGCTAACATAAGACTTAGATGCGTTCGCCCTGAGAATTACAGCCATCCCAAAAACTAGAGCTAATAAAACTAAACGCCAAGATTTTAACAACCTCATCTCAATAGCTCCTGTTTAATAAAAAATTGTACTCATCTAAATAAATTTATAATTCCCTTTTTCTCTCCCCTCTGCGCTCTCTGCGTACTCTGCGGTTCAATTAGTAAATTATATATTAAAATCAAATTTAATTAACACACAAAATAGAACACGCTGAGCAGATCACCTTTGAGGGTAAAATCTCAACTCACACCTTTACTTTAGGCGACACAACCAGCATAGCAGCAAACGTTTGCTGCTATGCTATAGGGGATATCAAAACAAGTTCAATCCTGTACAAAAAAGGCATTCACGGTTTATTCGCTGCGATCGAAATCATGCGCTAATTTGTGCGCTAACAGGTAAAATCAAGTCCGCGTCAATAGGCCACAGTCATCTGGCTGCGAATAAACTGAGGCCGCTCAACTTCATCCAGCAGGGCGATCGCAAAATCCTCAGCCGAAATCCAGCTTTTACCCTGTTCATCAACAACTAACATATCAGTTCCTAACCGAAATTTACCAGTCCGTTCACCAGCTTCAAATTCCGCCGCCGGACTGATAAAAGTCCAATCCAAATCAGCAGTTTTGTAAACAGCAAGTGCCTCCCGATGAGCAAGAGATGCCGGACGATACTGTTCGGGAAAACCCGGAGTATCGACAAGTTGAACGCCGGGAGTTATTTCGAGACTACCTGCACCGCCAACCACAACCAAGCGATTAACGCCCGCACGAGATAAGCCGTCAATCAAGGAATAAGCTGCTGTCACAATGTCTTTAGCTAAAATCGGGTTATTAGCAGTAGCAGCACCAGGCCCGGCGGCGCTGATGACGGCATCGTGTCCCCTGACAATTTCAGCAACATTAGCAGCATCGAGAACGTTACCCACAACCACGGTTAGGCGATCGCCCGAGATAGAAAAACGATCCGCATCCCGGACAATCGCTGTTAGATCGTGTCCCCGCATCAACGCTTCAGAAACAATGCGACTGCCAGCCATACCATTTGCACCAAATAAGGCCAATTTCATGAAAAATCTCCTGTTTTTTTGCTTGAACTACTCACTAATTGATATTAGCAATCAGCCGTTAAATTTCGTCGTGTAAATTGACCGTAATCCCTGTAAAAGCAGGCCTGTAGGGGCGGATTCACCAGTATCTATGATTCACATCCAGAGTATCTGTAAACCCGCCCTTACTTAAACATGGCGATTAAACCATTCAGAAACATTGTTAACTGCTAAATCGATCGTTTCCGGCTCTTCATAAAATTGAAATTGCACCCGATCGCCCAACCAAACAAGATGCTTATCTTTAGCTGCAATCATCTCAAATAACTTTTTCGGCAAAACTGAACCGCTTGCGGCTCTGTCAGCGTGTACCATTAACACCGGCACATTCAATTTCTTGACAGTTTCATCAACCCGATAAGTCCACAATTGAGCTTCACTCATCGCAGCCACTCGGTTTTCCCATTTGCCCAAAAAATCCCAAGCAGGGCCGCGCTGGGCCCAGCGGATGTACCACTGATAAATCGGTTTTGATAACAGCAAAGCATCAGGATCGTTCAAGCTGACAATTGGAATATAATCGACTTCACCTGTTTTTTCATATTTAGTTTGCGCTTGACTAGCTCGTTCAATGCGATCCAGAGTTTTTTCCTCACCTCCACTGTATTCATCAATCGTTTCTTTGGTTAAATAATGACCCGCTACAATCGCTAATGCCTTAACTCTACTGTCCTCTACTGCTGCCTGAATTGTCCAATTTACACCTTGACAAATACCCAGCAAATACACTCTATTTTTATCCACTTCCGGGCGACCGAGCAAATAACTAACTGCGGATTTCAAGTCAGAAACTTTAGCTTGCGGACTTTCATAGCGGCGGGGTTCGCCACCGCTTTCACCGTGAAAAGACGGGTCAAATGCCAGCGTTACAAAACCCGATGAAGCCATGCGGGTAGCATATTGGACAGGCGATTGTTCTTTGACAAACGCTACTGGGCCTAGAACCGGCAGAGCTGGGGCTGGTTTGGAAAGATTGCTGGGAATGTATAGATTTCCCACCAGTTCAACACCGTTGCTGTTAAAGGTAACGCGCTCTATTGTGTAAGAACTATGAGAAGATTCTATTGGTGTATTTTCCATATTTTCCTGTTCCGCGCTGCTCGCTTTAGGTAGAAGGCTCAGCAAGAAGCCGGTGACTCCGGCTGCGCCCGCTTTGATTAATGTTCTGCGTGAAGGATTCGATCGATTCACTTGACCTCCAAACATCGCGTTATTTCGTTCAGAAACCGGGTTTCTGCGTCCTTCCTCTGTATGACAAGCAGCATAAGTCAATTGCGTCTGCTAAATCTTGTAAATTCTCCCGATAAATTGCAAAATCTGGCGATACTGACTTCGCCTCACAACTGATGGCGATACTGTCGCGGAGTCAGACTGGTATGGCGACGAAAAACATTAGTAAAGTGGCTTTGATCGCAAAAGCCGACAGATTGACTGATATCAGCAAGGGTTAATTGCGGATTAGAAAGCAGTTTTTTTGCTCGCTCAATGCGGCACTGCAATACATATTGATGGGGAGAAACTCCCGTACTTTGTTTAAATATTTTACCAAAATGGTGTGAGCTCATTTGCACAACTTCTGCCAGCTCTGCCAAACCCATATCGCGATCGAGATTGTCTTGAATGTAATCCAGAATCTGCTGCAATTTGGATTGAGATAGTTTTCCTAATTTAGGAGAGTTGGCAATTTTTACTGTACAGTGATGTCGCAGCAGATGCACTGCTAGCAAAGTTTGCACAGATTCCCAATAAAGCCGATCGCCACAATCTGCGCGGAGATCCACTTCCGCGCTGAGGGTAAGAGCAAGCTGTTCGAGAAGCGGGTCGCGAATGGCGAAGCGATCGATTAATTCGATTGTTTGAGGTGTGCTAACGCAACTTTCCATCGCAATCTGTTCTAACACCGCAGCCGGCAAATAGATATCTAATATTTCAACAGCAGATTCCCAAAACCACTCAGGTTCTCGAAAAGCAGGTACAAAAGTGAATAAACCAGGGAATGTTAGCCGCTCAATCAATTTCTCACCGTCTAACCTGCGCTCTAAACGCCGTTCTAAATTACCTGGATTTGCAATATGGAGACTGATACAATGGTCTGGTATTCCAGAGTCAGAAATGCGCTCTCCCGGTGGAGCATAAACATTCCTTTCCACACGCAAACCCTGTTTAAGTATCGGCATATGCGATCGCACCACAAGCCTACAACTCATAACTCTCTTCACCCATATTCCCCAATTCTCCGATACTTAAAAACTCTTCATTCTCTACTTCCTCAACAGCCCAATCAAAACTTTCCACAACAAACGGCAAACCCGCCGCCATCAAACCGCGCTGAATGCGATCGGGCGTTTCCTCAAACAACACAAATAGCGGATGAACCGCCTCAGCTTCATCACTGAAAATATGTCTGTAGCGGTGCGGCATCACCCATTCGTAACCATTATCCAGCCAAACCTGAGACTGCCGCCAGCGACCCAACAAAGCAGAAAAATCCTCGCCCGGGCGATGAATGAAAATCAAAATTTCCACTCCAATTTTCACTTTCCACTCGGGATCGCACATCAAAATCGCCAAATCGCAGGGCAAACAAACTGCGTGTCCGGGCGATATGCTAGTCCCCCCGCTTCCAGCATAGGACACCCCCTCCCGCAAGCGCGCAACCGGCAATGGAATGCTAATTAAACTTTCGTTAGCCCGGCGGATACTCGGAATCATTTCCATGTACAGCCGATATTTTTTCAGCAGGGCGATCGCGGCAGAAGATTCGCTGTACTCTGCTAGCAAGGCCTCGTAATGTGATTGTTTGACAGACATTTTAAATCAATTAATAATTAATTAGTCAGTTGACAGTTCAATACTTCGGACAGTTTTAGATCTAGTCGAGTCTCCGAAACCCTTACTGGCTATATAGTGGGCTATTTTTTCAAGGTTTAAGTCCAGCCCTAAGTTTCCTAAAATGCGTTAAAAATGGCAGGGCTTCCTCCGTAAGGCTTACAGGGCCGTTAAAAAACTGTCCGAACTATTGACAGTTGACAGTTGATAGTTGTAATTGGCAACTTGTAATTGGCAATTAGTCATTAGTTGGAAACAATTGGTCATTGATTATTATTGAAAGATTAGCCAAGACCATATCACTGACTGAACATTATGAACAACTCAAACAAAGCCAATGACAACTAACAACTAACAACTGACAACTAACAACTAACAACTGACAACTAACAACTGTCAACTGTCAACTAACAACTAACAACTGTCAACTGTCAACTGACAACTGACAACTGACAACTGACAACTGACAACTGACAACTGTCAACTGACAACTGACTTTTTACAGCTTCTGAAACACTGCGAACATCGGCAGATACATCGATAGCAAAATCGAACCTACGATACCACCCACGACCACAATCATCAGAGGTTCTAGCATACTGGTAAGTCCTTTTACTGCTTCTTCAACTTCCGTTTCGTAGAAAGCGCCAACTTTCATCAGCATCTTGTCAAGTTCCCCTGTCTCCTCGCCAATTGCCATCATTTGGATGGCCAAAGACGGAAAAACAGCTTGTTCTTGCAAAGCAATACTGATCATGCCGCCGCTTTGAATTTCCTGTCTTGCATATTCGATCGCATTAGATATTGCCTGATTCCCCGCCACATCTCGCACAATTTCCAAAGAACTGAGAATCGGCACGCCCGATCGCGTCAGCGACCCAAATATCACGCAAAATCGAGCCACAGCAGATTTTTCGATCAAATCTCCAAAAATCGGCAACTTCATCGCAATCCTATCAATTTGTAGGTGACCTATTGGAGTTTTATAGTACATATCAAAGGCAAATTTTAGCGCTATAATCACCCCAATAACTGTCAACTGTTGGATAGGAGGCCAAGCCGTACAAAATGCACTAATTGCCAACATAAACAACGTAAAAGCCGGCAAATCTGCACCAATATCCTTAAAGATTTTAGCGAATGTTGGTAGCAAGAATATAGTCATTGCGAAAAAAATCACGATCGCGATGGAAAACACAGTCTTCGGATAAGACATCGCCGAATTAATTTCCGCCTCCGTCTTGTGATTTTTTTCCATCATCAGCGCCAGACGGTCTAGGGTTTCATCTAGCACACCACCGACCTCTCCCGCCGCCACCATACTGATAAACAGTTGGTCAAAAACATCAGGAAACTTCGCCATCGCCTCTGCCAAATTTATCCCCTCCTGCACATCAGCATTCATGCTCCTGAGCGCTCGCTTCAACTTAGCATTAGAACACTGCTCGTGCAGCACAGAAAGGCATCTAACGATCGCCACCCCTGCATTAAACATAGCCGCAAACTGACGAGCAAAAATAGCCATATCCTTAACAGTAAGACTGGTAAGGTTATACTCGATTTGCTCCTGAATGTTACTGAAATCAAAGCCACCTTTCGGTTTTTGGCGGATAACGTTGGTAGCCACAGCTCACCTCTGAAAATTTATTAAAAATTAGTTGTCAGTTGTCAGGTGTCAGTTGTCAATAGTCAGTTGTTAGTTGTTAGTTGTTACCCATAATTAATAACAACGGCCAACGGCCAACTGACTAATGACCAATGACTAATAACTAATGACTGCAGACTGAATTAATGAGCTCCTACCTTGGCGCCAACAGGTGCCGGGCCGATCAAGCGTTCGAGTTCGTCAGCCTTAGAAGCCTTGGCCATTGCCGATTCCCAAGTGACTTTACCGCTCTTGTAAAGTTCAGCGAGGGCCATTTCCATCGTCCTCATACCCAATTTTGCCCCCATTTGGATTTGGGAGTAAATCATGGGAGTTTTGCCCTCCCGGATCAAGTTAGCCATAGCTGGAGTATTGACCATGATTTCCATAGCGCAGCAGCGGCCGCCCCCAACTTTTATTACCAAATTTTGGCTGCAAATTCCCACCAAAGAGTTAGACACCTGGGCGCGAACTTGGGGTTGTTGAATGGGCGGGAACACGTCCAAAATCCGATCGACCGTTGCACCAGCCGAATTCGTGTGCAGCGTTCCCATCACCATGTGACCCGTTTCTGCCGCCGAAATTGCCAGACCGATCGTTTCCAAGTCCCGCATTTCCCCCACCAGAATTACATCAGGATCTTCGCGCAAAGCAGCTTTCAGCGCATTAGCAAAGCTCTTAGTATCTTCGCCCTTTTGGCGCTGGTGAAACAAACTCTTGATATTCGGAAACACATATTCGATCGGATCTTCAACTGTTAGAATATGTTCCGCCCGCGTCCGGTTGACCAGATCCAACAAAGCCGCCATCGTAGTAGTTTTCCCGGAACCTGTTTGTCCCGTCACCAACAGCATACCCCTGGGTCTTTCCGTCAGATCCCGCAAAATCTGCGGCACGCCTAAAGCATCTGCGTTAGGAATCTTAGAAGCCAGAGCCCGCATACAAGCCGCCCAAGCACCCCGCTCCCGGTAGACATTAACGCGGAACCGAGCCAATCCCCGAACGCCGTAAGCGCAGTCAAGTTCCCACTCCATTTCCAACTGCTTGCGCTGCATATTGTTGAGCATTTGGAAAATTAGGATCTGCACTTCCTCAGCAGACAGAATGTCGCCGTATTGCGTCTGAGGAGTTAGTTTACCGCTGACTCGGAAGAATATAGGCGCGCCCGCTTGGATGTGTATGTCCGAACCCCCTTGCTCTACCAGGGACTCCAGTACGTCTTCAATCATCAGACCCATAGATACCTCTCCTCGATCAAATTGATAGTTATTGACCAATCTAGCTCAGTTAACAGTCAACAGTTAACAGTTGACAGTTGACAGTTGACAGTTGACAGCTTGCCCGCTCGCTTAGAGAAGGGTTGACAGTTAACTGCTGAATCAATCCAAAAAGCGTGGTGTCAAGCAGTACGGACAATCCAGCATCTCCGGCTTCAATTCCGCCCGACAACTTTTGCAGGTAAGCCCCTGCTTGCGTTTGGCTTTCATTTCAGCCTCCAGGCCCGAGTCAGTAAACGTCACCCGCTCGACTTCTTCAAAGGTAGTCGCGCCTTCCCGCACCAACTGCAAGCTGTAAGCCAACAAAGTTTTCATCCCTTCTTCTACTGCTGCTTCCTTAATTTGCTCTGTGGGAGCTCCTTGAGTGATCAGAGTTTGAAGCCGCTCAGTATTTTTCAGGAATTCGTAAACCCCTACCCGTCCTTTGTAGCCTAGGCCGCCGCACTTCCGACAAAGTTGCTCGCGTTCTGCGAGTTCTTTCCTTTCCTCCACCGGTACAGTGTTGGCTTTGTAAACAGTTAGATCAATTTCTTGAGAAGCCGATAGACCGTACTTGCCGAGTTCTGCGGCAGTAGGCTGGTAAGGAATGCAGCATTTGTCGCAAACGCGCCGCATCAGACGCTGAGCCAACACGCCCAACAGAGCGGCCGAAACCATGAACGGTTCTACGCCCATTTCTGCCAAACGCGCGACCGCCCCGGCCGCGTCGTTCGTGTGCAGCGTCGTCAGCACCAAGTGTCCCGTCAAAGCAGCTTCCAGAGCCGTTTTTGCCGTTTCCCTGTCCCGCGTTTCCCCCACCAGCATCACGTCAGGGTCTTGTCGCAAAAACGCCCGCAGAATGTTGGAAAAAGTCAAGTCTTTTTCCCGAATTACTTGACATTGGGTAATTCCTGGCAAAGCATATTCGATCGGGTCTTCCGCCGTACTGATATTAACCCCCGGATCGTTCCGTTCCGCCAGAATCGAGTAGAGAGTAGTTGACTTGCCCGAACCCGTCGGCCCCGTCACCAAAATCAGTCCGAACGGACGGCTAGCACTTTCTCGCACTAAAGCCAGAGTTTCTTCGTCGGAGATTAACAAACCCAAACCCAACTGAGTGCTGGAACTGTCCAAAATCCGCAGCACGATTTTTTCGCCGTACCGGGAAGGCAAGCTATTCACCCGGAAATCCACCGTGCGTCCCTCAAACACCCGGCGGATGCGGCCGTCTTGAGCTTGTCGGCGTTCGGCAATATCCAGGTTGGCAATAATCTTGAAACGAGCCGTAATCGATGCGACTACCTGCTTGGGAAACCGGAAATACTCTTGCAGCACCCCGTCTTTCCGCATCCGAATCCGCATGAACTCTTCTTGAGGTTCTACGTGGATGTCAGACACCTTTTCCGACAAAGCTTTAGCCAAAATGATATTGACGGCTTTAATTACGGGAGCCGCCTCAGCATCGTCCAGGGTGTTAGCGAGGTCTTCTTGGTCGCTACTCTCCTCTTCTAGCGAGAGCTCGCCAAAATCTCCCTCCCCTAAATCCATCTTTCTCTGTTTTTCGATTTCAGCTTTTTTAGCTTCCCTCTTAACTTGGTCGTCTTGATAGGCAGAAGTAATGTCCTGGTAGTCGTCTGGCGTAATCACCCGTCGCTGCAAAGCCAAGCCGTGAGGCTGTAAAATCCGCCGCAAATCTTCTATGGCGTTGAGGTTATCGGGATCTACCATTGCGACTAAAACCGCCGCCGGCTCAGTTTCAGTCTTCGCTACGGGTAAAAACCGACCTTGGTGACAAATGTCGATCGAAATCTTCAACGCGTCGAGCATAATTCCGAGTTGCTCGTTAGACATTTCGCTCATCTCCGGGTCAAATGCTTCAACGCCGTAGACTATCTTCCGTTCAAACATCTGCTGCTTCTTGTAAAGTCGCAGCAATTCTGGGGGTAACGGCTGCCCGGTAAGTGCTTCTAATACCTCCGTCAAACGCTTGCCCGACTTCTGGCTTTCAATTTGAGCTTGCTTCACTTGCTCGCCGTTGACGTAACCCGACTGAATCATCTTGGTGAGAGCCGGAGTAAAAACGCTTAGAGCAACTATCGATGTGGAGCGAAGCGGGGATGTGCTAGTCATAAAAAACACTCAATAGGTGGGAAACTCAGTCACAAAGAGTGCTGAGAGGAAAACCAACGCGGGGTTTTAACCCCCGTATTCTTTGCTTATGGATCAGCTATCATTTTCTTGCTCAATCCCTATCTCTCAAGTGTAAGCTCGCAGTCCCCTCTAAGCTTCGTCCACAAATTGACGAGATGTTGGAGGGATTTGCCGGTGCTTGCAATCAAATCTTGTTCGTTGAGTGCTAGGTTGCTTACTTACCTGATTAACTTGCGGGATACTCTCGTTATAGCGTCAGGGCACATCACTTGGGGATTCCCCGTACCGGGAGAGAAAAGCGGGGCGGGGTGTGTCCCCTTCCCAGGCTAATTCTATTTTCCCAAATTGTTTGCTCAAATTACAGCGCCCGTGGTGGCGCGGTTAGCTGTACTAAATTAAAGATGACCTATGTTCTGTGATGATAGCTTTTACGAAAGCCTCGATCGCCCTTGTGAAATATATTTTGATTAATTATCTGCGATCGGTCACTGCCCGATCGTCGGCTGCATCAGTCCCAGGGCAAATTTTGAGCAACTCTAGTTTTGGATCATTAAATATTACTTTAATTCTTCTTTGGTGTCTGAACCTTTGTGACGTAAGCTTAACGGTTCAGAAATGTTGGAAATCAGCAAATTAGATATCAGTCTAATCTACAGATAATCACCTCTGCCCGACCAGCTAATGTCTATCATTTGGCTGGCAAAAATTCGAGATTTCAAGCGACTTCGGCGTTATTTTATCAGAAAAACCCCAGCCCAAATTCGTATCAAGATTAACAATCTAGTATCTGAGTTACACAAGCACACAGCTAACTACTTACTCACTCAATACAAATTCCTTTTTCTCCCGACTTTGAAAACTCAGCAAATGGTAATAAATGCCAGTATCAAATTGCAACTAAAACAGCCTCACCGATGATAACTTTAAGTCACTATCGTTTTAAGTAAACATTGAAACATCAAGCCTCATAGGTGGGAAATCTTGTAGTAGACTTAACAGCAAAATATACTTATAAAAATTGTGGTAAATGCGATCGCGTTAATTAAAAATCAGGAACCAACAAACGTTGGGTTGCACCCATTGCTGCCATATTATACGTAAATATCTAAACGGGCCTTTGCATATTTTATGGAAAGCTTTGAGCACTGTCTCGCTCTCTGGCGAGTTTTCCTCTTTTCACATTGTGCCATACACAGTCAATTCGAGTCCTCTAGATTTACCGGGTTAACTGTATCTGCTAGAATTGATAGGGTTCTGTCGCGCAGCTTTTATGATTGACGAGGAAAAACAGCAAGATCAAGATCCTAACTCAACTGGGGAAACCACCCCAGAGGGTTCGCCAATGGCAAGCGAAAATCCGGCGGCATCAGGAAACTCGAACGGATCGGCGGATTGGGAGCTCGAACTTGCTCGAGCTTATCAAAGTGCTCAGGGCGATCGCACCCCAGCAAACGCATCGGGGCCTACCGTCACCGGCAGTCCAACCAACAGTCCGACTGCAGACGCGGCGGAGCCTTGGAAGAAGGAACTGGCGCAGGTAACCGAGGAAAAAGAGGCTTTAAAAACTCAGTTGCAAGTCGCATCCGCTCAACTAGAAGAACTGAAAAATCAAAATCTCCGCCTAGCAGCAGATTTTGAAAACTTCCGCAGGCGTACCCAAAAGGAAAAAGAAGAGCTAGATTTACAGGCAAGGTGTCTCACGATCAAACCCCTGTTGCCGGTAATCGACAATTTCGAGCGCGCTCGATCGCACATCAAGCCGCAAACCGATGGCGAAATGAACATTCACAAAAGCTACCAAAGCGTTTACAAGCAAATGGTAGAGGGCCTCAAGCAAATCGGGGTTTCTCCGATGCGCCCCGAAGGTGAACAGTTTGACCCCAACCTCCACGAAGCTCTGCTGAGCGAGCCAACTGACGAACACGAGGAAGGAACAATTATCCAAGAACTAGAACGCGGCTACATTCTGGGCGATCGCGTCTTGCGGCACGCCAAAGTGAAAGTTGCAGCGGCTGGGCTATCTGTGGTAGCCTCAGATGAAAATCCCGATAGTTCAGAAGGTTAATCGGGATACAAGCTACTGCATTCCTCAAAGTCACTGACCCCCGAATAGAATTCGGGGGGTTCCAAGGTGGCAGACTCACCAACTTCTTAATTAAAGATGACTAAAAGCAGGTCAGCGCTTTCTCCAAAAATTCTGAAAAATGTTTTTACGAGTCTTTGATATTGCTTTAGGACATCAAGTTTATTTCCTACAAATCGAGTCTGGGAATGCTTGTTTAAACAAGCTGAGTCGTTTTTCCTCTCCCAACCTGTAGTTGGAGATTTCCAAACATCCCACAAAGTTTTATGAGGCGCTATGGGAAAAATTATTGGAATTGACTTAGGCACAACTAACAGTTGCGTAGCTGTGTTAGAGGGCGGTAAACCCGTCGTGATCGCCAATTCCGAGGGCGGCCGCACAACTCCGAGTATAGTAGGATTTGGCAAGGCGGGCGATCGCTTAGTAGGTCAACTAGCCAAGCGGCAAGCTGTAACTAATGCTGTAAATACTGTCTACAGTATCAAACGATTTATCGGACGGCGGTGGGACGACACGGAAGAAGAACGAGCCCGAACTCCCTATACCTGCATAAAAGGCAAAGACGACACCGTTAACGTCCAAATTCGGAACAAGGTTCACACTCCCCAAGAAATCTCGGCAATGGTACTCCAAAAGCTCAAGCAAGATGCTGAAGCTTATTTGGGACAAACTGTTACCCAAGCCGTGATTACAGTGCCAGCCTACTTCACAGACGCCCAACGGCAAGCTACTAAAGACGCCGGTACGATCGCCGGCCTAGAAGTCCTGCGGATCGTCAACGAACCGACGGCGGCAGCCCTTTCCTACGGGCTGGACAAGCAAAATATAGAACAGAAAATCTTGGTCTTTGACCTGGGTGGCGGTACTTTCGACGTTTCGATCCTGCAACTGGGAGACGGAATTTTTGAAGTCAACGCTACCTCCGGTAACAACCATCTCGGAGGAGATGACTTTGACGACTGCATAGTCCAGTGGCTCGTAGAAGCTTTCCGGACTCAAGAAGGCAGTGACCTCTCACAAGACAAAATGGCCTTGCAGCGCCTCCGAGAAGCTGCCGAAAAAGCGAAAATCGAGCTCTCCAACCGGGACTCCACCTCAATCAATTTGCCCTTCATCTCCTCTGACGAAAAAGGGCCCAAGCATCTGGAAATGGAACTCTCCAAAGCTAAGTTTGAAACACTGGTGGCTCATTTGGTGCAGGCGACGATCGATCCGGTGACTCAAGCCCTCAAAGACGCAAGTTTGACCCCCAAAGACATAGACAGAATTATTTTAGTGGGAGGCTCAACCCGGATTCCGGCAGTTCAAAAGGCAATTAGCAAGTATTTTGGGGGCGTTTCTCCCGATAAATCAGTCAATCCAGACGAAGCTGTAGCGGTAGGCGCGGCAATTCAAGCCGGGGTGTTGGGCGGTGAAGTCAAAGACTTGCTGCTGCTCGATGTGACGCCTCTCTCCCTGGGACTCGAAACCTTGGGCGGGGTATTCACCAAAGTAATCGAGCGCAATACAACTATTCCCACCAGCCGATCGCAAATGTACAGCACGGCGGCAGACGGGCAAACCTCGGTAGAAATTCACGTGCTCCAAGGCGAGCGGGCATTGGTTAAAGACAATAAAAGTCTCGGCAAGTTCCTGCTCAAAGGCATTCCCCCAGCTCCCCGCGGCGTACCTCAAATCGAAGTTACCTTTGAAATCGATGCCAACGGGATTCTCAAAGTGGCTGCTGAAGACAAGGGAACCGGAAAAGAACAAAGCATCCAAATTTCCAATACAGGGGGATTGAGCGAAACCGAAGTCGAGCGGATGCGACAAGAAGCCGAACTTTACGCCGACGAGGACATCAAGCGCGCTCTACTCGTCGAACTCAAAAATCAAGCTGACTCCCTCGTCTATAATTGTGGTGTAACTTTAAAAACCAACGCGCAACTGCTGAGCGACGACCTTAAGGCGGAAGCGGAAACAGCCGCAGCAGCCTTGCGGGCAGCGATGACTAACCCCGACATCACAGTCGAGGAACTCACGCCCGCAATCGAATCTTTCAAGCAACTGCTATACTCGCTGGGGACAGCAGTCTACGACCAAGCCCGCAGCGGGGTAGCCCCGTCAGGATCTGTTGTTGAAAGCGAGATGATGTCAGAAGTAGAATCATCAGAACCCGAAGATGTTAAAGCGGACGACGACAGTATTTTGCTGAAAGAAGAGCTGCTGGTGGCGCCCCAAGCTCCGCCGGAACCAAAGCCGGAACCAAAGCCGGAACCAAAGCCGGAATCAAAGCCGGAATCAAAGCCGGAATCAAAGCCGGAGCGACAGTCAAAACGACAGTCAAATCCACAGTCAAATCCACAGTCAAATCCACAGTCAAATCCACAGTCAAATCCACAGTCAAATCCACAGTCAAAACAAAAACAGAAGGTTCCCGAACCAGAAGTTGATGATATGAATCCTTTCCTTTAAAACAGAAAAGCTAAAAATTAAAAGTTAAAAATTAACAATGAGAATTTTTGATTTTTAATCTGTAATTTCAGGAAAGGTCGCCCGTTTTTTTTTCGTACACTTTTTGTTATTTACCTCCAGGCAAGCAGCTCTATGGCCGGTGATTACTATGAAATATTAGGCGTTTCTCGCAGCGCAGACAAAGAAGAAATTAAGCGTGCTTACCGCCGCCTAGCTCGCAAGTACCATCCAGATGTCAACAAAGAACCCGGTGCCGAGGAGCGGTTTAAAGAAATTAACCGCGCCTACGAGGTACTCTCAGAACCAGAAACCCGCGCCCGTTTCGACCGTTTCGGCGAAGCAGGCGTTAGCGGTGCAGGTGCACCTGGGTTCCAAGACTTTGGTGACAGCTTTGCCGATATTTTTGAAAGCTTCTTTCAGGGCTTTCAGGGCCCGGGGGGCCAACAACAGCAAGGTCGTAGGCGCAGCGGCCCAGTGCGCGGAGACGATTTGCGGCTCGATTTGCGGCTGGAGTTTCGCGAAGCAGTGTTTGGTGGAGAAAAAGAACTTCGCATTAAGCACCTAGAAACCTGCGAAACTTGCAGCGGAACTGGTGCCAAGCCGGGAACTAGACCCCAAACTTGCTCGACTTGTACCGGCAGCGGCCAAGTCCGACGCGCTACCCGCACTCCTTTCGGCAGCTTTACTCAAGTTTCAGTTTGCCCTACCTGTAACGGCACTGGGCAAGTGATTGAGGACAAGTGCGAAACTTGTGGCGGCCGGGGCCAGAAAGAAGTGATGAAAAAGCTGAAAATCACTATTCCGGCTGGGGTTGACAATGGTACTCGTTTGCGCGTTTCCAATGAAGGGGATGCTGGCAAACTGGGCGGGCCGCCAGGGGATCTTTATGTGTTCTTGGCTGTGAGTGAAGACCCGCTATTTAAACGGGACGGCATTAACGTTAATTCGGAAGTGAAGATTAGTTATTTGCAAGCAATTTTGGGCTGCCGGTTGGAAGTGGAAACGGTAGACGGGCCGACGGAATTGTTGATTCCTACGGGAACTCAGGCGAATACTGTTCTGACTCTGGAGAAAAAAGGTGTGCCTAAGTTGGGAAATCCAGTCAGTCGTGGCGACCATTTGATTACGGTGTCTATTGACATTCCGACTAAGGTGACGGCTGAAGAACGGGAATTGCTGATGCAGCTTGCTAAGCTGAAGGGCGATCGTACCGGTAAAGGCGGCTTGGAAGGGTTTCTGGGTAATTTGTTTCAGAAATAAGCAATTTTTGACACCCATGGGTGTCAAATTTTCCTGTTTCAGGATTCCCCGGCAATTGGTTTTAGTATCTGTCAAAAAATTGTGTGCCATTGCTCACAAAAATCTCAGGTGGGACGCTTCCTGGGCATTAGGTTTCAGCAGCGCTCAAAAAAGTGAGCGCAATTGCGCTCACTTTTTTCAGAAAGAATAATAATCTGTGTCCAATTGGACACAAAATTTTAGATTCTCCACTTTCCAGGCAACTTGTTTAAAAAAACTAAGGCTTTCAGGATTTGAGATTACAAAAAGCATTATGAATTCAACATCGAAAATTGAAAATCCCAAATCCCCAGATGCCAAAATCGATCTGCGGGGTACTCCGTGTCCTCTGAATTTTGTCCGCACTAAACTGCGCTTGGAGCAAATGGCACCGGGTGCTGTTTTGGAGGTGTGGCTGGACGCTGGGGAGCCGATCGAACAAGTACCTGATAGTCTCAAAATGGAAGGCTATCAGATTCTCGAAACGCAATTTGTCGCGGATGAGCCGGAGTCGGGCTTTTTTTCAATGAAAGTGCAGCGCCCAGAAGACAAGGAAGCAGGATGAGCCTGAATTCGCCCTCCATCGTCGGTACTGTAATTGCTGTTCAGGCTAACTTCTACCAAGTGAGGTTAGATCCCGAAGTCTCCATTGACGGGAAAAATGCTCCCCTCGCTGATTCTCCGACTCTCCTGTGCACGCGCCGCACTCGACTAAAAAAAATTGGTCAACAGGTGATGGTGGGCGATCGCGTGGTGGTAGACGAACCGGACTGGACTGACCGCCGGGGTGCAATTTCTGAAGTCTTCCCGCGCCAAACAGAACTCAACCGCCCGCCTGTAGCTAATGCCGATCGCATTCTCCTTGTTTTTGCCCTTGCTGAACCAGACTTAGATCCCGCATCATTAACTCGGTTTTTAGTCAAGGCCGAATCTACAGGTTTAGAGGTGAGTTTGTGCCTGAACAAATGCGATTTGGTCACTTCCTGGGAGTTGGAACAGTGGCGCGATCGGCTTTCAGGCTGGGGCTACGAACCAATGTTTATTAGCGTCCGCAGCGGTGCAGGAGTTCAGGAAGCCCCCGCTAATGATCAAAATGAAGTTTCTGAATCGGAACTGCCTTTCCATGACTTAGTGGAGAAAATAGAGCCATCTATGCTGAGTTCTGAGGACAACCCCCAAGTTCCAAATTCTGTCAACTTGTTACATCCGTTAAACCCCGTACATAGCCCGTTGCCGAACTTCCTTCTAGACCACCTGCAAGGGAAAATAACGGTAATTTGCGGCCCTTCTGGGGTAGGGAAGTCCAGCTTGATCAACCAACTGATCCCGGCGCTGAACCTACGAGTGAACGCTGTTTCCGGCAAACTCGGCCGCGGGCGCCATACGACTCGCCACGTCGAACTATTTGAACTCCCCGGCGGCGGACTTTTGGCCGATACTCCGGGCTTTAATCAGCCGGCTCTCGAATGCGATCCCTCAGAGTTAGCGGAATATTTCCCAGAAGCGCGCCAGAGGCTGGCTTTGGGTAGCTGCCAGTTTAGCGACTGTTCGCACCGAGACGAGCCTAACTGTGTGGTGCGGGGCGGTTGGGAGCGCTACGATTATTACTTAAATTTTCTCGAAGAGGCGATCGTCCGCCAACAAGCTCTGCAAAACTCCAGCAGCGCCGAATCGAGTTTGAAGCAGCAAACCAAGTCGGATGGTACGCAGCATTACGAACCGAAGCTGCAAACTAAAAAATATCGCCGCTCTTCCCGCCGCCTTCAACACCAGTCACTCCAAGAT
>Ga0163149_10003136_pt1 | contig 19099 bp, 18 predicted proteins | sample OliLakLV19MP5G1_FD_148604 | JGI IMG/M metagenome (GOLD analysis project Ga0163149, IMG submission 148604) | Freshwater microbial mat bacterial communities from Lake Vanda, McMurdo Dry Valleys, Antarctica - Oligotrophic Lake LV.19.MP5.G1 | ecosystem: Environmental > Aquatic > Freshwater > Lake >...
TTTGCGGCTAAGATTGAAAGTCAGTTTAAGACGCGGGCAGGCAGACCCAGTCGAGGGGTAAAGCAGGCTGGATTCATGGTTCTTTGGAAAACTACCATGCCAAGCGTATTGATTGAAACAGGATTTTTATCCAACATAAATGAAGAGAAATTTTTAGGGAGTGAAAGTGGTCAAGACCTGATAGCTTCCGGCATTTATCGGGCCTTTAAAGAGTATAAAATAGAAATTGAATCGATAAACTAACCAGTGTGAAGAATAAAGAATTTAAAGTAGGATTATTTGTTGCCGCTGCAATGGCCTTGTTATACTTCGGATTTAATTATTTGAAAGGAATAGATTTCTTCTCTTCTACAAATAAGTATTATGCGGTATATGAAAATGTTGATCAGCTTGCCGCGTCTAACCCGATTCTCGTCAATGGGTTTGCGGTGGGGCGTGTGAGCAGAATTAAAATTCTTCAGGAAAGACAAAACAAAATATTGGTTGAGCTGGATATTGATTCAGATGTGATTTTGGGTGATTCAAGCAAAGCGATTCTTAATAGTGATTTCCTGGGTGGCAAATCCATTATTCTGTCCATTGGCCGAATTACTAAACCCCTGCAACCCGAGGATACGTTATTAGCAGAAGTGGCCAAAGGTATGTTCGATGTGATTTCAGAAACCGCTACACCGGTAGCGGATAACGTGCAGACTACGTTACGAAAATTCAATCTGATCATTGATAACCTTACCAAAAACTCGCAACAGCTTGAATTGATTTTTGCTAAACTTTTAGTGACTCCTGACCTGATCAACGAAACACTGCGAACCACTAACGGAAAAGTGGAGGACTTATCGGGTAACTTTAAAGAAGTTGCTGTTAATCTCAATGGAACCCTGGAGGAGCTTAAGCCTACCTTAGCCAACTTCAAAATCATTTCCGACTCGCTAAAACAAATGCAACTGAATGAGACCATTGCAAAGACTCAACGTACCCTATCTCAATTAAATGAAACATTGAGTAAGCTGAACAACGGAGATAATACGGCCAGCAAATTAATGACCGAGGATTCCCTGTATGTAAATCTTAATAATTTGTTGATGCATCTTGATACACTGGCAAACAATTTCAATAATAACCCGCGTCATTTTCTAGCTCCCTTAGGCAGGAGCTCAAAAAAAATAGAGCGTGAGAGAAGGAAGGAAGAAGAAGAGAAAGCAAAGGCAACGGAAAAAAGTAATTAATTTTCATTTACACTAAATAGGCAAGTCTGATGGAACTGGAATTCAACAAAAATGAGGACCAGATGAAGCAACTTTGTTCCCGATTAAAGTCCAAAGCTGAGAAGACAGCGTTGGGTGGAGGCGAAAAGAAAATTTCGGAACAACACCAAAAAGGTAAACTCACTGCGCGGGAGCGAATAAAATATTTAACTGATCCAGGTTCTGATTTTTTGGAAGTAGGATTGTTTGTGGGTGAAGGGATGTATCAGGAACAGGGCGGTTGTCCATCGGGTGGTGTAATTACGGGTATTGGATTTGTCGAAGGAAGACAATGTATTATTGTGGCTAATGATGCCACTGTTAAAGCGGGAGCGTGGTTTCCTATCACCGCTAAAAAGAATCTTCGGGCACAGGAGATAGCGATGGAAAACCGCTTACCAATTATTTATCTGGTGGATAGTGCAGGTGTTTTTCTTCCCATGCAGGATGAAATCTTTCCTGATAAGGAACATTTTGGTCGGCAGTTTAGGAACAATGCGAAGATGTCATCGATGGGCATCATTCAGATAGCGGCCATCATGGGTAGTTGCGTTGCCGGTGGCGCTTATCTTCCGATCATGTCAGATGAGGCGATGATTGTGGATAAAACAGGTTCTATTTTTCTGGCGGGTTCGTATTTGGTCAAGGCTGCTATTGGTGAAGAGATTGACAATGAAACTCTGGGAGGTGCAACCACACATTGTGAGATTTCCGGGGTTACCGATAATAAATTTCCAACGGACCAGGCTTGCCTGGATCACATTCGAAATCTGTTCGATAAACTTGGCTCATTTGAGAAAGCAGGTTTTGATCGGACTGCATCTCAGCTGCCCAAAGAAAATGCCGAAGAAATTTATGGCATCATGCCAGCGGATCGCGCGAAGCCTTACGACATGTTGGACATCATCAAACGGATCGTTGACAATTCTGAATTTGATGAATATAAAGCACTGTATGGAAAAACTATTCTCTGCGGTTTTGCCCGTGTGGATGGTTGGGCAGTGGGCATTGTAGCGAATCAACGCAAAGTAGTGAAGACAAAAAAGGGCGAGATGCAAATGGGAGGAGTTATCTATTCCGACTCAGCGGATAAAGCCGCACGATTTATTATGAATTGCAATCAGCGCAAGATACCACTTGTGTTCTTGCAGGATGTGAGTGGATTCATGGTGGGTAGTAAAGCCGAGCAAGGGGGCATTATTAAGGATGGAGCAAAAATGGTGAATGCCATGGCCAACTCGACCGTACCCAAATTTACTTTCATCTTAGGCAACTCATACGGAGCAGGAAATTATGCTATGTGCGGTAAAGCCTACGATCCGCGGCTAATTTATGCCTGGCCTACAGCACAAATTGCCGTGATGAGTGGAAACTCCGCAGCGAAGACATTACTTCAAATTCGAGTAAGCACGTTGAAGGCTCAGGGCAAAATCATCTCCAGCGAAGAAGAGACTCAATTGCTAAAGGAAATTACGGATCGGTATAACGAGCAGTTGAGTCCTTATTATGCGGCTGCACGCTTGTGGGTAGATGGATTGATCGATCCGCTAGAAACCAGAAAAGTTATTTCGATGGGGATTGCCGCGGCAAACCATGCGCCTGTTGAGAAATTCAACACAGGAATTATTCAAACCTGATCACCATGATTTAAAAATTCCATAATTAGTGCTGATGAAAAAATAATTTAATATTCTTGCATCAATGACTGAGAATGAATTAAAGGCACTGGTCTCGCTCCTGGACGATGAGGATAAGCAAATCACCGCTCACGTAGAGGAAAAGATTATGTCTTTGGGCACAGAGGCAATCCCTTTTTTAGAGAAGGAGTGGGAGAGTAACCTCAGTCCAACGGTGCAAAGCAGAATTGAAGAGTTGATTCATACACTGCAATATGACCTGGTAAAGGAACGTCTTAAAAATTGGCATGAAAGCAAAGATCAGGATTTGCTCACCGGCATGTGGATTATTGCCACCTACCAATACCCTGACATTGAGCTCGAGAAATTGAAGCAAGAGCTAGAGCAAATTTACTATGAAACATGGCTAGAATTTCGCCCCGATTTATATGCCTTCGATCAGATTAAGGTGATCAACAGCGTCATCTTCAACAAACTTAAGTTTGGTGCGAATACAAAAAATTTTCATTCTCCTGGAAATTCGATGATCAATGTTGTGTTAGAAACCAGAAAGGGAAACCCCATCACTTTGTGTGTCATTTATATGTTGGTGGCCCAGAAACTGAAACTTCCGGTGTCAGGAGTTAATCTTCCCAATCTCTTTATTCTTACTTATAAAGACGATAACCATCAGTTTTATATCAACACCTTTAACAGAGGCCTGATATTTTCAAAGCAAGACATTGAAAACTACATCAATGAATTGCACTTAGTGCCTCAGACTTCTTTCTTTGAGACCTGCGGCAATCTGGAAATAATACGCAGGGCTTTGAGAAACCTGGTGATGTCATTTGAAAAAATGGGTGAGCATGCCAAGGCGGACGAAGTTAAAATGCTTTTGATAGAAATTTCAGAAGGCGGTGATCTGGGTGTGTGAGTTAGTTATTGGAGTCAGATAAATTTATTGAGGACGTCTTCATTAAGTTCATGGCCTCCATCAAATTCGATAAGCGTTGGTTGGATGTTGACCCGCTTGTTCAGTGTTGTAACTTCTTTCAATCGTTCATCGGTAAGGTAAGGGTCGGTTTTTCCGAAGACTTCAATTATTTTTTTATCCTTTAGTATTTCATGAGCTTTTTCAAAGTTCATATCCGGAGGCAGGACCCCTGCCCATAAAATCAATTGATGAAACACATGATTGCCTTCAATGGCCCAGCGAGTGGCGGTGGCAGCACCCTGCGAGAAACCAAGAAAGGTAATCTCTCCCTGGAAGTCGGGGGGCACTTCCTTCGTGTAAATCGTATTCAGATACGTTATATAATTTTCAATATCCGATAATCGGTTTTCACGTGTCATCCAGGTGGCACCTACCCGGTTGTTGCCGGTGCGCGCCCTGCTGCTGATATCCTCCAGATAGAATTTTGAAAGACCTTCCGGGCCAATTACGTAGACTCCCGCATTGGACAATATTTTGAATTTATCGATGAAAAATTTGGCGAGTTGCCCATAACCGTGCAAGACAAACCAAATTTTCTTAGTGGCTGAAGTACAGGATCCTAGTGTGTAGTATCGTGCTTTATAATTGAAATTCAATTCTTGTTCTTTCATGCTCCGGATAATTAACAAAAAAAAGGGCTATTGGAATCCCAATAGCCGTCATTGAAGAAGATCATAATTCTTATCTTTTAAAACCAAGAGCGCTGCCTCCGCAATGACTGGATGGATCATCAAAGGTATATTGAATATAGTAGATGCCAGAAGCATTGCAGGGGAAGGCAATGGCCGAGACGAACTGCCCATTTATTTTGCTGGAGGCAATTTTGTTACGGTCTTTGTCCAGGATACTTACCACCAGGCCATCCGTGACGGCACCAGACGCACATAGATTAATCATGTACTGGGTTCCCTTCATAAACACATAGCTATATTCTATCCGGTCCTTGGCGGTGCCATCTACTTTATAGCTTTTTAGAAAATTAAAGCCTTCTGAAAGTTTTGGAATGCATTCATTGGCGAGGTTATCCGAATTGCACTGTTGCACGATTTCACCCGCACCTACACCGAAAGCAGAAGAGAATAAAATGAGAAAAATTATCTTTTTCATAATACTGGATTGCATGGTTAACTAATAATTCTGATTCTGATGGAGTTGGTGATCGTCCTGATTTCCTCCACGTTTTGCTCAGTGATATCAATGGTGGTCGTGCTATTGTCTTTTATTACGGCTACGCCATTTACAATCTCCATCGAGGATTCCTTGTAGGTGTAGTTAATGGATACTTTTTCATAGGCGGCCTTTAATAGCTCGAGATCTTTCAATAACCCAGCCATATTGGTGTCATCCTTGTAAAAGGAGAAAAGCAGCAGGATTTGCTCAAGGATAATTTTCTGTTCACCGATTTTTTCAAACAACTCTTTACTGGGTTTTTTAGCGGCTACCTGGCAAGTGATCTGCATCGCTTCCAACCATCCACCGGTTAAGAGCAACACACTGAGATTATCGCGTCCTTGAGATTGCAGGTAATGATTGATATGATTAAAGTTTAATGTCGTTATCAGCAAAAGTGAATCAAGATTCTTACTGTTGGTAGCAAGCCTTCCGATGGTTTCAATATCAAAAAATTGGCCAATGTTCAGTTCATCAGCCAATGATTTTATGGTAGAAATGTATTTGATGCCATCCTGATTCTGACCGTAAATATTGGTGTAGCCCAGATCGGTACCATACACACCAAGGTTGAGCGCTTTTTTGTAATTATTGTTGTACTTAGGTAGGTTATCTGATTGGTTTAGCAAAGCGCCATTGTATTTCGAACCGGATTCCTTAAGAAGAACGGATATTTCCAATGGACTGGGGATCTGATCAAGGATCGCATTAATAACATCCTCATCGATCCCGGTTTTTTCTTCTGTGGATTCAAGACTTTTTAGGAACTCCTGATCATCCGGTTTTTTTTCTGATGTGCAACTGACAAAAAAAGCAGTCAGGACTCCAATGATAAAAATTCTCATCGTTTTAAAGTTGGTCGTATTACAAATTTAACAATTAAGGCCTCGTTACCAAAAATCGAACCGGGCATCAGGATTTTCCAATGCGGGTGAAAAAATCAACGATTTTACGAAGAAATTCCATGTATAATAAGATATAGCACATCAAGGTCATCAACCAAATGATGAGAATATCAAACCAATAGGTGCTTATGAAATAGCCGGCCAGATTTTTTTTCGGAACAAAAAATGCGGTTCGGTAGTCGAGCCGATAGGCGGGGTGTGGTAGCTGAAAAATGGGATTGATGGTCTGTATCAATTTACCTTTATACTCCAGTATCCGATCCTTGACGCTGCTGTTCCTAACCAGGTCCGCCATGCTTTCATTGAAGAATTTATTTTTCTCTTCAAGAATATTGACACCTTTGATTTCATAAAAAGCCATCTTTTTTTCAATTAGGTCAGCATTCGTATTATATTCTTCCTGATAGTGTTTTTTATAGCTTAAGAAGTATTGATCGAGCAGCGTTCCTGATTCCTGACTATATCCGTCTTTGGAAAACATACTTTTCAGGTCCAGTTTTTCAATCCCTTCCCGGAAGGGTTCGGCCCTCAATTGCGAATAGATTATTTTCTTTTCTTTGGTAACCAGTGTCTGAACGGAATCATTTTTTGAAGCCAGGTTATCGAGGAGAAATTGATTTCGTTTTTTTAATTCATCAGCCAGGTAGGCCGACTTGAAATCAGCAATAGATTCCTTTCGCTCATATTCAAAATAGGGCCGTTGGTATTCATTGTTTTTGAATTGATGAACCGCCATGGCTTCATACGCCCAGCGCGAAGCCATCATGTCTGCGATAAGAGGCACTTTTCCTTTATTGCTGATTAATTCGTTGAGTTTATCAAAACTGAACAACAGCCCGCTTAAAATCATTTGAGGGATAAGCAACAAGGGGATCAGAATGTAAACGGTTATGGCCGAATTGAACGCGGAAGAAATATTTAACCCGATTACGTTGGCCAGGCACGATGTGGAAAAAAGAACTAAACCGAAAGCCCAGGTCATGCCCTCGATTTCTAAAATCAGATTGCCAATCGCGATGAAGGAAATGGATTGTATGGCCGACAGAAGAAATAAGATAGAGAGTTTGGAGAGCAGATAGCTGTTCCAGCTAAGATTCAGAAATGATTCGCGTTTAAGAATCTTTCTATCCCTGATGATTTCTTCCGCACTCACCGTGAGCCCCATAAACAATGAGACAATAATGGACATAAGCAGGAAGGCAGGTATATTTTCGTTGTAGCGAAAAATATATTCTTTACCATTGGGGGCACTATTGTATTTTATAATGAAGGCAAGAATAACGGCTAATAAGGGAGCTTCAAGTAGATTGATTAATAGATACTGTTTGTTGCTCAGTTTAGCCAGCAAGTCACGCTTGGTGAAAATAAAGATTTGCTTCACGCGCGAAGCAAGATGCAGGTTGCGGGGTGGTTCGTCTTTTACTTCCTCAAGGCGGTCATTTTTAAATTGCGCCTTATACATTTCGTGCCACTCAATCGGTGTTATTTTTCTTTTGTTGGTGGATTGCCCGTATTCATCAACCACTTTTGCTTCCAGAATGTTAAAGATTTGTTCTGGGTTCACGTTACCGCAAATCTCACATTGCCCGCGGTTGCTGTCTACCTGATGGGTAGCTTTCTTAAAATAGGTTACCGCCTCGATAGGATTGCCGTTATAAACGGGCAATCCACCAGTATCCATAATGATCATCTTGTCAAACATCTTGTAGATGTCGGAAGAAGGTTGATGGATTACGACAAAGATTAATTTTCCTTTCAGTGAGAGTTCCTTCAGCAAGTCGATCACATTTTCAGAATCCCGGGATGACAGCCCAGAGGTGGGTTCATCTAAAAACAGTACTGCGGGCTCTCGTATCAACTCAAGGGCAATGTTGAGTCTTTTCCTTTGCCCACCGCTTATTTTTTTATCCAACACGCTGCCCACCTTAAGATCTTTACGTTGCTCAAGGCCAAGGTCTTCCAATACTTTCACGACCCGATCGTGTATATCGGTGTCGTTTAAATTTGCAAAGCAAAGTTTAGCGTTAAAGAATAGGTTTTGGTAAACAGTAAGTTCTTCAATCAGAAGATCATCCTGCGATACAAATCCAATGACGCCTTCCAGTTCATTTTTATCCTGATGGATATCAAAACCATTGATCTTAATTTTTCCTTTACCGGGTTTTTCGAGGCCCGCCAGTATATTTAGCAAAGTGGTCTTTCCGGCCCCACTGGCCCCCATGATACCAATCAGTTTGCCGGGGCCTTCGTTAATGGTTACATCGCGAATGCCAACAGCACCATTAGGAAATTTAAACTCCTCAATTTCAGCCTTGAACGAAAGCTTTACGGTGAGCATCTCATTATTGAACTCAGCAACCAGATCGCTATAGTACACCGCATTTCCTCCCTGCGTTTTCACCGTGCTGCCGTGTGAGAAGAGATAAATGCGCCCCTGTTGCATGATGAAACTATTCAAATTGGTTGAATCAGCGCCCAGGTATTTTACAAAATACATGCCTATGCTGCTTACTTTCAAAAAGACCAGGTTGCCATCCAGATGGGCATGAATGTGTTTCTGTTTGCTGCCTGAATTTTTAATATTCTCATTGACGATTAAAATATCTGGAAGATCAAGGGCGGAAATATTTTCTGATAGCACAAAGGCTTCAATGAGTTTGTATTCCTCCTGCGGTATATTAAATACAGTTGAAACTGTATTTACAATTTCCATTCGCTGAGCAGAGAAGTTCTTATCGGAACTCACCAATTCCAATAACTTGATCAATACAACTACTTTCTGTTTTTGGGTGAGCGTTTTATTTATTTTTTTGCAAATCGCCAGGGTCTTCAATGAATCTTTTACAGACGGAACAGAACCCCTTTCATCTTCATGATGCTTTGATTGCGTGTGATAGCCTGAAATGGTATCATATACATCCAGATAGGATTGGATAGCAGATTGCTCTAATTCCTGTTGGAAAAAAGTGATTACAAATTGCCTTTCGTTTTCAGTAACCCCGCCATCCTGTTTGGTGATAATGGCAAAAAGCTGGGTCAGTGCCTTCAGTATTTCTTCGCTCATCCTGCCAGGTTAGGTTCACATGCTTACTATCATATCAATAGGTTCTAAACTCAAAAGGAACAATCACTAATTCAGCAAGCTCTTGTCCCATCTCTTCCATGTCTTCATCTTCGTCTGAAAATTGCCAGACTATTTTGGATTCAGGTATTCCCTCCAGTATTTTAAAGAGGTCCAAAAACTGTCGTGAGGTAGCCGTGTTCAGGTATTCAAGCTTTATGTTCAATTCAGTTTTTGGATTAGGATTTTTGCGATATTCTGTAAGCCATTCCTTTAGCGGTTTAAAGAAGTTACCGGCATCTTCCATTAATGATCTACCCTCAATGCTAAATTGATTTTTTTGCTGGTTAAAGTTTAGTGAGGGTGTTGTTTCAGAACCAGTAATTTCAAGATTTTTCACAGTAGTAAATATTTATAATTTTAGCTATTCATGCAGATTATTCCGCTTGAAAACGTAAGGCAAAAGACTTTCGGCAGAAACACATTTGAGCCATTCATTTTTTGATTTTAACATGATTACTTCAAAGGACTTGTTTTGTCTTACTTCAAATTCACTCATCACTTGCCGGCAAGCTCCGCAGCAGGTAGCTGGTGAAAGCTCTTTGTGGTTTTTGCGGTGTGCGACAACTGCCATTTTCATGATTTTTTTTTCAGGGTATTGAGTGGCAGCCGTATAGAGCACAACACGTTCGGCACATATGCATAACGGATAGGATGCATTTTCCTGATTAGATCCCGTCACTAGTGTTCCATCATCCAGAATCACCGCAGCACCAACGTGAAATTTAGAATAGGGTGCATACGCGTGGCTGGCAGCTTCTTTTGCTTTGTGAATAAGATATTTCGATTCGTTATCAAGTTCTTCTATGTCGTGAAATATTTCAAATTCTTTCATAAAAGTAAAATTTTTAGAATGATGCTTCATGCAGGGTTTACGCTCTATCCGATGCAGACGTAGAAATATAGCAAACTCAGATATTCTTATGAAATATTAACCCATAATTCCATTAATTTAGATCTTCTTTAGATTATGGAACATAAGTTTATTCTGGTTGTTGGCGCTGGCCGATCTTCTTCATCGTTGATCTCCTATCTGCTAACACAGGCATCCCTGTATAATTGGACTATTACCGTTGGGGATATCTCTATTCAGGCGGCTCAGAGTCGGGTAGGGGAATCTCCCTTTGGGAAACCGATTCAATTCAATATTGATGAACAGGAACGTAGCCGTAAAGCGATTGCTGCCAGCGATCTGGTTATTTCATTGTTGCCGGCTCAATTGCACCCTATCGTAGCAAAAATCTGTCTGGCCGAAAAGAAACATTTGCTCACCGCCAGTTATGTTTCAGATGAGATGAAAGCATTGGATACTCAGGCAAAGTCAAATGACCTGCTCTTTTTGAATGAATGTGGGTTGGATCCGGGCATTGATCACATGAGTGCCATGCAGGTAATTGACAAGATAAAGGCAAAGGGAGGAAGGCTAACTTCTTTTGAGTCTTTTACCGGGGGACTCATTGCTCCGGAAACGGATCCTGAAAATCCCTGGCGATATAAATTCACCTGGAATCCCCGCAATGTGGTGATGGCAGGGCAAGGCACTGCTAAATTTTTGCAGGAGGATCAATATAAGTTTATCCCTTATCAGCAGCTTTTCCTGCGAACCACTCCCGTTTCTGTTCCTGGTTATGGAGAGTATGATGGGTATGCCAATCGTGATTCTTTAAAATACCTGGAAACATATGAATTGAAAGGAATTAAAACCATGTTGCGTGGCACGCTCCGAAATAAAGGATATTGCCAGGCGTGGAATGTGTTGGTTCAATTAGGTTGTTGCGATGATAGTTATCAGATGGAAGGACTAGAGGACATGACTCATGCCGAATTTATCAACTCCTTTCTTGATAATCAGGCATCTGTATCGGTGGAAGAAAAGTTGACTGCTGCGTTCAAACTTTTGCCTGATGGAGCGGAGATGAAGCGACTTCGGTGGAGCGGACTATTCACCAGTGAAAAAATTGGGATAACTACCGGATCGCCAGCGCAGGCGCTTGAACATATTCTCAATAAGAAATGGAAGTTAAGGTCCGGTGATAAAGATTTTATCGTGATGTGGCATCGGTTCGTTTTTGAAATAGGAAATACCAGGAGAGAAATTCAGGCGCATCTTACCGTAACTGGTGACGATGAAGTGAATACGGCTATGGCGAAGACAGTGGGTCTACCATTAGCGATTGCAGCGAAACTATTATTGGAAGGAAAGATTAAAAGCAGGGGTGTTGTTATTCCTGTGTATAATGATATTTATGATCCTGTGCTTAAAGAATTAGCTCAATATGGAATCCGGTTAGTTGAACGAGAAATCTATTAGCGCCTGAGCAAGACACTGATTGGAAGGGATAAGAAGTAAGCAATCGATATAGGCCATGATTGCGAGATCACAAAACATAAACCGGTTTGAATGACATAAAAACCGGGCACCAGCACCATACCAAGTGCATACTTGAGTGATCCGATGAATTGAGGGTCTTTCACTTTGTTTTTTAAAATCCACCGGAGTATGAATCGTGGAGGAAAGTGATTGATTGATTCGTAAATCCGAATGGGGTTTTTCCAAGGATTAGATTTTTGATCTTCCCTTTTATTTGGAATAACGTCAGATGAAGGATTTTGCAAAATTAATTTCTGGTCCGCCTGAAGTTGTTCAATTAAGTCCGTTTTCATTTGTCTATTAGAGCGCCAGTAGATTAACTTGCTTTCATAGTGCTCCGGATCGATATGCAACATCAGCGGTTGAATCCCCTCACTGGTTTTTTTGAGTAGTACGTCAATGTTTTCCGGTGCACTTGATTCGATATTATAATTTTCTTTTACGGAGATCGGGTTTCCAAAAGTTACCAGCACACGTGAACGAAAATCAATATGTGATTCATATTGGATTCCCACGGGTACAATCTGTACATCCAATTTCCAGTTGTTTCTTTCTTCGGCTGCTATCGCCATTCGGGCAAATCCTTTTTGCAAGGGTTTCAGAAACCATTGGTCATTATGATTGCCTTCCCCAAAAATCAAAATCGATTTTTGCTGCGAAAGTAATTTCACACAGTTTTCAATAACCTCATCATTTTTACGCAATGTGTTAAACCCATCGCGAAAGCGATACACGGGGATCATCTGCAGCATGGTTAAAAATTTCTTAGCCCATGGATCGTTAAAAACATTGGCACGAGTCAGAAACCACGGCTCACGGCTTGAGCTGCAACTAATCAGCACGGCATCCAGAAATGCATTTTGATGGTTGGACACAAAAATCACCGGACCTTTTGGAATGGGCACAATTTCCTGAACCTGCCACCGACTAAAGTAGAATCTGAGAGCTGTTTTGCAATATTGCTTTAATGAATGATAAACTATTTTTTGTATCATGGTTACATGCTCATCACGATTGAATTGTTTCTACGAAAGATTGTTTGCGCATCACTGCGGAAAAAACAAATCCCGAAATCAAATGCCATACCTACCACCATTGCTTATCGGTAAAACAGTGACGAGTAATACCGTAAGAAGAGGGAGTAGTATAAACTGTGAAAACAACCCGGTGAGTACGGCTTTCTTTTGATTCAGTAATTGCGTGAAGGACTCCGCTTTTATATCCAGTGCTACACCAAACATGATGACTGCCAGGCAGATGTTCAGGGCGGTAAGGCTGCCGGATGAAAAATGTATGGATACAGGTTCTGACAAAATGGTTAGTTATCGGAATTTAAATATACACGAATCCTCAAAAATCAATCTTCTTCTTTATTCTTATTTTGCTCGTACCAATGATCAACATGCAGTCGGTTGCCTTCCGCGGCTTGCACGGCAAGTTCATCGCAGCGTTCATTTTCCAGATGACCGGCATGACCTTTTATCCACACAAACTTCGGTTTGTATTTTTGGTGAAGCGGAATGTAGCGCTGCCATAAATCAGCATTTGCCTTTTTGGCAAAATTCTTTTTCTCCCATCCCCAGATCCAACCTTTTTCTACCGAATCTACCACATATTTTGAGTCTGAGTAGATAGTGACGGCAATACCACTTTTTTTAATTGCCTCGAGGCCGGTGATCACGGCTAACAATTCCATGCGGTTATTGGTGGTGAGGCGAAATCCATCCGAAAGTTCTTTTTCATGATGATTGAATTTGAGAATCACACCGAATCCTCCGGGTCCGGGATTGCCTTGAGCGGCACCATCTGTGTAGATGCGAATCATGAGAGTAATACATTACTTTTGAAAATCTTTACCGCGATGGCAAGCAGAATAACGCCAAACACTCTGCGCAAGACGGCAAAACCAGATTTACCAATCACGCGCTCCAACCAGGAAATAGAGCGCAACACGAGATAAACAAACACAAGGTTTAAGAGAATTCCAATCAACACATTAGTTTCTTCATATACCGCACGCAAAGAAAGAATGGTGGTAAGCGTGCCCGCTCCGGCAATGAGCGGAAAGGCAAGTGGAACGATGGAACCTGTGCCCTTTGCTTCCGGATCGTCTTTGATTAATGTGATTCCTAAAATCATTTCAATGGCTACAATGAATATGACAATGGCTCCGGCCACGGCAAAGGAGGCAACATCCAATCCAAAAAGTTTTAGAATGGAAAGTCCCAGGTATAGGAATCCAACCATCAACACAGCAGAAATTAAGGTAGCCTTTTCAGCGTAAATCCTCCCTTCCCGTTTTTTGATCAGAATAATAAAGGGCACTGAGCCTATAATATCAATAACAGAGAATAGAATGAGCGATACAGAAAATATTTCTTTTAAGTCCATGTGTAAAATTGAACCACAAAATTAGCAGAAATTCCGTTGTGCGGTTTATCTTGTTGTTACTATGGGCAAACAAGCAAAATTGTTCTTTATCGTTACAATCGCTACCATTGGCTGGATCATCCTGATGCGACCTTTCTCACCGGCCAATATTGTTCAGTTCGAGCTGGCAAAGACGGTAGAGTCGGCTCAACATATTATTACAGAGTGGGGCACGGAGGGAGTATCAAAAGCGCGGGTAAGCATTTACCTGGACTTTATATTTATTTTTTTATATGCGTGGGCAATCGGCTTGGGCTGTAAAGTATCTTCCGCTTTTTCTGCCAATGAAAAGTTGATGGTGGCGGGCACTTTCTTTTCACGCGTAATCTGGTTTGCCAGCAGTTGCGACTTGATTGAAAACTTTGCCATGCTGTTTACGCTTACTGAAATGAACGAGCTTACCGTTTTGATGGCATTTTACTTTGCCGTGATCAAGTTTATTGTTGTCTTGCTGGCTTTGTTGCTGATCTTCTTTGCCATGGCAGTAGGGGTATTTAAGTTCATCATGAAGGATTAAAAAGAAAGGGTGTCAATGACTGACACCCTTTTCTCAATCCAAACTAAACGTAAACTATAACCTAAAAGAAAATCTGGTACTGCAATACGACCTGGCCCTTTCTTCCATTTCGTAAAAGATCGGAGCCTTGCTGTTCATAATAAGGACGGTTTTGATAATCCAGTGTGATTTTGCTGTTGTGTCCTTTCAGAAGCCAGTTAATTCCCACATCCACTACATTCATTTGCTTATCAAGTCTTTCATAATTTGCACTCATTAAGGATGCATAAGGCATCAGTGTTCCATTGCCTTCACCGAGCAAGTCTTTTTTCATCAGGTATCCTATCTGCGTGTACCAGATTTTTCCTGTACCGAACATTGGAAAAGCATTTCCCTGACTTCCTCCCGGATACGGTCCGCTTACCGATGAAGCGGGATTCATAATGCCATTGTAGCGAAGATAGCCCGGTCCAAAATCATAATTGTAGTATCCTACATACGCATTGAGGGCTGTTCCTTTTTCTGCATTAACCGGAGCATCATAAAAGACTGCGGCAGACCATAAGTTCATGGAGTGATAAATAGTATCTGCAACTTCTTTCGTCCACGTGGCTTTACTTTGTGTAATAAATCCTGCTTCCAGGTTCAGCACCCTCTTCTTACCTAAATAGGTGCCTGTCATGTATGGCGTAGTATGCGCTTCCTTATCGAAGAAGTTATAAATAAAGAGTCCCTGATACTGCTTATGATGGCCGTGTTGTGAAAACGTAGCGTTGTTTGATAATGCAGGAAGCGCTTGTCCATTGGTTGTTACCGGAAATGGATCACTGAGCACCACTCGATAATCAAATTTGCCTAATTGACCGCGAGCATACGCACTAAGTTTTCTGGAAAACTCATCAGTTTGATCTACGGTAGCTTGAGCAAATACCGGAACATCCATAGTCATGATAGAGGACACACCGGGCTGACTAAATCGTGATAAGCCGTTGGCAATGGTAAGACCACCACCTAGAATTAGCTTTTCATTTTCTTTCGTCACACGATATTCTCCCAATGCATCGTGAAAGAAGGCTTGTAATTTTCGATTGCCTGCATTTTGCGACAGATAGTTGAAATTATTTTGCCCAAACTGGAAATAGAAAAATACGCGGTCTGTCATCTGTCCATACAATTGAAAACGTGTTCTTCTCAAGCCGATATCGAGCGTTTCATTTTTTGGTTCTCCCAAAACACGCGTACCCGGATTACTCTGGTCATAGCGTAACCAAACCTGGTTAAAGAAGGTAGCTTTGATATAGCGGCTACCGGTATCATTTAAATTCAATTTCAACTCATTGAGTTCTTTCGGTTTATCTTGTGCCTGCGCAAAAGTGCATAGGCAAAGCAAAACCACTGAAGCGAGAATTCTGTTCATGGTTTTAAATAATTTGAGTAGCAAAAATAGGAAGGAGAAATTCATTCACCCTCAACATTCATTTAAACGGTTTGTTCCTTTTTTTGAAGGAGCGATACAAACTCTTCAGCAAATTTTGCGATGTACAAAATCTCGGAAGGTTCTAACAGGTCTCGTTTTTTATAGAAAATGAGCCTGTTTCGGTGACATTCAATGTGCATCTCTTCGCGATTTTCGAGAAACTGAATGATCGGCTCCGTGAATGAATTACGAACCTGATTTTCATTCAACCCTCTCAAATAGTATTTCTTGGAGAATACGGGATGGTTGTCAAAATCAATATCCTTTCCTGAAACTCCTTCAAAGAGTACAGAAAATAATCCTTCTGGTTCCAATGCAAAATCAGGAACGGTGATATCGGTTTCTGACACTTGCAGAATGGTGATTTGAATTTCATTCTGCGACTGTCTTGCACCCTCCTGAAGCGTGATGTCCGAAGATTCAAGTTTTCCCGCATCAACATATTTGCCTAGTGTGTTTTCTTCAAATGGAATTTTATTTCCATTTTGAATGGGGAAGTCTTTATACTTCACACCGCTTTTTACTTTTTGAGGAAAGAAGCCCCACTCATTATTTTCAGCAAACTTTCTTAACTCTAATTGACGTGGGCTCAGCTTTATTTCAAACTTGTTCATATTCTCAGAAGAGAACCTGCGCGCAGCCAGGGGATGGTTGGAGAAAGGCTTGAACCGATCAAAACCAACTGACACGACAGAACCACCCGCATGCGCACACTCGTCTTCCATATGATGCAAGTATTCCATGAAGGTATGATCCAATAAATGAGCATCCGAAAAATCGACTGTTATTTTTTTACTATGATCAATTGCAGCAAGGGCTTTCTTGAAACCAATCAGGTTAGAGAAGATGATTGACTCTTTAATTTTTATAAAGTACTCATCGCCCTGTTGGCTGAATTCGTATTTCGCTTTAAAGAGATTTTTAAACGAAACACCATTCAAAATATGGAATACAAATTTAATCAGAATACCTGCGCCAACACCCACCAATAGATCGGTTGAAACGGTAACAATGATGGTGACCACAAAAATGACCAACTGCTCAGAACCAATTTTATAAGTCTTAAAGAATTCATTGGGTGATGCCAGGCGATAACCAACAGCAATCAGCAAGGCTGCCAATGCCGTGTTAGGTATCATCTCAATAACAGGAATGAACAGTAGCATGGCGATTAACAAAAAGAACCCATGGAAGAAGTTACTCCAGCGAGTTCGTGCTCCAAAATTTACATTGGCAGAACTTCTGGCTACTTCTGAAATCATGGGTAGGCCACCCAATAATCCTGAAAGAGCATTGCCCGCACCTACGGCCATCAAATCTTTATTGGGGTTAGATATTCTTTTCCACGGGTCAAGGCCATCAATTGCTTTTACGGTAAGAAGGGATTCAAGGCTATTTACCAATAGAAACATTATGACATACTTCCAGAATACGAATGTTCCGATCAGGCTAAAGTTGGCATTAAAGCCTATGTTTTGCCAGAAGTCACCTATCTTCACCATATCAAAGGCAGGTTCGGTATGTTTAAAATCCATGATCCATGCCAACGGAATAGTCACCAGCAGGACGAGCACTGGTGCAGGTACTTTCTTAACTAATTTACCTTTGAGTAAGGGGAGACCAAAGATGATAATTAAGCTGATGATCCCCACAAGGGTTACCCGGGGATCTTCATGCATGAGCGAATCCGGAATCATCTTAAATAATTCAATCGGCTCTTTTCCTTTTAGAATAGCCGGATCGATACCTAATAGAATATGAATTTGCTTTGAAAAAATAATCAACCCAATTGCTGCCAACATGCCATGCACTGCAGAGGGAGGAAAGAAATCACTGAGTGAACCAAACTTTAACCAACCGAAAGCGATTTGGATAAGAGCGGCAACAACGATTGCTCCAAGGGCAAGCTTCCAGCCTTCTGTGCCTCCACCCATTTCCATCACTGCACCAGCACAAATTGTAATTAGACCGGCAGCGGGGCCTTTTATCGTGAGGCGAGATCCTGCAAAAATACTTACAAACAAGCCTCCAATCATGGCCGTGAGTACACCCATCGCGGGAGGAAACTCACTGGCTTTGGCAATGCCCAAACTGAGGGGTAAAGCAAGAAGGAACACAAGAAAGCCGGATACTGCATCGTTGGTCCAGTTTTGTTTTAATCCTTCTAATCCATCTTTAGGGATTTCTATAGTCTTCATAATTAATTTTTAGGGGTGTCGTGAACGTGCAAGACACGGGTATAAATTTTCTTTAAAACAGGATGAATTGACTTTGCTATGGCAAGTCAAAGGTGGTCATGGCAATAGCCACAACTCGTGTTGTGAAAATTTAAATCAGATGAGAAGAACCCCGTGCAGGGTATACAGGGAAGGTTGTGTATCAAACCGGTCTTTAGCAAGTGACCAGGTGACGTGTACAGGTTCAAATTTTTGAAGCTCGTTGAAGACTTCAACGAAGCAAACACTGATCAGATAATCATCTTTTCCTTCGCGTTCTTCATTATTGACTTCCTCAAAAATAAGGTGTGCAATAAGGTCTATAGGTTGATTCTGGTCACTGTAATGACTAATCGTATTCGCTGAAGTCAAATTGCCTTCGGGTGCACCCAGCAATACAGCAGGGGCAAGCAATTCAAAACTGAAGAGGAGGATGGCAAAAATTCTCAAAATCTTGTTATATCTCAACAGCATGGATACGTGAAGTTGGTACAAATGTCTGATATATTTTTGATTTTCTTCAATAGGCCCTTCGGCAACCGTTTGTTTTGCTGATTTTAACAAGGTAATCGGAACCCAAGAACGCTTCCTGATCCAATTTTGTTGAAAGTCGTGTATTGCGTATTTTTTTGAGACCTTAAGAATTTCATACCTTTGAAGCAATGAAGATAAAAAACCCCATACTGGCCCTCATAAGTATTGTGTTGGTTTTGTTTTTGTTTGCACCCATCGTAGTAAGGTTCTTGCACACCTATTTGGATAGTTATTCAAAAACTACAGGCCTTGCTAAACCTTCGAGCACTTCTGGCAAAGCTGATGCACAGATGCCTTTTGAAGAAAAGGAAAAAGAGGAAGGTTCGGATAATACAATCATTGCACTTCCGCTGATTTATATTTTAACGGAACATATTTCATTCTCTGCCGAACGCGTAAAGAAATTCCCGGAGGTTCACACGTCCGGTTTCTATGGAGATATACCGCTCTATCTTTCCAAGCGATCTATTCTTATCTGATTTAGTTTTTCATACCCCCACGCGCACGCTGCGCGTTTTCAAT
>Ga0163149_10003141_pt1 | contig 19084 bp, 15 predicted proteins | sample OliLakLV19MP5G1_FD_148604 | JGI IMG/M metagenome (GOLD analysis project Ga0163149, IMG submission 148604) | Freshwater microbial mat bacterial communities from Lake Vanda, McMurdo Dry Valleys, Antarctica - Oligotrophic Lake LV.19.MP5.G1 | ecosystem: Environmental > Aquatic > Freshwater > Lake >...
GATCAAGCAGTTTCGGGGCGATGACACAGTTGAGTCGTTGGCGTTTCCCGAACTGAGGTTGAGTGCCGAGCAGATTTTTCGAGCCGGCTTGCCTGCAAACGAGTTGGCTTGAAAAGTTCAGGTTGCAGGCACGATGCGGAAGGCCAAGAGGCACTCTTTATCTGAAGATGAACCTGGAAAAACCGCTCCAAGTGTTTCAAAATATGTCCAACTTTCATGGAGAAAATAAATGATTGGATGGTTTACAAAAAATGAAGTTGACGATGCAGAAAAGGAAAACAGGCACTCGGCATCGTCTGAGGATGACTGCAAGGACATGGAAGAAAAATATAACTGGAAACTGAAGCGGACAGAAGAAAATACGGATTTGCCGCTACCCGTTGATTGCGTTTTCAAGGGCGAACAGACGAGTTTCTGGGATATGTGGGGCGACCACCAAGATGACGATGATAAAGTTGACACTCTCAGGTCTAAAGACGCTGAGATTCTCTAAGCCTCACAACTTAGATTTCTGCTTCAATGCAACTGCCTCTACCTCTAGGGTTTTCTGGTCTTATGTTCGCTCCACAGACTTTAAGCTTTAACCCGCTTTCCCGGATGCCCCTCGGTATGTGTAATTTGATTGTAGCACAAAGACCACGGGGAATAAATTCCCACGAGTCGTATTCCTCTCAGGGCTAAAGCCACTGAGTTTCCAACTTACCGAGATTTTCCTATGAGGAATAAATGATGACAATTAATGAAGCTGAACTCTATGACCCGCTGAGCAATAAATCAACTCTGAGCCTGTATTTGGTTAATAAGGGTTCTAAATGGGTGCGAATCGAAAGTGATGAGCTTGTCGTCGGAAAGCAGTTAACCCGGCTGCTCGAACTGTCTCAGGATTCTCGCCCTCTCCTCAAACGCCTGGTCAAGGTTGGCGAGCGACTCACCTACCACGTCAAAAAAGAGAGCCCGTGGCAGACTTACCTTGTCACGCCCTCCGATTGGGTAGTAGTTAAGGTATTTCGCTACGAGGCTGATTTGTCAGAAGTTGAAGACATACCAGAATTTCGGGATGTACAGATTGCTTACTGCGATCGCCAGCCTTTGACACCAGAGCAAGCTGAGGCAATGACTTACGAGATTGTCAGCAAGGTTTCCGTTGATTCATGCGGTGGCGATAAAGAAGCTTATCGGAAATTCCTTGCCAGCGAGCAATCTAAGCAATACGTTCAGGTTTAAAATTGGAGGATCTATCAATCATGGAATAAAAGAGGCTCTTCAAAACAACCGAAACAACCGAAGCAGCCTAAGACCAGACCAGACCCACAAAAAAAAAGAGTCCGCAGTCTTTAGAAGAGACGGCAGACAATCAAAAAATTAAAAAAGTTTAAATTCATCATAGTTCATATTTGCCGTTACTGCATTTTTTACACCTTTGTAAAATTGTTAGTTACCGGGCAGAGCCGTCTCTTCTACATATAGCGGGTTTTTGTAACAAAACCAGCACGCAGCGCTATGAGTAGCGAAGAGAGGCATCTATGAACTTACAGCAATTTTCAAATACAGCCCAACCCATTGACCCATCGCAAGTACAGCAACAACTAGCAGCATTGGGGTATCAAGAGGGCGAAAAGGTTTACTTGCGGGCATTTTTCCCCAGTTCCGACCCCCGCAAGTCCAAGGATAAGGGCAGGAAAGCAGAAGCTACCAACATTCACGAATTGGTCGAGATTGCCGGTCAGTTTCAAACCGAAGGGCGGGGAACCTACTTCGTAGTCAACGGCGGCGGACATTCCGACAAAGATGTCCAGCAAACTCGCGCCATATTCTACGAACACGACAATCTGGATAAGGCAACTCAGACAGACCTGTGGAGAGGTTTGGGACTGCCAGAACCGACGCTGCAAATCGACACCGGGGGAAAATCGATCCACTCGTACTGGGTATTTGAAGAGTCTGTTGCAGTTGAAGAATGGCGATCGCTTCAGACGGACTTGCTAGAGTTTGCGGATGCCGATCGCGCTTTGAAGAATCCCAGCCGAGTAATGCGTTTAGCGGGGGCGTGGCACTCAAGTGGCAATCAATCCCTAATCATCAGCAACTCTCGAAAGCGCTACAGCTACGTCGAACTGAGAAAAATTATCCCAGAACAACACAAGCAAGAGCCGGAAATCTTCAACGCTCAGACAAATGCCTACAAGATTACAGTTCCCGTACCTGCAAGCGTTCCGTTGTTCGCGTGTCTGGCAAAAGAATCGAGAACGCTACTCAACGGCGTATCGGAGGGCGGGCGCAACGTTGCGGGGTATCAGCTAGCTTGCGATCTAATCGGCACTGCGAATTACTTGCAATCGGTGGCGCAAAGTTTTGACGGCGATGCTGAAACCTTGTTCGCTGACTTCGGCAACCGCTGCAACCCGCCTCTACCTGCTGCGGAACTGACAGGCATTTGGAAGTCGGCGAGCAAATCAAACCCAGAACCGGCCTGCACTTTTGAGGGCGTGGATAACTGTATTAAGGCGTGGTACTGGAACAATATAGTGAAGCCCACCGAACCTGGTTTCAGCGAAAATATTGGCAATCGCCGAGGTGGCGGTGGTAGTGGAGGTGGTAGCGGAGGCGATGGAGGCGACGGGGGGGACGGGGGCGATCGCAGCAATGTATTGAGATTCCCCGGTTTCAAACCGCTTACCCCGGAACAAGTTACGCAACAAATTGATGAACTTATCGGTCAAGGCGCAACCAAATCGCGTTTGACCTCAGAACTCAACCGCCTCGCTGCTGCCAGTCAAATATATGTTGGAGAGCTGCGGAAACTTTATCAGGAACGCTCTGATGAGTCTGACATAGAAGCCGAGCGCGACACGAATCGCTCCTCCGTAGACAATCTGCTGGGATTGACAGATCGATCGTTAGCTCTAGCTGATTATCTGCCCCAAAGCTTGTCACAACCAATAACTCAATGGTGCAATTGGCTGAACGTTCGTCCGGCCGTTGCCTTAACTGCTTTGCTGGGGGGTATTTCCAGCGTTCACAAAACAGGTACTGAATTAATTTTGCAGCGCAACCAAAACTTCCGAGTGCCTTCGACTATTTATGCGGCATTAGTGAGTCCTAGCGGGCAGAAAAAATCTCCCATATTTCACAACCTCATCAGGCGACCGCTAAACGCACTGGAAGCGGAGAAACGCGGGGATTATGAAGCTGCTGCCGGGGATTATCAAACCGCTTTGCAGCAGTGGGAAAGTACGAAAGAAGGAGAAAAACCTCAAGAACCCAAAGGGCCGCCCATCTACTACTTCACAAATGCCACTGGAGAGGCTATCCCAGTTCAAGCAGAAAAAGAACCCAGCCGCGCCTTGCTAGCACTGATTGATGAATTGGCTGGATACTTCAACTCCAACAACGCTTACCGCGGCGGGCGGGACAGCGACAAGCAAGATATTCTGAGCTACTTTGACGGCGCGGGACAGACCATCCTCAGAGCCGGTGGGGTGCGCGCAAACCTGAAAAACATCTACCTCAGCATCTTTGGCACGATCCAACCTGAAATTTTAAAGCGGCACTTAGAAGATTGCAGCGACCCGGATGGAAACTGGGCTAGGTTCCTGTTTGTCAACCAACCCCTAGAAGCATCTATCCTTCACGATGACGATGGCATGGCGGTTCAAATTAGCGATCACCTGACTGAGTTCTACCGCAAAATAGACCGGCTTCCAGAAATGGAGTATCACCTATCCCGCGCAGCGTTCAAGCGCTACCAACCCGTCTACAACGAACTAGAACGCCTGCGAGTCACTCACCCCCGCGCCGGCATGAGGGCTGTCTATTCCAAGATGGAGGGTTACATCGGACGGTTGGCGCTCAACCTCCACGTTCTTTGGGAACTGGATACTGGCAAACTCTGCCCCGCTCCAGAAATATCGCTAGAAACGATGGAACGAGCTATCCAATTAGCCAAGTTCTACATCGGACAGGTGAAACTCATTCACGCCAATGCTGACAGCGATAGCTTGCCCGCTCGCATCGTTAAATTGATCGAACTTTCCAAACGACTTGCGGCTAACGGTCAATCTGGGTGGATTAAGGCACAGCAGTACCGCGAACAGTTCCAAGGTGGGAAACGCCCCACCGCACAGCAAGCCAGAGATTGGATGCTTGAATCAGTGCTGCTGGGACAGGGACAAACTCGCAATGCTGGCAACCGTCTCGAATACCATTTCGGCAATCCAAATGATGGCTCAGACAAATCACCTACTAAAAACTTAGGGAAGTTAGGGATACTTCGGGATGACTTAGGGCTGATTTATCCCGAAATGCAAAACCATACAGAACAAAGGTTTGAAGGCAACTTAGGGAAGTTAGGGATGGGTATCCCTACAACTCAAAACATTGAAGTGGAATCACAAAATACTCAGAACACGGTGCAATTGCAGCCGGCATCCCAGGAACCTTCTTTCTTAGGAGAGGGGGGGTCTGTTCCCGAAGCATCCCTAACTACTTCTCAAAACAGTTGTGATGTAGACCTAGAAAAGGATGCGGACTTAGGGAACAACTTAGGGAACACTATCCCTAACCATCCCGAAGTTTCCCTAACCGCAGTCAATCGACCGATTTCACACGATCCACTACCAAATCCCAAGTTGACTGTCGGACAGAAGGTCAAAGTAAGCCAAAGTTACCGAGGTCGCAGTCCGCTAAGGGGTAAGCTCGCCCAAGTGATTAAAGACTTGGGTGAGGGATTGTACCAAGTTAAGTTTGAGGGAGCCGGGGTCATTGTCGCAGGGCGCGGGCGAGTACGCACAGCCGACATCCTCAGCCAATTCTTGGAGTTAGCAGATTCTCTCTCATTGTTAGCGAAGCCCGCCCCTACGGGGGCTACGCCAACGAAGAGGATCGCCCCAAGCAATCTGGTTAGCCCCGCTTCCCAATCACCGGCACAGTCTCAACCAGACTTAGCACCCACAACCGCAGAGTACAAAAGTGAAGCAACACCATCGGATGAGATTAATGTAGAGGCGGAGATTGGGGACATGGTGGGGATGATCCGAACTGCGCTTTCCTCTGACCCGCAAGATGTTGAAGCTGTTGTGGCGATCGTCAACGAAATAATTAAAGCGGTTCGCAATACTGTGGGAATCAGTAACAGCGTAATTTGGGAACGGCTGACGGTAGAGGAACAAGCAGCGTACATCCGGGCGCTCAACACTCAATCCCAACCGGAGGCTGAATTTTGAGCGCAAAATAAACCGGATGGGAACTATTTCTTCCTGAGTGTTTGAAGCAATAGCAAGCGATGGCCTTCAATATACAGCACTTCTGGATGTTATGAGGTACAGTAGCAGCAATTAGTAAACCAGTTTTTGAGATGTTTAGGATTAATTAAGTCAAGAGCCACAGCAATGATGGTGTCAACCATTTTAGTGGTAGTTGGTGAAAACTGTCGCAATAAAGATTTAAGTTGCGACCACCATAATTCAATTGGATTAAAATCAGGAGAGTATGGGGACAAACATAAAATAGAAGCACCCACAGATTCAATCATTGATGTAATTGAATTTACTTGAAGCGTGGGTAAATTCTCGATCACTACTACTGCTCCCGACCACAATTGTGGCACTAAACATTTTTCGATAAATACCTCAAATGCTTTGCCATCCATCGAGTTATTCATTGTCATGAGTGCCACTACTCGCTCAATACTAATTGCACTAATTACTGTGACTTTTTTTACTCGGTAAAAAGGTTTAACCGCATATAGCAATCCGATCTAAGTCGGCACGAGAGCGCGACCCATTGTCTTGCTAGACTCCCTCTACAGCAAGGGATTCAAGTTGTCTATATCTATAAAATCAATTAGGATTGCTATATGCTCTAGTTCCTAGTTGGGAACGTGCATGAGTTCTTATCAAATAAAGCACCGTGCTATCCCACTGTTAAAAAACGGGTTTACCGACGCAAAAAGTCTTCAAGATTAGTTGTTTAATCTTTTCCTTTTTGAGTTTTTGAGCAATAGCTTGCCTGAGCTTAAAAGGCGGCTACTTTTACCTGCAACCAATTTTTAGTCTAAACTACCGTAAAATCTACAACTCCCTATTAATAAAGGTGTCGGGAAATAGATGTATAGCGCACCCATATTCCGCTAATATTTTGTACAAGCTGCATCCAAAATACGCCAGCCCGATCGCTAAGATGAAATTGCCAACTCTGCAATCAAAACAGGCGATCGCCGTCTCAAAATAAGCACTCAACCTTAAAGTTTTGAATTAATCCTTAGCATTTCATCTTAGCGAACAGTAGCATAGTTTTTCTTTGTAGGGAGTACAAAGCAATCGATATAAATCGAGATGTATTCCTTGACAGACAGTCTGTCCCCGCCATTTGGAGGGGGTTATTTTAACTATCCAAAACCACCGCACATGGTGAGGTCAGACTTAAATAGAATCCAATATTATCGTTTTATAACGTAATAAAAGCCAGCATTCATGAAGAAAAAACCATCAATACCAGATGCGATTATGGCTATAGATTTTGGCGGCTTATCTACTAGAGTTTTTTGCATCGGCTCGCAAGCAGGTAGTAAAGCAAGCTCGTTTGTAATGGAGTCGCAGGTGGGGCCCGTGAGCCAAGACATAGCCAATTCTTTCACCAAACCAAACCTGGCATCGGCATCTCCCGAAAATATTGCTTGGGTGGCAATTGGCAATGAATGCCGAGCCGTTGGCTACCTGGCAGCAGCGCAATTCAACGCTCACATCGGTTTGGCAGGACTGAAGTACAGTAGCGCTTTGTACAAAGCTCTAGCAGCTTTGTGGGTAGTGTCGCGGAAGTTAGATTTGGGCCATCAATTCAGCGCTGCGATCTCCATTTTCTTGCCCCCAGGCGAGTTTAACGACTCCAAGCAATTTTTTGAGCTGTTAAGTCAATACTCTGCTTCATTTGAAACGCCCACCGGTAAGCTCTCCGTCACCCTGGACAAAACCCAAGCTTTGCAAGAAGGCGGCGGCATTGCTTTGATCCACAACAGCAATTTAGGTTCAGCTTTCAAGCAGCGGGTAACTGCCTTTGTCATGGTGGGATTTCGTAATGCTTCCGTAATAGTTTCGGCACGCGGTGCTGTCGGTAAGGGCAAAACTTCAGATTTAGGAATGGTAAGGTTGGTGGATCTAGTTCAAGAGCGAACCTCTAACTATGATGCTTCTCGTTTGGCTTTATCGATCGCCTCTTCGGGCGTAAGCTACAACCGCCCTTACTTTTATCGAATAGCTCGGAATCGAGAGGAGGCAGCTAGAGATCGAGAAGTTGACCAATTGATTGAAGCAGTCAAGCTGTCTCGCTTTGACTACGCTCGAATGCTATCTCATTGGATTAATGAAGTGCTGCCGCCCGATTTAGATGAAATTGTATTTTGCGGCGGTACTTCTGAATATATGAAGTCAGAACTGCGAAATCAGTTTTCTCATTATTCGCTGTCTTGGCACGGAGGCATAACAGTCCCAAAAACGCTTGACCCTGATGGTTTAGGTTGCCGCATCGCTGATGTTTACGGACTATTTTCTTACTTCAAATCTCAGTTTGAGGCAGTGTGGCGAAAGCCTGTTGCGGCAACCTCTCAGAGGGGAGAAGGTGCAGCTTCCACTTCACAAAATGCTCCAGTCTCTCCGACTGATATACAAAACGCTGAGCAATGCACTGAACAAAATGCTGAGCAATGCACTGAACAAAATGCTGAACAATGTGCTGAACAAAATGCTGAGCAATGCACTGAACAAAATGCTGAACAATGTACTGAACAAAATGCTGAACAATGTACTGAACAAAATGCTGAGCAATGCACTGAACAAAATGCTGATTCCCGTATCAAAGATAGCTACTTAGATGCTTCTAATGAATTGAGTGATGAGTCAAATCTAGAACCTTCTTTAGATGAAACTGAAGCCAGCTTAGATGCAGCTCTACTACTGGGAGGGCCATACCGAGGTTCGGGAAAAAAGGTGAGAAACTATGCCTAGAAAACGCTACCAACAATTTTGCTGGCGCTGTCAAGTTTTGCCAGATTCCGAAGACGCTATCTTGCTCTCTTATCTAGAAAATCATCCTTTTTTTAGTTTAAAGGAAACCATTTTACCTCTAATAAAAGCGCGGTGGCTGTTAGCTGCTTTACGCAATAACGGTAGTCATTCTAGCACAGAATTAGAGTATTTGAGGCGAGAAAGCATTAATTATTTGCTCAGGCAGATAGATGAAGTTTGCCGAGATGCGGGATTTAACTGTACCGAGTTAGGAGCAATTGCCCCTGGTATTTCTTCGGGTTTAATTCCTTTAGCTACTTTGGCTCACTTGTCAAATCCAGGTACATCTATTGCTACGGAATTCACGGCCCCGGAGAGCTCACAACCCGCAAGTTTGCCCGAAGAAAAAGAACCAGAGGAATTTTCGGGAGAAGTTGAGTTGGAAAACAGCGCGTTTAACTTAGCTGGTTTCTCTTCAGCAATGGTCGGGCCTAGCTTTAGTTAAAATTATTAACCCTTTAATAAGCATCCAATAAGGAGGACTTAAATGACTAACATGATTCACTTGGTTGACGGCGAGAAAGGTGGCGTTGGCAAGTCAATGCTAACTCGGCTTCTGGTTGAATTCAATCAGAAGTATGACCTACTATACACGTTAATTGATGGAGATTTTCAAAATCCTGACGTGCAGCAGCGCTATCCAGAACATAATGCAAAAGTCGTAGCTTTAGTTGAGGATGAAGAGAAGTTTTTCGAGATGGACATTATTTTTGAAACGGCCGTGAATACTCCTGTCCTTGTCAATTTACCGGCTCGGGTTTACGGCATTATTAACAAATGGATTGACGAAGCTAATTTAACTTCTCCTGATTTCAAAGAGCAGTCAGGAGTCGATATCTGCAAGTGGTTCATTTGCGGCGGCACGACGGACAGCATTGAAATGTTTATTGATTCTTTTAATTACTTTGAAGGTGAGCTCAATCACATTTTTGTCCGCAATTTTGGAGTTTGCAAAGATTGGTCGCACGTACAAAACCATAAGGAAATGAACAAGCTCATTAATAATTACCGAATTCCTGTCGTAGACTTGCCAGCGCTGAGTGCAAGAGAGCGCAAGTTTATTGATACGAAACGGTTGTCATTTTCTCAAGCAATGAAACACTCTGAATTTTTCTTGATTAGTCAGCAGCGATTGCATACTTTCTTGGAAAACTGTTTCCGTTTGATAGAAGATGTAGGGTTGTTTAATAATGCGCCAAGCCGCGTCGTTCAAAAGGAAGTTATGAACCAATAAAATGGGGGAAAAGATGAAGAAATCCAGACCTATAAAGAGCCATAAATTGAGTGGTAGGTTGTAAATTATCAGGAGGCTGAAATTAAAATAAACAAGAACGTAAGCTACGAATGCGGAATGGTGAACAGCTCAAAATTTAGATTTTGATTAGGAGGTTGAATGTCCGAGCGACTTTTAGAAGAGCTTTCCGAGTTTGACTCTGAAGACTTGGGCGAGATATTGGAAACGCCCAGGGAAAAGGATACGCTTAATAATACCACAAATAACTCCATACAATCCGCTGAAAATTCGCAAATTAGACCGGATTCTCCAAATACAGTTGCAGAATATGCAGTAGAAGAAAAGTTGAAATCTGATGAGAGTAAGCTAAATGAAGAGGAGTTTTGGGAACTCATAGATGACGATTCGAGGGAAAGAGAAACTCTCAGCCGAGATCCTTTATCAGGCCCTCCCATGTACGAGGGAGATACTGAGTCACTAATCAGCCGGGTTCTTAAGGGCAAAGACTCCAAATTTCGCTCTCACGTCATTCAGACAGCTTATCGATACGGTATCAATAAAAATGACCCGCTTTTTATCGTATTGCTGGCGACAGGTCAACTGGAACTGCTGTTAGAAAAAAAACCGCAAGAGATTGACCAATTTTTCAAAAGTTGGCAATCTCAATGGCAATCTGATTTGAAAGATTCTCAAGCTGTTATCTCTCAAGAATTGGAACAAGTTCGCCAGCTAACTGAAAAATGGGAAAAAGAAAGCCGGGAGTTTCTAGAACGGCAAGGCAAAGCGGCGGTTAACGTGCAGCAGCGCAATATTTCTAATTCAGTTAGAACTTTGGTAAGGCAAGCGGCTTTAGAAAAAGTTGCCCACGATATTTGGTCGGTAATCTTTGGGAGCGGAGTGATATTGGGGGCCATTGCAATTGGCGTGTTTGTAGGATTAGCAATTCCTAAGTTTGCTCGCTCGCCTGTACTCGATCCGAAGGGGCCGCGGCAGTTAACTTTAGAAGAAGCGGTAGCGTTAGAATGGGGGTTGAGTCAGGATGGAAAATTTGCTCTGAAAAACGCCGACACGATTCGGTGGGCGATGAGCGGTGAGGGCAAATACGCTCGCCAATTTATGAGTTGGAATCAAGCTTTGTTGAGCTTAAAAGGTGGAAAAAGATTGTGCGAAACTGAGGTCAATCGATTGGGGGTGACGCTGACAGTAGAGGGTAAACCTGCACAAAAAGGGTTTTGTACGTTGTGGATTCGCTCCCCTCAAGAACGAGAGTTTGTTCCTTGACGGTCAATAATAAAGCCGCAATTTTGGATATAAATTAGCTTAAATGGAGAAATATTTGACTGCCAATATGTTGATTAAATCGGCGTTTTAAGTATCAAATGAATCAAAAAATATTCCCCAATTTATAGCTGTTTCCCAAAGCAACAATAGTTGGGAGGTTCTCAATCAAAGTTGTGTCGGTTCTCAATATGTTCTAAATACTGCAATTCGGTGGAAGTAAGAGTCGTTGCTCTTTCTAACAAGTTCAGAATTTCTACTTCAAACGGATCGAGATTTCCTAGTTTGTAAAGTCGGTCAGTGCGATCGCAAATTTCTTGAAGTCCGGGCTGACTTTCTAGCGGTACAGTCGTGAGGGCTGAGTGTTTAAAGGTGTACAAGTGCATGGTGAGGATAGGGGTGTGTCGCATCCACACAGTTGCCGTTTTCTCCCCAACTGACTGGATGCGGCCAAATTTGCCGTTAACATCTTCGCGATCGGGCGCGTACACTTCAACTAAGGAACCAGCTTTGAGTGTCAGGTGGCGAGCGATGGCGGGTTTACTTTCAGGCTTCACCGTCCGACACCGTTCCTGTAAAGTCTTGGCAACTTGAGCCGGACGAGTGCGAGCATCCGAAGCCAAAGCAAGGACTTCCTTTTTTGTCAGCCCAGCAGAGCGAGTTAGTATTTTCCACTTCACATCCTCTCCTCCAATAGAACTGAGGGCATTTACAGCTTGGGTAAATTTGGCATCCCGGTAAATCGTCCTGGGAGAAGTTTTGAACTGTTCCCCCAACTCTCGCGCTGTTTTGTCTGTAAAGCTGTTATTTTTACAGTTTGATTTTCGCGCTGCTTTGTCTTTCAAACTGGCATTTTGATAGTTTGATTTTCGATCTCCGCCACGGGAATGCTTGGTCAGCTCGTACCAAGTGCCGCGCAGATAACTCACAGATTCCGGTGTTAGGCTGCGCCGCCCCAGTTGGTTGGCGATTATCCAAACCTTGACTGCGTTCCGGCTGTCGAAAGACATTTCTACAGTTTTGTAGGGGATGCTGTGCGCGGTACAAATAGAATACCTGTTGTGACCATCGATGAGAAGCTTTTCCTCGGCCCAGACGGATAGCCGATCGCGACATCCTTCCTTCAGAATACTGGCTTGCAGGGCAGCTTTTTCGCCCTTACTTAGAGGGGGGATGAGGAACTGGAATTCAGAGTCTATTCGCAGTTCTTCTGCAACAGAGGAAGTGTACGCACCCATACTCTCTAACAAAGCGATTAATGGTGGTTGCTCCTGATTGTCTGTTCCTGATTGCATTTGATCCATTCGTGACTTGCTTATCTCATACCATTTGCGCTCCCCCTGACTCTTGCACGCAGCTTATAGCCTGGGGATACTTGAATTTTCGTTGAATTTTTTAACAATAACATAGCAATTGTTGAAAACAGTCAAGAAAATGCGAAAATAGTTAAAAAAGGAAAACGTTATCGACGCTATGCCACCTAGTAAAGGAATCCAACCTCATCGCAATCTCAACCGCTCAGGGGGGCAACCTCGCTATGAGGAGTCCAAGAAGCAAAGGTATATTCAGTTAACGTCGGTGGGATGGGAGGGAATTCGTGCGATCGCCATTGAACGGCGATTGAGTCAAGGCGAGTTGATCGAACAGATTGGCAGGGGTCTGATTCCCCTTTCCCCTGAAGAAAGCAATAATTGGGTCGTTAATTCTCCCGTGCTAACTAGCTCTCAAAATTTGCTCAATTAGGGAGACAACTTGCTGCGGTCGATGCTCAAAGTGCTTCTTAATTTGAAATTTCAACGAATCTAGTGGCACATCTTTTTTGTTGAGTTTAAGGCGAATATGCTCACTTCGTTGTAGAGTGGAATTGAGCGAGCGAATAACGGTGCGGCATTGTCGAAGACTGAGGCTATCGACTTGAATGAAGGGTAGATTTAATGTGTCGGTATCGAGTTGAATATTAGAAGCAAATTCGGCTTTAACTTGTAGAGAAGAGGTGAGGCGCTGTTCTTCTGTGGGTTCTTGAGTTGCGGCAGATTCGGCAACAGCAGGAAAGGAAGCAATTTCATTGAGAAGAGGCACAAAATCTGGGGCAATTTCTGCTGTGAGTTTTTCAGAAGGATTCATTTGCTTCGATGCTAACAGCGTAGCGATATAGTGAACAATCAAGCCACAGTAACCAAAAATTACCACAGTTTCAATTGTGAGGGTGAGAAAATGCTGAATAGGTTCGTACATAATTCTAATTGGCAAGTGGAACATCTCTCAAACGCGCTCGCGTTTAATATCAAAACCTTACTAAAGCCTTCTGAGAATGCGATCGCAAATATCGCAAAGGGAATCGGTGCGGTGGGTGGGTTAAAAACAATCCTGCTCAGAGCAGGATTGCACCCCCTTGATTGGGGGTTCTCATTGACTACTTGATAAAATCATCAACCTCTTCATTATCGTCAGTTGCCTTTTTCTTATGAGAAGCTTTGACTGCCGATTCGATATAACGGAAGTGCAAGTCAATCACTGCTTGCTCAGATGAAAGCCAGTAAACGTTGCTCAAGATTTCTTCAAGCATCTCGTCAGCCGAGTAGCCTTCATATTGCTTGTTAAACCAACTATTAAACGCTTCCCAGTCAAGGGCTTTGCCTTTCGGCAACTGTCGCTGTTTGGCGCGTCCCATTAACTCGCGGGCAACGTGCAGAAACATTTCAAAACGCTGTTCTTCAACAGTTTCGGCAAATTGCTTTTGCATGGGAGTTGGAGCGGATTTGCGAGTAGCCATGATTAACACTCCTGGTGTTATTTATTTCACCAATAAAGCGACGACAGTTCGCTAATTAGAATTAAATTAAAAATTATTAGTGGTAGGTGGGTGGTTCCAATTAAATTCACAACTAATTGTTAAGGTTTAATTGGTTTTGAGTTTGTTGGGTATAGTTCAATACGGTTCAGTTAAGACAGTGCTGTCCCCAACCCCAATCCCAAGTTTTTCTACCCTTCCCCTTCCCTTCCCCTTCCCGCTTCATTCAATGAATCGCGATTCACGGAAAAAGGCTCGATCAAGGCAAAAAAAGCTCTGCTTTCTCAGCAGAGCTTTCTCATCGGACTTTAACAATTATTCGTCGTCTTCCTCAAACTCCTCGTCTTCGTCTAAACTAAAATCATCCTCATCGTCATCATCGTCATCGTCATCATCGCTTTCAGAGTCGTCGTCATCCTCATCAATTTCATCGAGTATGTCGTCAATTTCATCATCTTCCTCATCGAGTTCGTCGTCATCAAGTTCTTCAGTATCTTCTTCAGAAGACTTAGCTAACTCGTTGCGACGCTTCAAACTTTGAGCATTAAACTCTATTAAGTCGGCAATGGCAGCTTGCGGGTTTTCGGCAATTGTATCGTAAAGCTGGCTCATAGCTAAGGCGACAACTTCGATATCGTATTTGAGTTCATCAGGCCGGCCGAGTAGTTTGGGAAATATCGTATTGTTCCACTCTTGCCAGTCAAACTTTTTGCCGTTGCCATTGCCGTTGCGTTTGTTCAACTGAGCTTGCACGTCCAATCCCAACTTTTCTCGCATTGCATGACCAATTTTTGTACCAATGCGGCTATCTCGGCGCTGAATAGTCACACCGTACTTCTTATGAATCGTATTGCGAATCTGCTTGACTAGCTCAACAGCAACTTGTTCGGGGCTCAGATTAGGTTGAGCTTTAGATTTGGCTCCATTGTTACTGCCGGCTGCTTGACTGTTCTGTTTTTCAGGCGGTTTAGATTTAGCAGGCACAGATGACGCAGACCGATTGGAAGCGGATGCTGTTTGTTTTTTCGTTGTTACCATGATTGACAATTTCACTTACATAACATCAATTTATTAGTGCCGTTAGGCACAATTACCCCCTCCATTTTGGGGGGTATATTTCACTTATTAGGAGGAAGTTTAAGTTGATTAATGTGAATTAAATATTAATTTAAACTGTCCTGTACTATCTAACATATAAATCATGATGTTTCTCAAAGAGTTGTCTAACTTAGCACTGGTTCAAACTCCGATAATTGCTCTAGAATATTACAGTGCAGATCGCCTAAAAGTATTGTCATCATTTTATGACTGCGCCAGTGAGCGTTGTTTACCTGTTTATTATTGGAATACCGGCTATGCAACTCTTCAACAGGTGCAGTGTTCCGATAAATATCTCGAAAATTTAGGTGTGCACTCAAACCTGACTTGCGTTTCAGATGCTTCTTCTCAAAGGTATAATAATGACTGCATCCTCTGTAAAACTGAGCTATCTGTCGAGAGCGATGTCCTGCAATTTTTGCGAGAAAATGACTACCCAGGTATCTTTTTGTTAGAGGACATTTTGGAGTCAGGGGATAGCGAACAATCTCTCGTCCGCCGTTATTCTCAGTTGGCTAACGCATTCTTTGAGTTGAAAGGGCGTTCAACCGAGCAATATTGGGTACTGCTGGGCGAGTACATCCAACTGCCATCGAAGCTAAGGCCACTAATTCCCCGGTTCAAATGTCCGTTACCTGATAGTCTTGAGGTTGGAGTGATTATAGATAAGTTTTGCGATCGCAATTGTTCCCTTGATTTTGGTTTGGATGCGGTAGCGGCCCTCAAGCGGCTGGTTGTTTCTAGTCTAGGGCTGCCACAGGCTGAAATTGAATTGGTGTTAGAGCGATCGCTGTTGGTGACTACTTCAGTTGTGCAGATCGCACAGTTGGTATTAGAGCATAAAATATCGCAACTTCGAGACCAGGGTTTAGAATTCATGGCTTCTCCCGACGTGCCTTGTGCAGGCGGTTTAGATTTATTAGATGCTTATTTGGACGATGTGGGGAAGTTGTCGGACAGTAATGCTGAGAAATATCACCTCAAACCTCCCAAAGGAATGCTACTGTGGGGGCCGCCGGGGACAGGCAAAAGTTTGAGTGCAAAACTAGCTGCTAAGAAACTTGGGAGAGCGCTTTTAGCAGCAAGTTGGGGCAATATTCTAGGTTCTTCACATCCCGATCGCGCTCTCTACAAAATTCTGGAAACAGCCGATAATTTGGGTGGTTGCGTGCTGTTTTTTGACGATTTTGACAAAGGTTTTTCTGGGTGGGAATCAAATGCTGACGGCGGTGTAGCTAGGCGGCTGTCGCAGAAATTGCTCACTTGGATGCAGGAGCATGAAAGCCCCGTGTTAATGTTAGCTACTGTCAACCGCTTAGAAATGCTGCCGGCTGAACTTATCCGTAGATTTGACGACGGCGGTATTTGGTTTGTGGATTTGCCACACAGCGGTGCTCGCTATGAGATTTTCAACTTACATTTGGCTAAGTATTTCAAGGAGCAGTTTGGGCCAGGAAAAGAGAACCCTTGGAGCGACAGGCAGTGGTATTCGCTGCTGTCGGATTATGCTGGGGCAACGAGTGCTGAAATTGCGATCGCAGTTAAACGCTGTGCTGAACGAGCCTATTGTGAAGGGCGACCGGGTTCGATTGAATTAGCCCATTTGCGTTATCAGAGAACTCAGTTTGTGCTGTCGTCTGAGCGTTCTTCTGAGGACATTCAGGGGATTCGGAACAAAGCTAGTTATGCTCGTCCCACAGCCAGTTCGGACACTTCCCGGTTTGCTGCGTGCGAACAAGAACTCTTTGAGTATAAGCCCCCTACTTACGATTTGAGCGAAGATGATGCTGTTTAATCTATAGCAGATGGCGACACGGAAATAGGCCGGATTTGCGATCGCCCCACTGAACATCCACCAGCAAGCGCGATCGCGAGAATCAACCACACGCGGCGCACCACGTTTGACCCGGCCGTCGCAGCCAGCAGCGTCACGCCTTTTTTCCGCGCAGTCGATCGAGAATTAGCCGATCGGGACTTACGCATCAAGACCAAAGAAACCGGGTTTTTTACCGAATCTCATAGCGTCAACGAAGTATTTCACAAAAAACCCGGTTTCTGGTTATCCGTGTGTAAGTTCTACCGATGTAACTGTTGCCATCGCTCGTTTCGGACACCACGACACCACCACCGCCACCCAAACCGCGAGTATTTTGTAGCACCGCGATGCCTGAAAATTTGTCGTAGATTTAATTGTGGAACGTGCCGAAACAAGATTTTAGTTAAGAAACAAACATTAACCGCCCCAACTTGTCAGAACCTTGATTTCTACTTCGCAAGGAATGGGCGATAAAAACTTGTCGCCGGCTGACACCATACAACTCTGAAGTAAACTTTTTACTTGCTCAATTTCAGCAATTGGACACTCTAACAAAATTTCATCATGGACGACACAAATAAGTTGAGCTCCTGTTCGTCTCAAAGGTGCAAAAAGCTTCGCTAATGCTAATTTAGTAATGTCAGCACTCAGTCCTTGAATCGGGTGATTCAGCATTTCATTGAGCAGCGGTTTAGATTCTTTAGACCAAAGTCGCCGTCTGCCCGCCAAAGTGCGGCTTTCTCTAATCCCTTTCTGCCACTGTCGGCGAATGGCTGCATGAAACTGTTTAATGCCTGAATAAGAGTTAAAAAACTTTTTGCGAAACAGCGAGGCTTTTTCCAGAGTTAAAATTACGCCATATTCAGACTGAGCCAGGTTCTTGAATTTGTTGACTCCCATGCCGTAAATTAAACCAAAATTAATGATTTTGCCGAGCTGTCTCTCATCAGATGTGATGTCAATCAATGGTTTTTCAAGCACTAAAGAAGCCGTGAGTTTGTGTAAGTCTTCACTTTGAGAGTAGGCAGCCCCCATAGTGCGATCGCCCGAAACCTTAGCCATAATTCTTAACTCAATTTGGCTGTAATCGGCTTTGAGCAGTACACAACCGGGTGCTGTGATCAAACACTGCCTAGTTTCCTCATCTCTAGGAATATTAGTTAAATTCGGTTGGCGACAGCTAAACCTACCAGACCTCGCTCCAATCTGAAACCAATTCGGATGAATTCTTCCGGTAACGGGGTGGATGTGATGGGGCAAACCTTCAACAAAAGTGCTGATTCGAGTTGATACGCTGCGATAGTCGAGCAAAGCTTGAATTACTGGATGTTTGTCAATGAAAGAAATTAATATCTGAGTATTGGTGGAATTAACAGGGATGCCAGCAGATTGAAGTGCGGCTAAAACTTGTTTGGGAGAGCGGGGATTAATGGTTTCTGTAAATTCGGGAAGCAGGGAGAGTTGTTGGTGAGGGTTAGGTCGATGCAATTGCGAATTAATTTGGGTTAAAAGCAAGTCGCGAGTTTGACAAAGTTTGTTACCCAGAACTTTCCATTGTTCTCTATCTAATAGCATTCCATTTAGCTCCATAGAAGCTACCGCAGGCAAACAGGCAAACTCCAATTTGGCAGTTTCCCAAAGTTTTGAAACTTTCAGTTTTTGTTTGAGCGTTTCTCGCAACGGCAATAAAATTGCAGCATCGGTAGCGGCATATTGCAGTTGATCTGGTGTCAGCGTTCCACCCCAGTCGCTTGTTTGCAGCGTTTTATCTAGCTTGACTTCGAGTAGTTGGTCGGCTACAGCTTCTAACGATAAATTGCGTTTGAGTCCAGCAACGAGCACTCGGTACGCCAGATAGGTATCGAAAAAGGGACGGCTGGGGGGCAATCCAGCTTGAGTTAGCATCATCCATTCAAATTTGAGGTTGTGACCTATTTTCAGGGCTTCTCCGGCTAATAGGGCACGCAAGGGGTTGAGATCGGCGGGTGCGATCGCCCTGATATCGATGACTGCAACGGGGCGATCGGGAATTGCTAACTGTACTAGGCAAACTTTGGCTCGGTATGGGTCAATTCCAAAAGCGGTTTCGCAGTCAATACCGATAATTTTTGCTTCTTGAAAAGGCTTGAGGGCTATTTTCAAGTCTGCTGCATTATCTATCAGTTCATAAGCAGGTTTGATCAAATCTGTCAATAGGCTTTTAGTACATTTATTAGGAGCATTATTAGTTATTATATTGGTCATCATTACTTGGGTTTCTTCCCAAGAATAGAAAGAGTCTGGAGGATCTCGATCGACACGGGGGTTTGAGTAATATTTGATCAGGTCTCGGACATTACGCAGCTTGTTATTCATGGATTTTGTTGAGGAAAGTTGGGGAGTTATGAGTCAGCTTGTTCCAAATGAACTTAAGTCTTGGAGTTGAGGAATAAAGTAAAAAACATAAAGGATGGCGGTTGGTCTAAAAAAAACCAGGTCAACCCTGGTTTTGATTTAAAAAAGTTGGCAACTTTAAAGTCGGCAACAGTTGTTTTGGCTATCCCAAGTGCCGTCTAAAAGGTCGCAGCCTGGTTTGCCATCTGTAATCTTTTTACAAACGGCTGCGTTAGCGTCTGTTGTCACTAACAGCAACAGGCTTGTTATAGCGATAGCAATCAGTTTTTTCATAACGGTGAACTCAAAGGTGTGAACTTCACCGATACAACACTGTTAAGTGCGACTTTAATTCGGAACGATTAGACTTTAAAAAAGACTTTTACAGGGAGGTGGGTGGGAAAATATTTGAATTTAAATTCAATAATTGTGACTAT
>Ga0163149_10003145_pt1 | contig 19074 bp, 17 predicted proteins | sample OliLakLV19MP5G1_FD_148604 | JGI IMG/M metagenome (GOLD analysis project Ga0163149, IMG submission 148604) | Freshwater microbial mat bacterial communities from Lake Vanda, McMurdo Dry Valleys, Antarctica - Oligotrophic Lake LV.19.MP5.G1 | ecosystem: Environmental > Aquatic > Freshwater > Lake >...
GTTTTTATTATTGTTTAGTAAAGCTAACACTCCTTACTAAGAATAACGCCCAAAACAATACGTATAAGAGCGCGGGCCACCCAAATTCAAATTACAGTTTTTCAAAACGAAATGCAATGATTTTGATACCGGTTTTTATAGAAAATTTTCCTTGGAATAGAGGATTGTCCCCAACTTTTAATATTGACCCATATTAACTCCCTAAACTTTAATAATCTTACCAACTCCTTCAACCTTTCGTTCTAAACTTCTCTATCAACCTATTTACTCTTTCAATATTTTCATAGTTAAGAGAATAGTAGATGTATTTTCCCTCCCTTTTTGTTTTAACAAGATTTGCTGTTCGAAGTATGTTGAGTTGTTGGGAGGCGATAGATTGATCGAGATTAAGACTGGTAAATATTTTATTTACGGTGATGGATTTATTTTTATCAACTAGTGCGAGTATTTTTAATCGCAGTGGATGTGTAATTGCACGCAAAATAATAGAAGCGGAATGCAGCTCACTATTTTCAACATTTTCAAAAACATGTAAAATTACTCGTCCCATAAAAATTATTTAGCTAATTCTTTAATGAGTGCAGAAATTTCATCAAGTCTTTCTTGGTTAAGGGTATAATATATAAATTTTCCGCTGCGTTTGGTTTGAACTACTCCGCTTCTTCTTAATAATGCAAGATGTTGAGATGCAATCGATTGCTCAATTCGTAATTTGAGATAAATTTCAGAAACCGTTAATTTGGGCGATTCAGTCAACATCTTAATAATCTGCTGTCTGAGTTTATGGTCTACAGATCTGATAACAAGCACTGTTTTCTTCAGGTTGTTGTAATCCAGTTTTATTTCTCCGTTAATATCGGAGTTTATTAGTTTAATGGCATGTGTTGCGGGCATAAATTCGTTTTAAACTGTTGATCTACCCCACGAGGCTGACTGATAATCAAATATACTTCGCATTATGTTAAAAACAAAAAAATATGAGCAGGCTAGCTCAAATTATTTTTTGATGGTGTAGAATTCCTTGATGTATTCCGGCTCAAAATAGGCAAGATCCTCAAATTCACTGTTTTGGTAACGGTGGAAGGAAAGACCTGACATATTGGAGGAAATTTGTTCATGTTCATTGTAAAAAAGTGCGTTTTTGTGCTGCAGGAAGGGTTTTCCCTTAAGTAAACCGCTCCCAAAAAAAACCACCTTAACCTGATCTAAGTATTCAGAAAAACCGGTTTCATCAAATAATAGTGGTTGTGGAGGAAATATTACCTTGCCGCTTCGGTTGTAGATTGCAGTATAAACTTCCATGCGACGGGCATCAATTAAGGGACAAAAGAGAGTATCGGTATCGGTGTAAAGGTTTAGAAGCGGTTCTACCATACTTCTGAGTGTATTTACTGCAATTAGAGGTTTATTAATTGCGTGACACATTCCTTTTGCAGTTGACACTCCAATTCTCAAACCGGTATAAGAACCCGGACCGGAACTTACTGCAATGGCATCGAGGTCTTTAATTTTATTTCCTGTTGTTTTTAAGGTTTCAATTATTAAAGTGGTAAGTTGGGCAATATGGTCATTTGGTGTATTACTTCTGCTTTCCGCCAAACAAATTCCATTACTTGCAATACTTACACTGCAAATTGGAACCGAGGTTTCTATGTTTAATATAAGCACCATTTAAAACTGTATGGGAAGTTCCATTTGAATTTCCTTTCTTAAAATAACAACCACTGTTTTATCACCTTTTTTCAATTTACCTAATGCCTGCATGTATGCCATCATATCAACAATTTCATATTCTCCCAGTTTAAGTACGATGTCGCCAGCCATTATACCTGCTTTTTGTGCTGGTTTTCCATCGCTTACTCCATCTATTCGCATTCCTTTTCCTGAATAAACATAATCAGGTATTACGCCCATAGTTACAGTGAAACGCGGAGTATTTTCATTATTGTCTTCCTTCGTTTTTGTAAAGTTTATTTTACCTAACGAATTTAAAGAATCAATTAATACATAGGTATAATCTAAAATATTTTTTATTCCTAAATAATTAACCTTTTCTGCATCATCGCCTGGTTTATGATAATCGTTATGTGAACCTGTAAAAAAATGCAATACCGGAATATCCTTTAAATAAAAAGATGTTTGATCACTTGGTCCAATACCTGATTCTGTGGTAACTATTTTAATATCAGATACATTGATATTTTTTAATACCGACCAATTTGTTGAAGACCCTACACCGTTAATAATAATTGTTTTTGTGCTGTCCAATCTGCCAACCATATCAAAATTGAGCATATAGTTCGGCGCATAATTTTTCATCATCTCCGAATTAACAAATGCCTTACTTCCAAATAATCCCATTTCTTCGCCACTGAATGCAATTATTAAATAATTGTTGTTTTTGAGGTTGGAGGATTTTAATTTTTCTGCAAGTTCAATTATAAGGCTCACGCCGCTTGCATTGTCGTCAGCACCGTTGTGAATGGCGGGTTCTCCTCTGTAAAGAGATCCTTCAATTTCACCATGTCCAAGATGATCGTAATGTGCACCTATTATGATTGTATTTACTGCTGCGTTATCAATAAATCCTACAATATTATGTCCAACGCGTATTTGTTCATTTAATTCAACAGAAATTGTAATGGGTGAATTATAATTTTTAAGCGTTGGAACCAACGAATTTTCAATATAATAAACAGGGATGTTTTCCGCTGCGGAATTTCTCCTGTAATCTGCCACCGGAGATTGATAATTAGAATCAATATTATAAAAAATTACTGCTGCTGCACCGTGCGTTATTGCATTTTTAATTTTACTGCGTTCGTCGTTGAATTCTATATATTTGGAATGTGGATGTGTTCCATCGGGCGAGGATAACTGCACTAAAACAATTTTACCTGTAACATCTTTATTGGCATAATCATTATAGTTATTTACCGGAGCAGTTATTCCGAATTTTACATCTACAAAAGGAGCAGTTACAGTTCCATTTGCCGACATTAAGTGTGGGAATGCCGTTTGAATATCATCCCACTTACTATTTGTTAAAATGTAGTTCGATTCCCCAAGTTTTTTACCGGAATGGGCCTCAAAAGCCTGAATATAGCTATTTGCATCTCCTGCTGGTTTAAGTCCCATTTTGAGGAACTCTGCAGCAATATAATCTGCTGCTATTTTTTCTCCCGCACTTCCTGTTGCACGCCCCTCCAGTTTGTCGTCTGCGAGATAAATTACATGCTCCTTAAGTTCTTGTTCCTGAACAGATTGAGTATAACTAATGCTAAAACTTAATGAACATACAAATAGTAAATAGCCGGAAATAAAAGATTGCATAATTTGTAATATTTATTGCAAAGTAATTAAAAAAAATACGAAAGCATTATGATTGTAATCAGTGGGCGGTGGCAGTAACAGTCCACTTTCACTTTAGCTGCGGAGGATAAATGGGTAGTTTGTAACATTGGAGCTTAATCGTTTCAAGTAAAAATATATTAAACATTTTAATATTATCAAATTACGGAGTGGAAGCTGTAATTATTTGCTAATCTGCATCTTTTACATTTTTTTATCCTTTTTTTATCCTTTTTTTATCCGCTCCATCCGCGTCATCTGCGTTCCCGCTTTTTGCATCCGAAATTTTACCAAATCCCACAGGAACCTGTAAGTATTTATTAATCTGCATCTTCTACATTTTTTTATTCTTTTTTTATCCGCTCCATCCGCGTCATCCGCGTTCCCCCTTTTTGCATCCGAAATTTTACCAAATTCCACAGGAAGCAGTAATTATGTGTTAATCTGCATCTTCTACATTTTTTTATTCTTTTTTTATCCGCTCCATCCGCGTCATCCGCGTTCCCCCTTTTTGCATCCGAAATTTTACCAAATTCCACAGGAAGCAGTAATTATGTGTTAATCTGCATCTTCTACATTTTTTTATTCTTTTTTTATCCGCTCCATCCGCGTCATCCGCGTTCCCCCTTTTTGCATCCGAAATTTTACCAAATTCCACAGGAAGCAGTAATTATGTGTTAATCTGCATCTTCTACATTTTTTTATCCTTTTTTTATCCGCTCCATCCGCGTCATCCGCGTTCCCCCTTTTTGCATCCGACAGTTTACCAAATCCCACACCCTTTGTTTTCCCCTGTCCCTTGTCCCGATACTCCTGTCCCGTTAAAAAAGTGGGCAGTGGCCAGCAGCAGTTGGCAGTTTGTAACATTTTTTTATCCTTTTTTTATCCGCTCCATCCGCGTCATCCGCGTTCCCCCTTTTTGCATCCGATATTTTACCAAATTCCTCCGTTTATTTTCCCGTGGCTCATGTCCCGTTACCTGTGTCCAAAAATCAGTGGGCAGTTTGTAATATTGGAGAATATTCCTTCCAAGGAAAACGATATCAAACATTTATTTTTATTTACCCGGCAATAATAAACTTTCATATTTATTTGTGTCTTTAATTAATTCTGTTGCTTTTAATATTTCCTGATCAGATTTAAAAGAGGATTCAATTCTGCCATCTTCGTTATAATAGCGGGATGCAATTTCGGTATTTAGTTCCTGTTTTATTTCTTCCTTAAATTTAACCAGATCTTTTTCTTTGTCGTGATTAATTTTTGATTTTAAGGAAGCGAAATCAGATTGTAATGATTCGTAATAGGTGTCATGTTTTGCACTGGCTTCAAGATATTCAAGATCTTTTTCTGTATCTGTTACGTAATCGTATTCTTTATCGCTTAACCAACTTATAAAATTTTCATAATCCTGTTCAGAGATAGAAAATGATTTTGCATCAGCAATTGTGGGGTGTTCAAATTTGTATTTTGTTGCGTATTTGAAAACGAGATTTTTTCTGATGAGACTGTATGTAATATCTTTATATAATTCTCTTTCCACTGCAACATCGGGATCAATTCCTCCACCATCGTATACGGTTCTTCCGTTTTTTGTTTTAAATGCAGTTTTGAGTGAATCCGGTAATTTTCCTACACTACCATCATCATTTCTGTGAGTATAATCCAAAGCCTGAATACATCTGCCGCTAGGAATATAATATTTAGCTGTAGTGAGTTTTAATTTGGTATTAAAAGAAATATCGCGTGTAGTTTGTACCAATCCTTTTCCATAACTTTTTTCACCCAGAATAACACCTCTGTCATAATCCTGTATGGTTCCTGCAACGATCTCTGATGCCGATGCAGATGAACTATTGGAAAGTATTACTAATTGTATTTTACTATCAATTGGTGAATTTAATGCATTAAATGTTTTATCCCATTCTTTTACTTTTCCTAAGGTACTGCATACTTCCAAACCTTTATCAATAAAGATGTTTGAAACATTAACAGCCTCTCTTAATAAACCACCGGGATTTCCTCGAAGATCGAGAATTACACCTTTCATTTGTGGATCTTGTTTCTTTAATTCTTTTAGTGCATTACCAACATTTAACCCTGCATCTTCTGTAAATTGCGTTAATATTATATATCCAATTCCGGGTTCTGCAAAACCAAAATAAGGAACGTTAGGCATATCAATATCTTCTCTTACAACTGCAAGATCAAAAGTTTTATCTTCATAAGGTCTGTTTACTTTTAGTTTAACGGTAGTACCCGGCGAGCCTCTTAAAAGATCACTTATTGCTTCATCATTTTTGGCATTGAGAATTTTTCCATCTATTTCCAATATAATATCACCCGGTAATAATCCTGCTTTTTCCGCTGCAAAGCCTTTAAAACACTCTATCACGGTTGACTTACCATCAATAGGTCTTATGCTTGCTCCAATACCTCCGTAATTTCCCGTAATTTGAAATTTATATCCTTCCAACTCTGCTTCAGAAATATAATTTGTATACGGATCTAAACTTTCCAACATTGCATCAATACCTGTACGCATTAATTTGTTGGGATCAATATCATCTACATAATAGGTATTTAATTCTTTATATACGGAAGTAAATATGTCGATATTTTTTCCGATCTCAAAAAGGTCGGCACCTGTTGCCGCTGAAGTAAAAACAAATACAGAGGTAATGCTAAAAAGCGAAATAATAAATCGCCCCTTTGCTGTTTTAATGAAATTATTTAAACCTTTCATATTTTTTAAATTAATTGTAATTATTAACCGTATATTTTTTTTAATTACTGTACCGGATCATGACCGTGGCCGCCCCAAGGGTGACATCTTCCAATTCGTTTTAGTCCCATCCATCCACCTTTTATGGGACCGTGTTTTTTAATTGCTTCTATCATATAGTGGCTGCAGGTAGGTGTATATCTGCAGGAATTTGGCAATAATGGTGATATAACCCATTGATATATTTTAACCGGAAAAATAAAAATCCATCCAATGACTTTCCTAATATTTTGCAACACATTATTTGTCTTTTCCACCAGGTTAATTTTACTAAACGATTTTTTTATCCATTATCTGATATTTTTTTGATTAGCGTGGATAAAGCTACTTTGATTTTAATTTGCGTGTCGTTAAATGTTGTTATTTTTTTTGTCGAATATATAATGGCAAGTGCTAGTTGTTTGTTTTGGGTTAATAGAACCTCATACAAACCCGATTTGTTGTTTCGATATGCTTCTCGGATCTGCCTTTTTATTTTATTTCTGTCCACAGCTCTCGGGAACCTGTTTTTTGAAACAGAAATGAGTAATTGAACCGGTGATGCCGTAGGAAGATCAGTTTGTAAATATATAATAGTATAAGGGTGCTGTAAAAAACTTTGCCCCGCTTTAAAAAGCGAGGCAGTTATATTTTTATTACAGAGTCTTTCCCATTTGCTGAAAGTTGCTCTGCTTATGGGGTTCAGTTTAAATTCCTCTCCTCCCTGCTGGTTGTTATTTGCCGATATTTCTTTCGTCAGATACAGTCAGTTTTTTGCGTCCTTTACGGCGACGACGTGCTATAATATTACGGCCATCCTTGGTTTTCATGCGTTCACGAAATCCATGTTTATTTTTTCTCTTTCTTGTTGAAGGTTGAAACGTCCTTTTCATCACTAACTATTTTGGGAGGACAAAGATAGAATTTTATCTACGAAATACACAATATGTCAACAAATAAAGTTTCGGAGCATAGAAAGATGATGGTAAAAACTTTCAAACCACATTTTTTACTTATAAATTTTGGTTTTTAGTAGTTGAAATTATTTGAGTTTAATGATAGTAGCGGATATAGAATTCGGTTAAAAATGTTAGAATAAAATATCCTTTAAAGCACTGATACAACTAAGTAGAATCTAAATGCATATAATAAATAACTAATATGTTATTTATTATATGCAGTATATTATTTACTGCATTTTCAAATATTATCTTACCAAAGTAAAGTTTCCCGAATCCAAATATTCCTCTCCATTGATAAAACCGGCAGACACTTGCCAAACATAAGTTCCCATGCCCTGCTCCTCTCCTTCAAATTTTCCATCCCAACCGGAGGATGCATCATAAGTATCGGTTTCAAATATCATTTCTCCCCAACGGTTGAATATTTTTAGGTGGTAAGTAGTAATATTATAACCTATACTTTGAAAAAAGTCGTTTGTGCCATCACTATTTGGTGAAAATGCGGAAGGAAAAAATACTTCCGGAACAAATTCTACAAAGATGGTTATGGTATCAATAGCTACACAACCCTCTGAATTTATAAGGGTTACAGTATAAGTTGTTGTTGTTGTTGGCGCAACGGTGGTAGTCAAACAAGGATCATCAACACAGGGCACTTCCGGTTCCCAGGTTGCAGAAACAATATCAGGTAAACTTGTTTCCACGATTATGGTAGCGGTTTGACCTACAAATATTGTCTGATCATCGGCAGTTGCATCTGCTGTTAATAATATAGGTTCGGTAATAGTAAACAGTACATCAAATACACATCCACTTGCATCTGTAATAGTTACAACATAATCGCCGGCAGGAAGATCTGAAAATTCATTCAGAATAGTAGTTGCTCCTCCATCAAGACTATACGTATAAGGAATAGTTCCACCTATTGCTTCAATTTGCACAAAACCTTCTGTGTATGCATTACATGGATTATTGATGATATCTTCCGCAGTTCCACCAAGTTCTGCAGGTTCTATAATTGTAAACTCATAAGTTCTCTGGCAGCCTCCGGCCTCCGTAACTGTAACGAAATAGGTGCCTCCATCAAGGTCATTTAGTTCTGTAACGCCAGTTTCACCGGTGCTCCATTCATAGGTATAAGGTTCCAGCCCTCCGGTAATTGTAATGGAAACGGAACCATCTCCATCTCCTCCGCAGGTAATATTGGTTGATATTAGGTCAACATCAAAGTCGGCTCCAACTTCAACAGTAACATCATCGGTATAAACAGTTCCGTCGCATAGGGTTTGAACAACAGTATATGTTGTTGTGAATTCCGGCGATACATCAACGGTTTGTCCTTCTCCAATTAAAACGCCATCCTCATCGTACCAGGCAACTAAACTTGTATACCAGCGCCATGATTCATCATGCGCTTCCCAGGCAGTTGCGTTTCTGTCTTCCACTGTAAAAGCAATGGTTCCATTTTGATTTTGCAAACCTTGTGTTGCAACGCCAATGTCCCAATCCGGACAAATCATTACATCAGTAAAGTGGTTATCAATAAAATTCGATGTTTCACGTAATATTATTTGAAAGGTTCCGATCTCATCTGTGCAGGAGAATAAAGGAACTTCATCCCAAGTGATAATTAGTTTTCTATCGGGAGCAATTCCTGCATTTTCAAAATGTATGCATCCGGTACATAATCCGGTGTGCCAATCTGTCCAGGGACTAAATATCGCAGTTCGCGGCACATTGGAAGCTGCGTCAGGTATCGGTCCGTCGGGAGTCCAATTAGTAGCCCAGCCCGGGCCAGGCTCTACAAAACTAATCCAACCGTTGGAACATAAATAGAATTCAGTATAGGTTTCACCGAAGTAACAAAAATCAAAACCAACGTCATATGGTCCAATATAAGTATCATCAACCATAGTAACTGCCAGGCCTCCAATGGGTTCCGGTGCATATTCTAATTCTTGATAGCTGTAACAATCGCCACAAAAATCGACGAGAGAAGTTCCAAGAGTTAGTGCGTCACCCGGACAGATACTAGTATCCGGATAAGCGGTAATTTGTGTTTTTCCAATAAAAGCTAAAGCGAGGAGGATGTTTAATAGTGTAATTTGTTTCTTCATAATATTGAGAAGTTTGACACTGTCCAATTAAAAAATAAAGTTAAAAAATTAAAATGTCTTTTAGTTAGTGTAAGCATTTTAAGGGTGTTAAAATCTAATGATAAAGATTTCTCATTTTTTTGCAACATTTGCAAATTGTAACCCGTTTTAGTAATAGGATAATTTTTGAAATTTATGACGATGCTTGAGTATTGCAAAATGATCCTGCTTAAGGTGAGTTTTGATCCCGGTCTGTTTCGAACAGAATTAAATAAAGCGATAAAAGAATTGGTGGTAGATGAGGCCCTTGAACTCAAAAAATGGTGCATAGAAACCTTTGGTTGGAATTATTGCAAAACGGCAGTGCCCGAATTTGGTCTGGACACTATGTAGCCGAAATTGCGGTTTAAATCAATTCTGAGGCGCATTTTTTTGTTTTGAGACTAAGGCTCGGAAAAATAAAAATCTTTTTACAGCGGCTAAATATAAGAGCCGTTTTTTGGAGGAGATTTATGTTTATTTTCAATTTATTTTATTACCCAATCAATCTCATTTTCCCAGTTTGCCCGTAAGTTTTGGTCAATTGGGAATAGAATAACAGATTCCGGAAGTGTATTTTTATCAAGATCTCCGGGCGTCCACTTGCCATTTTTATCCAGATCTATAATAACACGAATTTTATATATACCAGGTGAGAGATAATTAATTGTTACTGCATATTTTTTTTCTTCACCAACAAATTGTATCTGCTGAATATATACCTCCTCCACAAGTGTGAGATCGGATTTTAGAAGTTGGTATATGATATTATTACCGGATATATTTTTAATGGTAGTGGTTAGTAACGAATACGCATCCTGTTTTTTTAATTTTATTTTTAAAGTATCCTGTTTATTTATTAGTCCAAAGATATCGCGACTGAAGTTTTTGTTGATGATGACGTCATACGCGTTTTCCGTTTTCCAGGAATATTGAATATGTACTTTTCTTGCGTCAAGACTGTCAATAGTTATTAAACTATATTTTGTGTAAGCACTATCGGTTACATTCCAAATTTTTAACATATTGGTGTCAACATCAAGAACAGGATTATAAAAATTCAATGTTATTTTCTTTTCCGGATCCCAGTCTGCACGGGCATCTTCGCCCTTATTTATTGCGACCACATTGGTAGTGAAAGTATTTTTATTGAGTTGAAAATTGGAATCAGCAGGAATTGATTTTAAATATATTTTTTTAATTATTTCAGTGGTATCAAAATTTATTTTTACTCGAAAAGTATCAAGTTTATAATTATCTGACCATATTATTATGGTATCCCGGCTTTTATTTTTGGAGAAATATATATTTTCTGAAATGGGATTGATTGAGGAAATAATCACTTCGGTAGCAGGTTTTGAAAACACCATTTGTGTTTGTGCATAACGCTGCGATTTTGTTTCCAATAGATTTTGTTTGATTTTCTCTTCTGAAAATATTTGTAAACGTTGATCAGTAATATTAGAATCTATCAGAATTGTTTCGCGTTGAAAAGCAATTCTTTCGTTCGGAAGATCATAGAAATAATTAAAGTTTTGGTCTTCTAAAGCGTACAGTTTATATTCTCCGGCTTTAATATTTGATATCTTAAAATTTCCTGTTTCATCAGTTTTCGAAAAGTAATAAGGTTTACTTGTTTGGAAAGAAGTATCGGTAGGTTCGTAATATAATACTACAAAAGTTTTTTCCGATGGAGCACCTGTGAGCAGATCTGTAACTTTTCCTGATATTTGTAAGGAGTCGAGATAACTGCCGGTGGAAAATACATATGTAAAATTATTTAATATGTTCCCTTCCGTGTTATCTTTAATTGCCTGCCCGAAATTAACAGTATAAGTAGTTGAATCTCTTAGCGTAGAATTTAATTTTATGGTAAGTGTTTTTCCTTTTATTTTATATTCTGGAATTCCGTCTAATGGTGGAGAAATAATTACCTGATTAAATACATCATTTAATACAACATATTCATCAAACTGAATTTGTATTTCTGTAGCATCAAAATAGATAGAATTTGTGTCGGGAGAATATTGCAAAACAGTGGGAGGTATTATGTCTTTTTCGCCTCCGGTTGGAGTCACAATATTTGCGCAACTGTAAATTGTGAGGCCAATTAGGAGGTAAAAGTAATATGCAGCTATTCTCATCGTCCGATATGAATCATCAATACAGAAATATCTGAGGGGGAAACGCCGCTAATTCTGCTTGCTTGTCCCAGGGTTTTAGGTTTAATTTTAGTGAGTTTTTCTCTTGCTTCGAGGGAGATGGAGTGTATCTGACTATAATTGATAGTTTCGTGTATCAGAATATTTTCCAATCTCTGCATTTTGTCAACTAACTCTTTTTCCTTAGTAATATAGTTTTCGTATTTAATAGTAATTTCTGCCTGTTCGAAAAATTCCTCCTCAAACGAATTAAACATGGTATCTACTGCTAAGTTAATGCCTTTGAAATCTGCCAGTGCAATATGTGGTCTTGCCAAAAGAGCAGCAATTTTTGATTTTTGTTTGATAGGTGCAGAACCTTTTTGTTCCAGCAATCCATTTATCTGATCCGGATCAACGCTTGTTGTTCTTAGGTAAGCGATAAGTTTAGCGGTTGCTGTTAATTTTTCATTTACCCTTTTCATACGCTCATCAGTTGCTAAACCAATTTTATGTGCTTTTTCTGTAAGCCTTAAATCAGCATTATCCTGACGCAGCAATACTCTGTACTCCGCTCTGGATGTGAACATACGGTATGGTTCCTCTGTTCCTTTGGTGATAAGATCATCAATCAAAACGCCAATGTATCCTTCACTTCTGTCTATTTCAAAAGGTTCTTTATCAAAAACAGCAAGATGTGCATTTATACCTGCCATGAGTCCTTGGCACGCAGCTTCTTCATATCCGGTGGTTCCGTTTATTTGACCTGCAAAAAAGAGGTTTTTAACCAGTTTGGTTTCTAATGTTGAAGTTAATTGCATTGGAGGAAAATAGTCATATTCAATAGCATAGCCGGGTCTGAACATTTTTACATTTTCAAAACCTACAATTTTTTGGAGTGCAGCGTATTGAACTTCCTCCGGCAGACTTGTAGAAAATCCATTAACATAAACCTCTACCGTGTTCCAACCTTCTGGTTCCACAAAGATCTGATGCCTGTCTTTTGATGCAAAACGATCTATTTTATCTTCAATAGAAGGGCAATATCTTGGTCCCGGACCTTTTATCCTGCCCGAATACATTGGAGATTTTTCAAACCCCTTTTTTAGTTCAGCGTGAACGGCCTCTGAAGTGTAGGTAATATAGCAGCTTCTTTGTTTTTTTAGGGCAGTAGTATTGGTAAAAGAGAACTTTCCGGGATTTTCATCTCCTTTTTGTTCCTCCATACGGGTATAATTTAAACTTCTTCCATCTAATCTGGGAGGTGTTCCTGTTTTCATTCTTCCACTTTCAAAACCCAATGATATCAATTGTTCGGTGATTCCGGTTGCGGATTTTTCTGCCATACGTCCGCCACCGAAGTTCTTTTCCCCTATATGAATCAATCCGTTTAAAAAGGTGCCGTTGGTAAGCACTACCGATTTTGACCTTATTTCTAAACCCATTGAAGTTTTAACACCTCTGATAGCGCCATTCTTTACAATTAACCCGGCAACAGTATCCTGCCAAAAATCCACATTGGGTGTTTGTTCTAGTTTATTGCGCCATTCCCCAGCAAATAGCATTCTGTCGCTTTGCGCTCTGGGACTCCACATAGCAGGACCTTTAGATATATTCAGCATGCGGAATTGTATCATCGTTTTATCGGTAACAATACCGGAATATCCTCCCAATGCATCAATTTCCCTCACGATTTGTCCCTTTGCAACACCGCCCATGGCTGGGTTGCAGCTCATTTGCGCTATGGTTTGCATATTCATGGTAACCAGCAGCACAGCGGAGCCCATGTTGGCTGCAGCGGCCGCGGCTTCACATCCGGCATGACCGGCACCCACTACTATTACATCGTATTCTTTGAACATGTTGTTACAAAGGTAAAGATTTTATAAGCGATGAAAGTTCCACGTGGAACATTACCAAGAAATCAAATGTCGTTTGTTCCACGTGGAACTATTTTAGATCTGATTTAGAATAAGGAGTGCTTCGTCTTCCTTTTTGCGGATCTTCTTTTTTTCTGCATCTGTTTTATCATTGTAACCGAGAAGATGGAGAATTCCGTGAATCATTACTCGCTGAAGCTCGGAATTAAAGTCGGCTTTAAATTTTTCGGCGTTTGCTTTAACTCTCTCGATACTTATAAAGATATCGCCGGAAATGTAGTGCCCTGAATTGTAGTTGAAGGTGATTATATCAGTAAAAGTGCTATGATTCAGGTATTTTTTGTTAAGGTCGGCGAGGAACGTGTCATTAGAAAAAATGAATTGAATTTCGGAGGGAAATTTGTGGTTGGCAATAATAATCCGTTCTACCCAGGTGCGATGCCTCACGGTTTGTTTTAATTTGAAGGTAGTATTATTAGAGACAAAAGAAACCTTGCTCATCAGAGGCGGAATTGGATTTCAACCTTACTGCCGTCGTTTGAAAAAACAACAAGGTCGGAAAGATGTTTCATCAGAAAAATACCTCTTCCACCTGTATTTTCAATGTTTTCGGGAGCTGTAGGGTCGGGAAGATTGGAAAAATCGAAGCCGCAACCCTGATCTTTTATCAGGCAGGTGAGTTTGTTGCTCTCCTTTTTAATGGAAATGGTGACTTCTTTATTGCTATCAGATTTATTGCCATGCAGAATTGCATTGTTTACTGCTTCCGTAATACAAACCAGAATATTTCCATATACCTCGTCAGCAATTTCCAATTTATTTCTAACCTCTTCAATAAAAGGTTCGATAAGGACTATGTTAGCAGGTTGAGATTTAAGAGAAATATGTTTCGTTATATGTTCTACCGACATTTACAGTGTTTAGTAGGTTATCGACCGTAAATATTCTTCTACTAAATTTTTGTAAAAAGGTTTCAATTCCGGCGAAACGGTTTTATAAAGGTCTGATTCTGCGTTGCGTTTTTTTAGATATTCTTCTATTGCAGGAGGCAAAGGTCTTGTAATTTCATTAGCCGTATTGGATTTTCTTTCATTATCCATTTTTCGTTTGCGGTCCGATTCTTCTGCTTCCAATAAACGGGTTAGAATTTCCTGCTGGCGCTTAAGCGTTTCGGTAGTCAATTGTTTGTTTACAATATCTTCCTCCGTTTTATCCATTTGATCGGCCAATTGTTGTAATTGTTTGGCGAGTTTACCTTCTTCGGTATTTCCTCCACCCATTTGCTCTGCCATTTTCTGGATGGCATCTCTGATTGCAGCTTGTTTTTGGGCCATTTCCGCCAAATCCTTACTCATGCCAGATTTTTCACCCTTTTGTTTTCCACCTTCCATGTCACCCTTCATCTTATTGATTTGATCGTTGAGCTGTTTTTGCATTTCACCTAAGGATGGCATTTCCGATTGTTTGCTGCCTCCGGGTTTTTGACACATTTGAGAACCCGGCATCGACTTCGCCATTTGTTCCTGCATTTGTTGCATCACTTCATCAAGCATTAATGCCAGATTGTTATACCCTGTCATTGCAAGTTGCTGATATAAATTCGATTCATTTACTTGTCTCTCTCCCATCTGCTCCACACTTTTATTGAGGTTGCGATTCACATCGGTGATCTCTCTTGTAATAAAAGTACTGATTTGCATTACCCGTTTAGCAAGGGCCATAAGGCTGTCTTCTACCATTTTGGTGTCCTCTTTGATCTTCTGCTGCTCAGCCATTAGGTCTACAAATTTTGGGTTGTTGGTTTTAATGCCCTTCACATCATCCATCAACTTTTCCTGATCTACAGAAAGTTTGATAAGATTATCTAACAACCGACTTAAGGCATTCATATCCTCCTGCTGTTGCTCCATGCTCTGCTGACTCATTTGCTGCTGCATTTTTTGTGCAAGGTCTTTCATTTCCTGTGAGGCACTTTTCTGACTTTGCGCAGCTTGTTTCTTGTTGTCTTGTTTAATTTGTTCTGATGATTTTTCCAGATTTTGTTCAATGGATTCTTCCTGTTGTTCGGTGTTCTCCATATCTTTTTGCTGCTCAAGTTCCTTGTTCATTTCTCGCATTTCTTCCATATCTTTTTGGATATCGTCGAACTTTTTGTTTATATCTTCCTGTTTCTCAAGGTTTTCTGCATTATCTGATTTTTTATCCTCTGTTTTTTTGCTTAGTTCTTCCTGTTTTTCGGCGAGTTCGTTCAGCTTGTCTACAGTTTCCTGCATTTTTTGCTCCATTTCCATTTGTTTGAACAATTCGAGCATTCTATCTAGTTCATTCTCAACCTGTTCGTTGTTCATTTGCATTTTTTCCATCTCCTCCAAACTCTGTTCTTTATTGAGTTTTTCCATCAGTTTCTCCAGTTCTTCCATCAGTTTCTTCATTTCATCCGGAACAACTTCCTCAAACATTTTTTCTAATTTTTCCTGTTTTTCGAGAATGTCGGGATTCGGCTCCATGTATTCTTTCTGCATATCCAGATTGTCTTTGAACTCTTCTGTCAGTTCTTCGACAGACTGCTGCACATTTTGATTTTTTTGAAGCAGTTTTTCAATTTCCTTTTTATCCTCCCAATTCAATTCTTTTTTATCAAAAAGTTTTTCCTCCAGTTTATCAGATTGTTTTTTGATGTCTTTAATATCATCCAATATATTATCGAGCTTATCTTTTATGGAGGAGTTTGCATCCTCTTTCATTTGTTCCAACTCCTCGAGTGTAGGCACCAGGAATTGCATAGAAGCGGTTCTGGCCGACTTGCTGCCGTGTATTGCGTCATTATCCCATACCTCAAAATAATAGGTAACACGATCGCCGGGCTGAAGAGTTTTGGCTCTGAGATCGAAGGCGTGTGTGAAACGGTTATTTTTTATTCCTTTGGGAATTGCAATGGGTGTAGCATTTTCTTCTTTAATGAAATAGTTTTTACCGGCATCCATCGATTCAATATTGTATTTGAACACCATATTTTTAAATCCGTAGTCGTCGTTTATCTCCCCCAAAAAATAAAGAAATTTTTCGTCAAGACTATCTTTGAACTGTTCCGCCGTAATTTCAGGGAAAAGGTCGGGAATTACGGTAATATTATAGCTGATGGTATCTCTGTTGTACACTTTTCCGTTTGCGATACCAATTTTATAAAGCTCATTCACCATTGCCTTTCTGCTGATGTTAAACGTGGAACCTCCGCTATTGGAGGCATTCATTTTGCCATTTTCAAAAAAGAGTTCGATATGGTCGGTATTTTCTGTATTAAATATCCATTCCAGGTTTGTTCCTTCTGGAATGAGCAGATCTCCGGTGTTTTGGACTGTTTCGTCCTTAATTCCGGTATAGTCCGGGTAATTTAATTTTACGGAAAAATTCAGCAAAGTAGGTTTAGGAACTACTTCTAAAGTGTATTCCTTTGAATCGAAACCATTTGCAAGAAAATGGAAATCAGTTTTTTCGGGAACCTTGTTAAAAAGATAGGAATAAACGTCTTTTTGGTCCTTTACCATAGTGTAGGACCCTGTTTCGGTAACTATAACTACTTGTTCCGGTAAAACGGAGCCGAGTATTTTTAGAGACAATTCAAAGTCGTCGTATTGCACCACCTCCAATTCTTTATTTACAATACTGAAGGTAAAAGGAGCTTGTTTTTCGAAGGCAGTATTATTCTTTAAGAAACGGAAGTTGCTCTCTCTCAATATGTTAGGTGCAGCAAATAAAATAAAAACAAAAACAGCAAGAGGAGGTAATGCGTATTTGAGATATTTTTTATTCTTATTAAGATCGATGGCAAGGGTAAATGGAACAGGTTTTATTTTTTCTATTTTTTGGTTTATGCCGGCTTCTATCAGCGTTGCGTTTGCCCCTCCAATTTCCTGTTCCTTTAGTTGGAGGATATTGATCAGCTTATCTTGAATTTCGCTGAAATGGTCGCCAATAATGCTTGCAGCTGTTTTATGATCTATAAGTTTGCCCAGTTTTTGATATTTGAGTAAGGGAGTGATAAGGCGAGCAAATAATAAATAGGCAGATCCAAGCAAAAACCCATAAAAAAGTATCTTGCGCACGGTTTCAGAAAAATAGAAACGATATTCCAGTAAACTGAATAGCAGATAAGCACTGAAAAGGATAGCGGCGGAGAATAAAATTCCCCTAATGAGCTGATTTAAATAATACTTCCGGATGAAGGCATCCAGTTTGGTGATCAATATATTGTAGTTGCTCTGATTTTCCATATAATACCTCTCAACAATATTAACGATAATTATACCAATTTTGTGTGGTTGTAACGAAATTTAACTTTCCAAAGTTCAATCCATAAGATTCAAAAGAAGGCAAATTTGCATAATAAGTAAATAATTGATGTTTAATTTTGCAGCGTGGCAGATCTGACGAAGGAAGAAATACCGATTGATTTTGATCCGAGATGGATACGGGTTTTGCAAATGATAAAGGATAGGTTCGGAAGTAAACCGGAGTTGGAAACCATATTGTTTTTAATTGGGATGAATGAATTGGGAAAACTTTCTGATAAATTCACGAAGGAACAAAAACAGGATCTTATGCATATTGCGGTATGCAAATTATTGAGTTATCATGGTTTTTATAAATTAGCGGGTTGGGATGATGAAGGTTGGCCGATGTGGGAAATATCTGCTGCAATGCCGGAGATGGATACAAGAGAACAGGAAACTTTATTAAAAAAAAATATAATACATTATTTTGAATTAAATGAAATGATATGAAGTATACACTTATTTTAATGATCGGAATTTTTTCTTTAATTGGCTGTAAAGAAAAGGCAGCTGAACCTACAGAACCTGTAAAAGAAATTAGTGCGGAAACCATACCAACTGCAACAGAAACAATTGATAAAACAAATACAGATACAATGACAAACGAAACAGACGACAAACAATATTATGTAAAAATATCAACCACCTTCGGAGATATGGTTGTTAAATTATATAATGAAACACCAAAACACCGCGACAATTTTTTAAAACTTGCAAAAGAAGGATTTTATGATGATTTATTATTTCATCGTGTAATTCCTGAATTTATGGTGCAAGGCGGCGATCCCGATTCCAGAGGAGCAGATATGAAAAAAATGCTTGGAAGCGGTGGACCCGGATATACAATTGATGCAGAAATTAAAGGAAATCTCTTTCACAAAAAAGGTGCATTGAGTGCGGCGCGTCAGGGCGACCAGGTTAATCCGAAAAAAGAATCTTCCGGTTCACAATTTTATGTTGTGCAGGGAAAAAAATATACTGATGCTGAATTAACACAAATGGAAATGCAAACAAGATCGGTAATGTCGCCGGAAGCAAAAAAAATATATCGTGAAGTTGGCGGAACACCCTTTTTAGATAATAATTATACGGTGTTTGGCGAAGTAGTAAAAGGCCTAGAAGTAATTGATAAAATTGCCGCAGTAAAAACAATGCCCGGCGACAGACCAGCTACAGATGTGAAAATGCGGATGACTGTTGTGGAGAGTTATTAATGAAAGATAAGTTTATTAAAAGCGGGAAGAAATTTCCGCTTTTTTTATTTGTGCTGCGTTGTAGGGAGTTAAAAGGGTCAATATTAAAAGTTGGGGACAATCCTCTATTCCAAGGAAAATTTTCTATTGCATTTCGTTTTGAAAAACTGGAATTTGAATTTGGGTGGCCCGCGCTCTTATACGTATTGTTTTGGGGGGAATTCTTAGTAAGGAGTGTTAGCTTTACTAAACAATAATAAAAACAATAAATTTTCCAAAGAAAGAATTTTTCCAGGGCTGTCAACGGGCCTCATCGGATG
>Ga0163149_10003150_pt1 | contig 19063 bp, 24 predicted proteins | sample OliLakLV19MP5G1_FD_148604 | JGI IMG/M metagenome (GOLD analysis project Ga0163149, IMG submission 148604) | Freshwater microbial mat bacterial communities from Lake Vanda, McMurdo Dry Valleys, Antarctica - Oligotrophic Lake LV.19.MP5.G1 | ecosystem: Environmental > Aquatic > Freshwater > Lake >...
CTACTCACGCCACCCCAAGCGCCACTTCCCCAAGCAAAGAGACCCCAGAATAAGCTACCAAAACTGCCCCGAATCACAGTGGCAGCGTAGCCCCCTGAAATATCGGTAAAGAAACTTAAATTACCTGTAATGAAGTTAGTTTCTCTAAACAGCACCGCTGCTTCTTGAAAATGCTTCATGACTCCTGGGTTTTCGAAGTGTTCAACTGTGTACTCAAGCTCACACGGGATGCACTTTAAGACCGTTATTGCGGCCACCGTCCAAGCTTTAATATCGTTAACGGTCACCGTATTTGAGGCAGCGTTAACAGCGGTAATCACAGAATAAAAGCTCGCCGATTGATAAAGAAGGTAACCGACATCAAGGCCGGCAGTGGTGTTTAAAACAACACTAAGTCCACTACTCGACACAACAGAAATTCCGTCGACTTCTTCGTCGGCATAGTCGGTGAAATCAAGGTTCTTTCTTTCTTGTAAAACATACTTATCATTGGGGTTACAAAGAAAGATTCTATCATCAACAGGATTTACAAACGCGTGAACGGCGTCTTTTCTCCACGTGGTCCAAGCTTGGGTGAAAGTGTTATAAACAAAAGCTTGAGTAGGGTAGTTGTCGCTGTCGGCTGAGATTGTATGCAAAATGTATTTACGATCAGTATCATAACCCACGCCGAAACTTTTGGTTTTAAGGTTTGTGTAATCTTCTGCGATAAGGCCCACGACTTCGTCCTCAATGGGTCGGCTCATAACCTGTACACCGATGTCACTAATGGCAACAATGCCTTGATCACAGAGGGCAAAGATTTGGTTATTAACCACCACCGCACTGTCGGGCGCTATAATTCGGGTTGAGGTATCAAGAGGAGTTATGTCCCAAGATCCTCCCGCGCCTGTTAGCCGAAAAACACCGTCGTCTTTTAATATAAAAATAGAATCTCTTAGCGCAAGAATCCTTCGGGCTTCAAAGTTTTTAGAGCCCACAAACTCAAGGTGCGATGTAGGGACGTGCTCAGGTTGTCCGTTTTTAGACCACATCAAACCGTTTGCGTAAACGTCTCCAGCGCTTGTTCCGGTTCCAATATCCCAAGCAGATGCGCGAGAAACGGTCACCGCAAAAGTTGTATTATCAAGCGTTCGCTTTGTGATTTGAATAAGTCCGGGGAGGTCCTGATATCCTGAAAGATAATAAGCATAAACGGAAGTGTTTGAGGCGTATTGATTGATGACCTTGACCAATGACCTGGCAGTATCGGCGATGTTTTGCGCGGCACTACCGGACGTGGTCACTTTAAAAAGGCCGCTCGCTACAGTTTCAGAGGCCTTGCCCGTATATGTTACGCCATCAATTACTATCGTGTCGTCGTTAACAAGCCCTGCGCCTGAAACCGCAAGAAGCTTGATGCTTAAGCTTTGCTTACTTTTCACGTTAAGGAAAAAAGTATAGTTCTTAAAGATACAAATATCTTTTGCAAAAGGGGGCTGGTCGTTTGCCTCTGCAATGCCCTCTTGAGAATCGTTTGTGTAAAGGCTTGCTCCCATAAGGCTCACGGGCCTTGATTCGGTAAATGTTATGCTCTTTGCTGCGATTTCCCCGGCTGTAGGGTTTTTCTCGTAAACAAGTTGGAGCTCATCATTGGGTTCCGTATTTTCATCGGCTGATTCTTTAGAGCGGTAAACTTGAAAGAAGTCTGAAGTAGCAATGCCATCGGGAACTGTAAGTGTAAGCGACACGTCGCGGGTTGCGGCTGTAGAGTTTGGGTTTACGACAACAATTCTTTGAGAAGGGGTCCCGAGATAGAGATTGTTGTTCGCATCGCGAGAGCCCCAGACCAGTCGGTAGGCTACTTGCTTATTAAAGTTCATCATGCCGCTTGAACCTGTAAGCGAACCCACACCATCAAGTGCCCTCGGCATTCCGGTTGTGTAAACCGGGCCTGAGAAAACGTCTAAAACTTTAATACCAACAGATGTTGTGAAATAAAGATTGCCGTTACTTTGCGCAAATTGCATTCGAGCATAATCGGCATCTGGGTGCAGGTAAGTGCCAGCATAATCAGTGTAACCCAATCCTTCGGTTTTATAAGCCATCGTGTTGTTGCTTGATCGTCTTACGATTGTTCGGCTTTGGTAAGAGGTGACACGATCGTTTCTTAATAAATCAGCGGCAGGGGCGTTTGCTTCGCGGGCAAAACCCCGGCGACTTTCAGCCACCGAATCTTTATCGATTACTATATTCTGAGCAAGAGATAGTGCCCCTTCGGGAACTTCGCTTAGTTGGTTCTGGTTTGTTTGCAAACCCTTTATTTTTAGAACCAAACTTTGGCTCATGTCTAATACCTGCCCGAGGTGAAATAATTGTGAACTTTCCCAGACCTCATCTTGACGGAGCTATTATTGACCCGTGGGTCGAGCATGTTGATGACAGTTTCCTTTAACTCCATGAGTGTTTTTTTCTCATCGTCGTAGCCCTTGTCCTTTTTACTTGAAAGAGACATGACTAGCCCTTCTTGCACAAGCACTGTGTGGAGTTCTTCCGGGGCCATGAGCACGGGCGCTTCGTTAGCAATACAGATCCAATCACCTATCGCTAGATCTGTTGGAAGGCTCGCGAAAGTGAGTGTGGTCCCTGCTACTGTTGAAATAGCCTGATCCATACTTAAAAGATCGTAAGGGTTTTTGCTTTGAACCATGTCAATGGCGACACCGTTAATGAAAGTGGCTGGGGCTGAAGTAACAACAATAGAGCTTGCGACAGAGTTAATCGACTCAACTTGTCCGCAGCTTGTTGGTAGAACAAGCTTAGAGCTTCGAGCAAAATACTTAACCCGCAGCGTGCCACCTGTAATATCCGACGATAGTTCGATCGAGTTTCTGATAAGGTAATATCCACGTCTATTTGAAGCCCGATCTTCTTCAAAGTTTCTGTCTAGGTCGGTGACGTTACCGCTCCCGTCTACTAGCTTTAGGTCTCTGATTGAAATAATTCGGGTCGGTATGCGGTAGGTGGTGTTTGCTGCTATCGTGTAATCTTTAGTGGCAAGCAAGTATTCATCGTTTAATCGAAGTAGCATCGGAATAATTCCGACATCTTTGGCCATATTTAATAGAATAAGAAAATCAGCATCCGAAAATAAATCGTTACTTGTCGGGAATGATCCTTTTATTTTTAGGGCCGCTATAATTTCAGAAGTTGTCATTTTAACCCCAAGTATTTTGATAGTGTTAGAAGCTGTTGAACTTTTTCACCAAAAGAGCCAGCACTTGCGCTTACTGAAAGGAGAGACGACCACGGATTGCCAGCGCCCCCCGCGTCCGGGAAAGCTTGACCTTTAACGACTCTGAAACTTCGTCGTAAGCCTTAACGATTGCATGCTGAAAGCTGCCTTCGTTTATATTCACGCTTTTTCGCTCATCATTTCAAGAAGCTTTTTCATAACTTCGGGGGAGATTTCTTCTTCAGAATCGGACACCAGATCTTTGCTTTCCTCGGGCTCAACTTCCATCATTTCACTCACGGGTTTTTTAACTTCAATCGAGGCTGCCATAAGCTTCGGGTGTTTTTTTAATCTGTCCCCGTCCATCTGGTCCATAAGGCCCATGATTTCTTGAGCTACCTTTTTTTTCATATCTAAATCATCCATGTTAAGCCCCTTTCGCAAACGTATTGATGACATAAGTGATTTGACCAGTGGTTACAGCCCAAACGACTCGAACATAGTTAAACATCGGATCAATTTTTTCGTGAATAAAATTAGCAGTTACAGTCACGTTATTAGTCACCGCAAGATCGAAATAAGTAACATCGTCCATAGAGGCTTGTAGTTTGTACGATCCACCAGTGAGTGCTGCGGGCGTTAACGTGTGAGTACCGCTTCCGTCGCCTGTAATATCAACAGCAGATCCAGCAAGAGCATTTGCAGCAGAAGTCGCTAGCTTAATCAATGTCGCGCTAACTTTGATGACCCAGTAGTCTGTTGTACTAAGTCCGGTCGGGAAAGCAGCGGCCGATGTTGTCGCGGCAACTTTAAGTCCTGTTGCATATCCGTGAGCCGCGATTGTGATCGTGTTGTCAGCAATACTGAATGCGTTGTCAACGCCTGGAGTAGTTACCGCAAACGCAAATCCTGTGAGCCCTGTGTCTGATAGATTTGTTAAATTATATTTATTTACCCCTGTCACTGTTACGACGTTATTTAATACAGTAGAAACAAATGCAGAAAGAGCATCAACAATAGTATTTGTTGAAGATGCAATGCTGTTTGCACTTGCGCTCTTTGCAATGGCGATTTCATTTATCACGGCACCAGTGACAACAGGAGCAACACCTTGAGAGTTTACGTTGTACCAAAACACGTTTTGAATGTTACCGTCTGGAGCGTACATTGAGAAATAGGTGTTTTGTAAATTTGAAGCTACACCGGCAGTCGTCTCGGCCTTCGTAATTCCACCAGCTCCAGCGTCTGTTGCATTTTTAACTACAACAGGGCCTACGTTGGCCATTCTGACTTGCGTGAAGGTCATCGTACCATCCGCAGCGGTATCATTAGTTGTAATTGCAAGTGTAAAACCACGGAGTTCATTAAATGAAATTTCAAAGGCAGCCGCGACATTAGCCGCTGATGTCTCTGCGCTAATATTACATTGCTTTTTGAAGTCAGAGGGAATGGCCGCCCATATTGCTCCGGTCGGCGCTGCGTCTGTGCCTGTCTTATTTACAGCGACCGCGTATTTAATCCCAAGTGAGTCCTCTATGACTACATAATCTCCAGCCGTACTTGCGGCTTTTGTTTGAAACGTGACTGTTTGGACTTCTAAAACTCCAAGGTCAGCAATCGTTGTGACTGTCGATATTTCGGCTGTACCAGATACAAAAGTCTTCGCCGATGGAGTTGTCACGGTAGTTGCTAAAAAAATACCGTAACCGCTTTTATTTTTAATCTCGACCGCTGTCATATTAAGCGCGGCGGCGACGCCTCCCGACTCTATTAAAAGTTGATTACCGGTCATTTTATTTCCCTCTTATCGTTTTGATTAGCTTGTTAAGTTTTGTAGTCATTGCTAGTTACCCAATCTTACTATTGAAAATCTGTTAATTTTAAAGTCGCCCGCTGCCGTTGCGTTTGCGTCTGGTCTGATGTCTAAAATGTCGCCCGTAACAAACCTTCTCATCAGCGTAACTCCTGACGCTTGAGACGAGGTGCTTATATTTTCGCCCTGCGCGATTGATGCGGCGTTTAGATAAACGTAGGCCGTGATCGACGTTGAACCTACATAAATCTGACCATGAACTAAATAGAACCCTGGGGCTGGAATTGTATAACGACCCGTACCTACTGCGTAGCCGCTATGAGAATCATTGAGCACGTTTGTGTAAATATAAGGTGCCGAAGTAGTCGCCGCAGTGGTTGACGTGTCGGCTGAGAAGTTAATGCTTTCACTTGCTGCAACTTGCCCGAAATCACCAACTTGCAAAACTGTACCAGCAGACGCCCATGTTCCAGCTGTAGTCTGCGTATTAACTATTTTTCCAATTAATCTGATCGGAACATTTGTTCGAGCTGTTGTTGAGTATAAAACGGTAGCAGAATCAGCCGCACCCGCACCGCCTTCAGCGGTCGTAGATTTAACCTGACCCTCTGTGAACAAGAAATTTGACACCGCTAACTCCAGTGTTCCAGCGTTATCAATTAAGTAGACCCAAATGGTTGTTGCCTGTGCGCTTACCTGGCCTAAGGTTGACCCTGATGAAATAACTAGAGATAGCGCGGCGGTAGCAGACCGTTGATTATAGAGCCCGCTTGTTAATGTAGCTGAGCGCATTCCAACTTTTACGCTGGCTGCCGATGCTCCTGGATCTGTCGATCCGTCAGCTTGTTTTAATGCAATTGTAAGGGCGCTACTGGCAACACTTGTAGCTATTCCTAAGTTTGAAATTTCTTGGCTGGAGGAAGGGGCACTTGCTACCGCAACCCAAGTTGGAGCACTCGCCGCGTTTGACTGAAGCACTTGGCCAGAAGTGCCTACTCCAACATTTACTTGCCTTGTACCGTCTGTATAAATTACGCCACCAGCGGTTACTGCAAGCGAAGTATTGTTGGTGCCACCGTTTGCAATCGGAAGTGTGCCCGTTACTCCTGCGGTCAAGCTTATGTTCGTTATTGTGTTGCTAGCTCCTGAAATGGTTTTATTAGTGAGTACCTCTGCTCCTGCTAGTGTCGCAAGAGTGCCTGTTCTTCCGGAAAGCAGAGCAAGCTCTGTGGCGGTAACAGACGAAACTGAAACAAGTCCTGATCCGTCGCTTACCAAGGCTCTTGAAATCGTGAGTGCTGCAAGCTTTGAATAAGCAATGGCGGCAGCGGCAGCGATATCGGCGTTTACTATCGCGCCTGCGAGCGCAAGTTTTGAGTAGGCAATCGCGGCGCTGGCTGAAACGTCAGCGTTAACAACAGCACCTGTTAGATTTAATTTAGAATAAGCAATCGCGGCCCCTGCGGCCACATCTGCGTTTACTATTAAACCTGAGCTTAAGAGTGTTACCCCGTTAAACTGTAGAGCGTTAGCAGCAGATACCGTAAGCCCAAGGTCTGCACTATTGGCAGCATTTCGCCAAGAAAGTAATTCTGTGTTCCCAAGTCTCACTATTCCAGTTGAAGCTGGATTAGTCGCTCTTGATTTAATGTAAGAAGATTTAAGACCGAAAGTAGCGCCGAAATCAACCTCGGCAGTTAGAGTGAAAGCCCCTCCTGTTTTTTGTAAAACACCAGAGCCTATTGCTATAAAATAGTTAGAGAGAACCGTTCCCCAATTACTATCTCCTTCAGCGGGAATAGCATAAACTGATCCGTTTAAGGTCACATTGGTTGCCAAAGCAGGACTCCTTCACACAACAAAGAGCCCGAGAAACAAATCTCAGGCCCTTAGCTTAATTAATAATTAAAAAACTCAAGTGTTGGTGATAGCCGTTCCCTTAACGCATTTTGCCGGGGTCGTGCAGATAATAGCCTGAGCGCCGTACAAACGAAGCTCGTAAGCGTTCTTATCTGGCACGTGAAGAAACATTTCACCTTGACGACCGGGAGTTTCAAAAGAGAACTCCTGAGTGCCAATGCGCTTGAAACGCTTCTTTAAAGGAGCCGCAAAACACTCGCCCTCTTTAATAAATGGGTGCGGGATAATGTTCACTTTTCCGTTTGGTCCCATTAGACAAATGGTCTCAAAACCGGCCATGCCTTCTTTTTCAGATTGTCCACCATTTTGGCGGCGAAGATCTGTCATGGTTCCAGAGAGATTCATAAATGTTCTAGGAGACATCAACACGTCTACTTCTTCCATCAATCCGCCCTTAGAAACAGCTAGGCCGATCATGTTTAGAATCTTTGCAGTAGTAGCGGCAGTAGATCCAAACGAAAAAGAAGATCCAGACCAGAGCGCGTAAGTGGCGGCACTGATTCCAAAAAGAGTTCCGGTGTTTGCTATGATTTTATCAATTCCAGCGGGCTCGGCCCATGTGCTAGCGGTAAGCTTTGCACCTTTGTAGTGGATGTATAAATCGCCAATACCTAGTGCTGTGTCTAGTGCGCTAATGCCTGTGGTTGTACCAGTAAATACGATTGTTCTGTTTGTGTAGTTAACCGAAGTAACAACAAAGACAGAATCTGCCGCTGTAGAAATCAAAACATCATCAGCAACTTTGTAGAAATTCACAATTGCATTCTCGGCACCGGCCCAGATTCCAGGAGCCCAGCCAGCGGCAAGCATAGTTACCGTGGTGGAAGTAGTGCCAATGTTAGCGCTTGAGTCAGCAGTACCAAGACCGGTTGCAGATTGACCATAAATAAAAGCCTGTTCTAGGCGTCTAGATCCGGTTTCAACCAAGTTCTCAACCATTAGCTCAGTAGCACCTTGGAAAGCTTCTTTGCCTCCAGAGGCCGCTTTTGCAGCAGCTTCGTAATCCATTTGACCACGGATGATAATTTGATTTGCATCAACTGAAGCCTCTTTTAAAGTGCTAGCAATCGAATCATTTAAAGTCGAAACACCAGCTCCAGCCGCTAGATATGTAACACCCGCTTCAGAAGAGAGGATTACAGGGAAGTTGTAAGACTTTCCGATACGTGCAGACTTTTGGAACGGCACTTTCTTTTGAACGATAGAAACTTCAGGGATAACCTTGATAGGTCCTTCGCCATAAACTACTTTAAATAAACCGTCGAGGGTTGATGTGGTATTTTGTTGAGCCATGTTTTTAAACTCCGAGGCGTATTAGCGCCTAAATGGGTTAATGTTGGGTTAAGTATTTTTGAAATGTATTTTGCCTTTGATTATTTAAAATCATTTTAAGGGCACTGGTATAAAACTCTTGAAACACGCAAGCTCTTGTATCGCTGGTTTTGCGAAAAGCCATAAAGTACAGACCGACTCATGTGAGCTGGTTTTGCCCTGAGACGACATGCACGATAAAGCTATGATCGGCAAACAGTTTAAAGAGTTCAAGCTATTTCTGCATGTTTCTTCTAATTCTTTCTTTCCATTCGTCCGTGGTCTCGTAACCTTTATCAAGTTTTGGAGCGGGAAGAGGGGCTCCGAGTGGTGTTTTCTTACCAGACTGAAACACCTGGCCTTGTTTTTCTTGAAGAGACTTTAGATCAAACTTTCTAATCTTGTTTGCGGCATCTTTGCCAAGCATATTAACAAGATGCTCGCCGTCTGAATCTCCGACAAGAGACTTTACTATGTCCAAAAGATCGTTCTTTACTTCTTGAGCTAGATCATCGGGCGTTAGTTCTAGCCCGAACTCCAGGTTCTGAGAAAACTTGGCCGCCATTCTTTTTACAAGCTCTGGAGATTTTGGAAGTCCAGACTTTTGAACAGCAGCAATAATGGTTGTTTGAAAGCTTTTAGCAAAATCAGCCTCGCGCTGTTGGCTGACCTGAAGATCCTTGTCGGCTTGTTCGCGAGTGTTTTTTTCTTTATAAGTTTCGTTTTCTCGTTTTAGATCACGAAGTTCTTTTTGCTCAGGAGATAACATATCGTCTTGGATCTTTTTTAAAAGATACTTCTCTGCTATCTCTTGACCCTTAGGACCAAGACGCTCAAGCAAAGTCTCGGGGTTATTATCGAAGGCCTTAATAATCTCCATAGCTTTTCGTGTCGACTCTTTTGATTCGGTCATTCTCTTTTTTGCAGCACGCGCAAGCTGGAGTTTATTCCGCATACTTTCTTCGTCATTAAAATCAATTTCTTCGTCAACTTCTTCGCCGTCTACTTTGAGCTTAAACTTTCTAATATCGGAAGCCTTCTTTTCTTCTGCCGCAGGGATAGCCTCGGCTCCTTCTACTAAAGCCTCTGTGTTTTGGTCTGGCGCGGCACTTTCAACGGGGGTAGCCCCTTCGGTTTCGAGCATGATTACATTCCTTCCATGGGCTCAAGCCCAGGAGCTTGCGCGGGGTTTGGTAGCTTGGTTTGTTCTGCCTGCTGAGTGATCGGGTTTTGATTATCCATAACCGGTGCGGGGCCCTGACCTTCAGGAGCTCCCATCTCTGGTGGCGGTGGTGGTGGTTGAAACAAAGATTGCTGCTTTAATACCTGAGCAAGCATTGGATCCATGTTCTTTGCGATATCAAGATGCTCTTGAATATGGGCCTGAGTGATCTCTACAACTTGCGGGTTTTCTCTAGCTTCTGGACTATTTAAAACAACCGAATGTTCTAAGATATGCATCGGGTGATCGTCAGTCAAAAACGCTTGAACCATTTGCCCTTCCATCAGCTTTTCGTTCTCGGTGCGCATTAGATTAATCTGCGACAGATCATGCTCGTAGAGTGGCTCAAGGTTTCCGGTCGTGAGTACGCCGATATATTGCTCGGGTGTTTTAATCATGCCCGGTGCTGCGAGAAGTTGGTTTGCAATCTCCACGCGCCCTGCACTGGTTTTTGTTAACGGGTTTGCAGTGTCACAGATAACTCTCGAAATACCTTGAAGATCTTTATTGCTAAAAGTTTTCAGTAAACTTCGCTTACTTTTTCCAACAATTTGCGCCGTTCTTTCAACTACTGCAAAAGTTTGAAGAAGCTCAATGATCGCCGTGCCCACGTTTTCTTGTAAAAGAGTTCTAGAGAGCTGCACTCCACTTGAGAATTGGATAGCTTGTTGAGCAAGCAACGCCATTGCGGTGCCAGACATTGCCGCAGGAGCATTGCCTCGCGAAATCTGAGAAACCCCAGCGATCAGCTCGCTTTGTTGCTGCATGAACTCGGCAAACTTAAATACTTCGGGCGCTGTCTTAAGTAAGTCCATTGATTCCATTTTGCCAGCCTTAGGGTCGTATTCCCACACGTTAAGGCCATCCATAACATTTACCACATTAGGGGCGGCACCTTTAGGGCACTGGAAGTTTTGAACAGCATTAGCAGCTTGGTTTGTTAAAATTGCAGAAACCGTGGCATTAAACGCATCTTGTGTCGGCAGAATATCCATAAGGTTAGAGTGGCCAAATGATGTTCCAAGTTTCTTTGAGGCGCATGTTGGGAATAAATAGACGCGCTTAAAAGGAAGTGGCCCATCAAACAACACAATATCATTTGATAATATAACCGTGATTCGGCCTTGAGGCATCGATGGCGTCTTGTCGTGCATTAATGTATAAACCGGAATAAGGTCGCTTTTCAAATCAAGCTCTAAAGAAGATGCTCCGCTTGTTAGCTCATATTGAACTTCGTCTTTTAGATCATAAGAAAGCTTTGATATTTTCTCGGCAAGCTCGGGGCGCTCGGCTGCCACGTCCCACTTGTTTCTAAAGTCTCGAACAATATACCAGTCGTGGTTCATATCTCTTCGGCGAACATCTCGGGCCACATCGAGCAAAGTGTAAGACTTTACTTCAATGTCACCTTGTTTAATCGGTAAGCCATCGTCCGGGTTTTGACCGTGAATTTCTCCCCCGCTCACGTTCCAACCAACACCAACCCAGCCCTCTCGAAGAAACAAACATTTCTCGACAGCTTCGTTAAGAATAGATTCGATTCCTTTTTCTCTCATGTAATAATCTAGCAGGCCACTTGCAAGCTGAGTGTCGGCCTGAGATTCCATATCAGTATTTACCGCGCGAGCCTCCCAAGCCGGTCGTTGAGAGGTGACATCAACATGCACGTGTCTGATTAGATTTGCGTAGTGATTAACATGCATGACCTGAAGGGATTGCCCCAGCGTCTTAATTTGTGTGTCACCGTAAAAGGTTGAATAAGACTTTCTTAATTCAGACAGAATTAAACTTTGGCTTATGTATTTTTTGTAGCTATTAACCCTGCTCATTATTTCAGGTGCTAGCGCGTCTTGTTCAAGGCTTGCCCAATATTGATCCATTTTGTCTCCGGGGGAAGTTTAAAATCGTTTCATTCTTATCAAGTTTTTATAACTATCTATCTTTTCGTCTGATCTGTTATCAATTTGTCCAAAGCTAACTTTAACCGGGATGGGGTTAGTCACCTCATCGATGCTACGAACCAAATACATTAGCGCAGCCAGCGCGTCGTAATGCCCGAGGGTTTTACTTCTTCCAAATTCGGTTCTACTCTCGTTCCATATTCCAAACTTCATTGAATCTATTAAAGTCTTACAAGACTCATCAATTTCAATGCGTCCGTTCGCAATCCAAACTCTTAAATTGTTCACCATTGCGTGAAGCTCATCTTTTGTGGTCGAGTGAAAAAACATGTTATGGATAGAGCCTAAGTCTAAAAGCAAGAGCGGGTTATTGTTGTCAGCCACGCGCTTATAGGGCTCTTTCCCGTTCCATAGTTCTTTTTCAATATCGCTAATAGCTTTATGCAAGAGGGGAGTGGTCATTGATGGCCCGCTCATTACAAGCTCGCGCTCGATGACAAGCTTCCCTCTCGGGAAATCGTAATATCCGAATAGGTTGACGTTTAAGTCCCGAACCCCAAGGTCCATTCCGTTATATTTATGCAACAGCTCATAGTGCTCCGACTTAGCGCCACGAGAGTGGTCATAGCCGAGCATCTCAGGTAAAATGGCCTTTGTTTTATCAGTAACAAACATGCATAAATATTCACGCAACCAGTCTGTTTCAGTCAGGCACTCTTTTTTATATTCTTCGATAATAGCGGGCGTTGCCATTGGGTTTTTATATATATCAAGCTCCACGTAGGCGTTTTCTCTTTTAGCTTTTATGCAAAACTCTACGATATCGTGATCAGGAGATTGTGGGGGAGTTGTGATCATTAAAACTTTTGCACCCTCACGGTACATGGTCATGGGGACCACAACGCTTGAATATAAATATTTTAAATTCTTTATAAACGCTGCTTCTTCAAACACATAAAGATCACAGTAGTTACCGCGACCCGCGTTCGGGTTTCTGTCGAGCCCTACAAGTTGAATTTCTGCGCCATTGCTGAATCGATATTTCTTCTTCGATTCGTTCCATCTAGGCCTTAAGTCGTCGGGCATATCGTCCATCACTAAGTCAAAAGCGGGCACGATAAACTCCTCAACATCTTTAAGAAATGCTGATGCGACTTTGATTCGGCCATTTTTAATGGATCTAGCGACCATGACACAAACAACGGCCACCCAATACGTTTTCCCAAAGCGTCTAGCGCAGATAGAAACAAAGAGCTTGGCTGAGACTGATTTATAGGCCTGATCAATAATGAGCTGACCCTTGTGGAGCTTGTAAGATAGGTCGTTTCTAATCCAAAGAAGCTGTTTCCATAGATCAATAGGAATTTCATCCATCTAGACAGGCTTTTCTTCATGCTCTCTCACTATTCTTAAAATCATGTCAGTTGAAATACTGTTGAGCTTCTCCATTACATCAATGACCGACCCCGCACCGTCGCGATTATCAATATTTTCTTCGATCTTTTCTTTAAGTACGTTGTGGACCAAGTACTTAAGCGCAACAGAGTTTCCTTTTTTCCCATGCTCCCACATCATACGGCGAACAGACATTTTTCCATTTTCGCGGCCTCTATTAAGCGCATCGGAATAATTGTCATGAATTGTGTCAACCGAGCATTTGAAAAATGATGCCATTTCTTTCATCGTGCATCCCATACCAGCGAGCGCCTCAAGCTGAATCTCATCTAGTATTGTGTGTGGCCTGCCTACTTTTTTAATCATTGATTCGCTCGGCTGTCTTGCCGGTGTATTTTTCCCAGCGAGCTATGATGACGTCACAATAATGCGGATCGAGTTCCATCATAAAACATTTTCGGTTTGTTTTTTCGCAAGCGATAAGCGTTGAGCCTGAGCCACCGAATAGGTCGAGGATATTGCTATTTGAATTTGTGCAGTTTTCTAGCGCCATTTGAACTAACTCGACCGGCTTCTGGGTGGGGTGGACGTACTCAACAGCCCGAGCCCTCCCTACTGACCAGACACTTCCGATTCGGCTGCCGGTTATCGCCGCCCCGCGATTGAAAACAAGAGCCACCTCGTAATCGGATGAGAATGTTTTTTCAAGATCACCGATCCCACCGCCACCCTTGTCCCATATAATCATGTTAGTCATGCTGCCAATAGGAGCGGTGATTTCTATCCACTTGTCTAGGACCTTCCACGATGTCCACACAAAGACCCATCCGACACTCACGACGGGCAACACGCTGATCCACTCGGTTAGAAAAGTGTCGTCCCCTTTAATGACCGTAAACTTCTCCGATTGGGGCCGCCAATTGCTTTGATAGTTCACGCCATAAGGTGGATCGGTAAAAACCATGTCAGCCTTCTCGCCGTTCATTAGCTTCTCAACCGCATCGATGCCAGTAGAATCACCACACATGAGCCGGTGATTTCCTAGCGTATAAATATCGCCTAGTTTTGTTTTAGGCTCGACTTGATCTGGAACTTCATCTTCATCACATTGAGCATCAAAAACATCTGGGAGTTTAAAGTTTAGTATGCCCAGCATTTCTGTATTAAGTTCTTTTCCGAAATCCAAGACGTCATTTTGTATAGAGGTTAAGTCAAGTGACGCCCACTTATCGACAGCGTTGTCTGCTATACCGTCGGCATATTCTTGAGCCGCATCAGTATAATCTTGAAACATGACGGGCATTTCTTTTAGTTTAAGCTTCTTTGCTGCTAGATATCTGCCTTCTCCGCAAACTAGAAAACCAGTTTGATTTGAAATTGTTCCAGGTCTGCGGAAGCCTTGGTATTTGATGATATCAACAATTCTTTTAATTTGATCTTCTGGGTGCTTATTTCGATTCTTAGGGTTTAGTTTTATCTGATCTAGAGGAATCATTTTGATATCCATAATATCCTCCGAATGCGTAGAAGTAGTTTCTTTGTCTCTAGAAATAGCAGAAACCAGAACGTGGGCTGAAGTAAGATGCATTGCTTGGCTTGTCGTTTAAGCTCAATTAAAGTGAGCTCAGGTAAGTTTGCATCTTTGATACCGCATCGCTTGAGTTGATTAACAATACGACGGTATTCTGGTCGGTGACCTTCGCATCGGTATATGTCGTCACCAATGCCAATAAAGATCCAATAATCTAGATCGATTATCATTTGGTCCACGGTTCTCATCGTCTACTAGCTCCGAACTTAAGTGCGGTGATATCTCTTTCGAGCACATCGCTTCGCTCAGTTTGATTTAATAGTTTAAGTTTTAACTGTGAAATTTCACTAAAAAGATCCGGGCGCTCTGGGAACTGGTAATCGATAATTGTCTTAAGATGAACCCCAAGAAATATGAAAAGGACCCCAAGACTGTCGGCCAGAGATAGGCCAATGGTCAGGATCTTGGGGAGTAAGCAGATGCTCACGATTAATACGAAATGTTCCTTAAAGGATTTAAATCTCAAGGAGCTCCCGTGCTTTTTCTATAATTTGGCTTCTTAAAACAGCAAACTGTTCAGGCTCAGTGCGTGAGACTTTCTCGCAGTACTTTTGAAATATGGCCTTCGGGATGCGGTATTCTGACATGCAGTAGCTACCTTCTTCGGTAGTTAGTCCAAGCAAGGTGACAAAGGTTTCAGTTTTCTTTTTTTCTAATTCGCTCACGCTGTTAAGTCCGGCGTATCTCCACCAGCTGGGGGCGCAACATCGATGATATAAGGCTTGGCTGGCTCTTTAGCCTTGGGCGGCTCGATCTCATGAATCTTGGTGAGGACCTGGTCTCTTAAGGTGCCGTAAAAGTTTACAAGCGATTTGACGCCCTCAAACTCCTCGTAGAAATACTGAGTTCTGGTCTTAAGCATATGGCAAACCGTTGCATGGTTGTCGTGGGCAAGCTTGAGATACATTAAATTAGTTTCAGTTGAAAACGCTTCAGGTTCGGTCTCGCTCATAAGTGGGGGCTCCTTTTTCGAGTTTCTCCCATTTCAAGCGTGCTAATATTTAAGTGCTAGTCTTATTTCGTTCTTATTCGGTATAAGTTTGACTTAAGAAAAGTGCCCTTCTTAAAATAGAAGTATGTCAGAAATACCAAAGCTACGCAGGCATTCAGACCGTCGCAATATCAACATAGTTATCGATAAGCAAATCGATGAGCTGTACCGGTTAGCTAAGCAAAACGGATACAACGCTAGTGAGATAGCTAGACAAGCCGTGACTGATGTCTTTAGAAAACTAGAAGAGCAAATCAAACGGCCAGCTTCTTAGTTTCTTTCTATTCTCTCATTACCTAACACGATATTATCGATTCAAGTTCCCTCGCCATGGAGACGATTAAGATACACGTTTTGTATTCGTTCTTAGCTCTCTCGGGGGGAATAGGTCACTTGACAGCCCTCGGGAGAGCGCCCACTTGTTTAAGTCGCCCGCTTTTTAACTTAATGTCAGCTAGAACCTTTTCCAAAGCTGCGCGGCAGATATGAGCAATATCTAAATTTAGCTCGACAGCCTTATTTAGCGAGACTTCGTCGAAGCGAATCGAGCGCCTACTTGTTTTTAAAGTCTTTTTCATTTTAAAGCCTTTCTCCGTTTTTCAAGTTCATCCGCGTATGCCTCAAGACGTGAATACATTCTTTCTTCACCACTGGCTGACCCTTTATGACCGGAGTAAATCATTCCAATATAATCAATGTTGTGGCTTACGACTTTTTCCATTTCTTCAGTAGTAAGTTCTTCGGGCTTCGGTTTAAGTTCGAGCCAGATACACTTTACTCTTTTACAAACTGGGCATTTACTCCTATTTTTGTTCTTAATCACAACATCACGACGTTGAAATGAACCTTCAAGTCCTGCTAAAGTGATCCATTTTCTTGAGTCGTGAATGCTTTTTATAAAATAAACAATTGAGTCAATACTAATTGAGTCGCCTGCAGAAATGGCTTTGCTGAATTTTTTCATTTTTGTTCCTTTTGTTAGTTGTTACCTACTGAATACAGTATGCCTTAATTGATGACGTTTGTCACCACTTATTATGCTAGTGCATCAATATTTATGCATTCAGTGGATTATATTGAGATAAATGGGGCCAGGTCGTTTGTGTTCGCTATGCCGCTAGCACCAAAATGCAAGCCGATGCTACGATTGGATGTACAACGACCCAATAAAAATTTTGATCATAGATATTAATAACCAGGGTCGTGCTGTTTATTATTAAGAATATAATGGCGAGAAGGTCGGTGGGGTTCATTCCTTAAACCCCAGTGATTTTTTGAATTTGTTTAAATCGTCAGATGTGTATTTGAAGTAACCAATGCTTTCAAATGCAGCATCAAGCTGCCTCTCTGTAATCTCTATTTTCTGCTCGGGGAGTTCTATTCTTAATCGAGCCTTGATACTTTGAAACAAGTGATCCTCAGCAGAATTTTGAGTTCTCGCTATTAGGTAGTATCCCTTTTTTGATTCTTCTAATATTGATTGCTCGACCCAAATTTCAATTTCTTTAGTTTTCAATGTAACTCCCTTCCATATACATCCGTCTATCTCCCACTATTTAAATAAGCAACAAACTCTCGATTGCATTTTTCATTGTGAAGAAGCCCCTTTAATCCAGGATTCACATAATAATATTCCCCACAGTTCATACACTTGGACCGCTCATACCTACGTGCTTCATGGTTATCATCTATTTCTTCATAATCCATTATAGGGCTACCAAGGTATTCTGGGTATTGATGACCAGTAGGATCTACAATATTACCTTCTGCATCCTTACACCACCAATGAGCCCTAGGTTCACAATTTATAAAATGAGCAAATCCATTGGTGGGGGTCAGCTCAGGAAATTCTTTGGTCATAGCCTTCACAGCCTCAACACAGTTTCCTCGCGCATCTTGAAATTTAGGGTATTTCAAATTTACCCAATATTGATATTCTTTCCTCATTTGCTATCTCCTGGGACTTTTCAATGTATATCCCTATGCACCCATAGTCTTCGACCATTCTCATCTCTATAATCGGCGGTTAGCTCTGGCGAGCACCAACACTTGCTGGAGCAATCATGCTTTCCGTCGTTTGGCATACAATGAATATCCTCAAGAGAATCATCTGTCGGAATCTCAGTCATTTATTGGCTCGTAGGACTTCTCAAAAATGTCTGGCTTACAAGAATAGATTTCTCCGCGAAGGCCTTGAATAATCCAATCCCCTGGATCTGCTCTCATTATGCCTTCAAGTGTTGGGATAAGTGCGACGCCCGTATCTACTTCGATACAAATATCTTTCCTGATTTTCCACCACTGGGGCACCTCGTGCGTGAGCCATTGGAAAGCTTCTTTAACTACTGGTTTACTTATGAATTTCATTTATCTTCCCTTCCGTATACATCCGTCTTACGAGCTGACGCATAGTTTTTTCGTGCCTGCTCAATGCCTCCGTAGTTTGTATCCTTGATTAAATAATCCCAGATAATATCAAGGTCTTTCCAGCCTGCGAACCACCTATGAACCAACCAAAATTTTTGTGTCTTAGTTTGAGTGCGCTTAAGTGCCGCGAGTTCTTTATTGCAGATAATTGTATAGCCAAACATTAATGCATTCCTTCTTTGTCTAATTTTTCTAGAAACTTAACTGGAGAAAGCAGCTTACATTTATCACACGTCAAAAACTCTATGACCCCTTCTTCCACATGCAAATGCTGTAACTCCCAACCAAAACTTTTTTGTAAATCAGGTCTATGTTCTTTGCAATAATCGCAGATTGGTTGTCGCTCAGGCTTCATTTCTCGCCTTCAATTTTTGCGAGTGCTTCTCGCGCTATAGCAATGTCGTGGCAAGCGCATTTAGCCAAATCATCTTTAGATAATCCAAAAAAGAATGCCTCAATGTTAAGGCCCACAATGTCTATTGCCGCTATTGATTCCAAAGCTTCAATCGCGATATCAAGCTTGGCTTGGAGTGACTTTGGTTTACTCATTTGGGGAGGATATTCATAGCGGCAACGACTTCATTTTTAAGGTCAAGCATTGCTCTGTTTAGCTCCACGCTGTGACCTTCACTGTCCGTCCATCTGCCTTTTAGCATCTGCTCAAAAACATCGGTCGAAGCGTCGCCCATTTTTTCGAGCGCCCCCCGAAGTTCTTCATAGGCGCTGTATTCAATGACGCGAATCCCCACTCCAATCTCCATAACAAGTCTCATCGCTGACTCTTCTGTGATTCTATCAACTGATGTTTTTTCAATAGAGTAAGATTTCGTTTCATCACTCCATGTTTGACTTTGGCTTATCCAAAATTCTCTTGGTTTATTCATCATTCCACCACCTTGTTAAGCGCAGCATTCGCCATTTCTTCCCGATATAAATACTCTTCTGAGATCTGCGCAAAAGAATAGTTCAACTTCTGCGCTCCTGGAGGGTGCCTTTTTGAGTCATACAAAAGCTTAACTTCATAGTCAAACGCTCTGTAAATGGATATTCTCACAATCTTAAAATCTAAATATCTTCCATATATAATGCGACCTTCTCGGTATCTAAATTCATTCATTCCACCACCTTATTAAGCGCCCAGTAGATTACATACAAAGGAACTAGCAAAATTAGAGAAAACAATATCGCGGCGTAAAAGGGGAATAGGATTACGTGGGCTATTAGTTTCATCCGTAACCGCTTCCGCCGCCATTACCGTTACCATTACCGCCGTAGCCG
>Ga0163149_10003153_pt1 | contig 19051 bp, 20 predicted proteins | sample OliLakLV19MP5G1_FD_148604 | JGI IMG/M metagenome (GOLD analysis project Ga0163149, IMG submission 148604) | Freshwater microbial mat bacterial communities from Lake Vanda, McMurdo Dry Valleys, Antarctica - Oligotrophic Lake LV.19.MP5.G1 | ecosystem: Environmental > Aquatic > Freshwater > Lake >...
ACTATGGGCCCGACGCCGCACCACGGTGGAGCGTTCGCGCCCGCGCCGCCGGGCCCATAGTATTGCAACACCAGCGCCCCGAGCACCGAGGCCAGCGCATAGATCGAGCCCACGGAAAGATCGATGCCCCCGGCGATGATCACCACCGACATCCCCACCGCCATGATCGCGATGAAACTCGTGTCCTTGGCCAATTGCGCCAAGTTCTGCGTGTTGAGAAACTTGTTTTTCTCCACCATCGCCGGCACGCGTTCGCCGGTTTCATTGGTGAGGAATACCCGCTGCCGCACCCCCTCAGGCCCCACCGCAAATACCGGCAACCTCACCGTACCACTAAAAAAGCTCAAGAGGGCGCCGAGAGCGAAAATCACCAGCAGCAAGCCACCTTCTTTCACGCCGAAGAGTTTTTTAATCTGGGTTAACATCGCAATGACAGCGGCAAAACTGTCGGAGCAAGACGGTAGCTGACAAGCGCAACTTGCCTGGCTGACGATAAAAACCTCGACTTCGCCATCACGGCACAAAATTCCACCGGCTCGCGGAAAACAGACCGCGATCACTCAACTTCAAATCAGGAATAACCAGCAGCGCCATGAACGAGAGGGTCATGAACGGCGCGTCCAGCCGCGAGCCCAGTTGCTTCGCCAGCGTATCGAGCGCCGTGTAACGTCGCGCCACCGCCCGACCGTCAGCCGCGGCCATCAATCCCGCAATCGGCAGGGGCAAAGCTGCGCGCCGGCCCCGCCCCACCACGCTGATTCCCCCACGTGATTTGATCACGAGATTGATCGCCGCGCACAGCGAGACGTCGTCCACCCCCACCGCCACGATGTTATGAGAATCATGAGCGACCGACGAAGCCAACGCACCGGCTTTCAACCCAAACCCTTTGATGAAGGCCACCGCGACCGGAGCCTTGGGCGCATAACGATTCACCACGGCGATTTTAAGAATGTCGCGCTTTAAATCGGCCACGACCGTACCAGCAACTATGCGCGGCATCACCCGCAAATGACGCGTGATGAGCTGCCCATTGAGGACTTCGATGACGTTCAGTGGGTAGGGCGAATCGTCCCGATGAGCCGTCCGCGCGTCAGGGACGACGGTTAGTGCAGAAGCGCAACCGGTTCGCCCTCCCTTCACAACGAAGTCCTCCGGCGCTCGCACCCTCGCCTCAAACCGATTCGGCGTCTTTGCCTGTTGTCTCGGCAATAAGCTCCGACCGTCGCGCGCCACCAAATCCCCCCGCAAATAAGTGCGCCGTACTTTCAGTTTTTTCCAGCCATCGAACACGATGAAATCCGCCGGATCACCCACACGCAGTAATCCAACATCAAGCCCGTAATGCTCGACCGCGTTGACCGTCGCACAGCGAAGCACATCAAATTTATCCACGCCGACTGCGAGTGCCCGTCGCACGTGTTCATCGAGATGCCGCACCATGAGCAGATCGGGATGAAGATCATCACAGCAAAACAGGCAGCGCTCCGGATGAGTTTTCAGTAACGGAGCCAGCGCCGCGAAGTTCCGCGCCGCAGAACCTTCGCGGATCAAAATCTTCATCCCCGCCGCCACTTTATCCTGCGCTTCACCCAGCGAGAAACATTCGTGATCGGTCGATGGCCCGGCCTTCGCATACGCGCGCGCTTGGGCCCCGCGCAATCCGGGCGCGTGCCCATCGATGGGTTTGCCGAACTTCTTCGCTGCGGCGATCATCGTCTTAATCGATGCATCGCCCGCGAGCACACCCGGAAAGTTCATCACCTCGCTCAAGAATTTAATTTCCTTCCGCGCCAACAGTCGCGTCACCGTAGGGGCATCAAGCCTCGCTCCGGCCGTTTCGCAACCAGTCGCCGGCACGCAGGACGGGGCGCCGAAGTTAAACTTAAACGGGGTGCGCCGACCATCGCGGATCATGTAGTCCACGCCCGCGACCCCGAGCACATTGGCAATCTCGTGCGGATCAGAGACAGTCGCCACCGTGCCATGCACCACGGCCCAACGCGCAAACTCCGTCGGAGGCAGCAGCGAACTCTCGATATGAATGTGCGCATCGACAAAACCCGGGGCGATCAGCCACTGCTCCTTCACCCGGTCATCCGGGGTGATCCGCCGGATCTTCCCCCCGCTCCATTCGACCACCCCCGGAAATATCCGTCGTCGATGAAGATCGACGATTCGGCCCGCGAGGCGTTGGACACTTCCTTTCACTTAATCAAAGGCTGATTGGGTCGATGACCTTTGGCAATCACGGCCTTGTTGTTTGCTTCAGTCTCCATGGAGATGCGGCGCCCCCGCCGCGTCACGCAACAGCACCGCGCCGAGGGCGCTGCGACTCCAGCCGTCAAAACATCTGCCTCACACCCTTGGCAATACCCCGAAACAAAAACTACTCGCAAAACTCGAAATCCCGCTCACGTTTCCTCCATGTCATTCACCAATCTTCATTCCTCGACCTACCAAAATCCCCTCGTCCCCCGCCTCGATGATGAGGAGGATGATGACCACGAAGAAGCCTGTGCCAGCAAGACGCCCGGTCCCATCGGCGCACAGATCCAGCGCAAGTTTCTCGAACAGCGGAAGATTTTCCTCTGGGGTGCGGTCACCGACGAAACGGCCAAGGACATCACCGAGAAGCTCCTCTACCTCGAGGGCGTCGCCCCCGGCAAAGCCATCACTTTCTACATGAACACGCCCGGTGGCTCGATCACGGCCGGCATGGCGGTGTATGATACGATCAAACTCATCTCGTCCCCCGTCACCGTGGTGGTGACCGGCATGGCCGCCTCGATGGGCTCGATTTTACTCAGCGCACCGAAGAAGGGCAATCGGTTGCTTTACCCGCATTCGCGCGTGCTCATTCACCAGCCGTTGATTTCCGGCCGCTTCATCGGCCCCGCCACCGACATCAACATCCAGGCGCAGGAAATGGAAAAGCTCCGCACCGAGTTGAACCAGATTCTCGCCACTGCTTCCGGCCAATCCATGGAGAAAGTCACGAAGGACAGCGACCGCGATTTCTATCTGAACGCCCAGGAAGCCATCGACTACGGCCTCGCCGATCGGATCGTCGACAACGTCTAAATCGGATCGAGTATTCAGGTGGGCGTCGGTCTCCGCACCGACGCCTTTTTTGTGCACGCATGCTTTTGGACCGCTCGTTACCACTCGGGAAAATTTAAAGGGGTCAGGAAATTCAGAAGGGATCAGGTTGTAAGTATTATAATTTGAAATGCCAGGGTGGGGGGCATGTGTTGAATCTTGACAAACACCCCGATCAGACGCGCTCGCGCCGTCTGCAATAAACCCAATATTGTCTCGCGAAGGACACAAAGGAGGCGAAGGCAACGGATTGATCGGCTTCTTCGGGCCCTTCGGCTTCTTCGCGAGACAAAGGCTGGCTGGCTGGCGTGTTCTCTGCGCGACTGGGCGCCAAGCCTCGTTGGTCAATCCAAACCAGCGTTTGCCCTCTCACGAAATGGCATAGGGAATTCGGATGCCGGGTTCTTTGCTCGGAAATTCCTTCGTGTTCCGGGTGACCAGCAAACAGCCCTGCACCCGCGCGATCGCCCAGATGATGGCATCCGGCAGACGAATGCGCGAAGCGCGGCGGAGCCGCACCGCTTCGGCGGCAATGTCGAGCGACAGTTGATGAATCGCAAACCCGGACAAAAACTCCTGGCAGATTTTTTCCTCTTCCGGCGTATCGGCCCCGGCCAGCCAAGATCTCCATCCAGGAAACAATGCTGATTTCCTTCTGCTGATAACGCACCAATTCGCGCTTCGCTTTTTCCAAGCCCTGCAGGAAATCGATCAGGACATCACTGTCGAAAACGACTTTCATCGTTCGCCCCATTCCGCGCGGAGCTTCACCACGAGCTTGCGACTATCGGTACGTTTGTGCTTCTAAATCCCGAAGCCATGATTTTTGCGCACCGGGGGCGCCTCCTTCAGCAGGCAGTCGACCGCCCGGCGAACGGCTTCGGCCCGGGATATTTTTTGTGCTTCACACAGTCGGTCCAACGCACCGAGTTGCGGCTCCGGGAGGTCAATAATCGTTCTCATGAGTGATAACAGGCAACGTCATCATAGGGGGCGCCAAGCACGGTGGCACGTGACGAGACTTGGCACCACGTTGCGAGACAAGCTCGCAACCTACACAGCGAAGACATCTGAATCACGCCCGCGCCAGACGAAAACCGAACCAGACGCCGGCGAGGCAGAGCGAAACGGATAGCACGACGTTACCAATCGCGGCGCTCCATTCTCCGCGTTGCATGAGCTCGAGCGTCTGCCAACTGAAGGTGGAAAACGTGGTGAAGCCGCCGCAAAATCCAACCACCAGCAATGCATGCCAGCGACTCATCCCCAGCGGTTCGATTCCGCCGAGCCGTGTCATCAGCCAGCCGATCATGAATGATCCCACGGTGTTGACCAATAATGTCGCCCACGGGAAACGCGAGTGCAGCGCCATGCCGACCAAGGCGCGGATGACCGAGCCAGCAGCCCCGCCGAGTGCGATCCAGAGGAGTGAAATCCAGTTCATCTTGTTGAAATCAAAGACGAGGAACCTCACCCGAGACTTGGTGGTGGCACGGGCCGCCCGAACAGTGGGGGGGAAAAATAATGGGTCGGGAGACCCGTGCCCCCACAGACGCGGAAAATTGTCAGAAAGTTTCTCATTTCAATTCCTTGCTTTGGCTGGGGCGACCGGCGCGCTCGCGGGCGCAACGGGTACAGACGGCGGAGCAGGTTTGGGGCGGAGTGTTTCCAAGGTGTTCGAATAATTTTGCAGTCCGACGGCGAGCGCCTCCGCGATTTTCTGGCGAAATTCGACGGTGCCCACCCGACGGGCCTCGGTGTTGTTCGAGAGATAGGCGCACTCCACGAGCACCCCGGGACAGTCGAGCATGCGTAACACGGCGAGCCGTGCCCGCTTGAAACCGCGATCCGGCGTCTTGAGCGTGGTGATCATCGCCCGATGGAGTTCTTCCCCCAACAGCAGATTGCCGTAGTCGAGCCGGTTGCCAGGATAAGCGATCTTCGTCATATCCCCGGCCATTTCTTCGCCCGCAGAAAACATGAACTGCGGAGTCATCACGTAAGTCTCAACCCCCGTCACCCGCTCGGGATTTCGCTCGACGGAGTTGAAATGAATGCTGAGAAAAACATCCGCCTTGTTTCGGTTGGCGACATCGTTGCGCATTTGCAGATCGGACTTCTTGGAGGGAGAAAGTTCGCGATCATCGTTGCGGGTGAGGATCACCTTCCAGCCTTGGGCCTCCAATATCTTTTTCAAGCGGAGCGAGACATCGAGAGTGTAGGTTTTTTCGTTCACCTTGAGGGCCAGATTTTCCTTGCCCGGGTCGCTGCCGCCATGGCCCGGATCGATCACAATCAGTCTGGGTGAAGTCGCAGGCAGCATCGCGACATGATCGCTTGGGCGGAAAAGCGGTGCGACGATTTTGATGACGTCGAGCTTGCTGAGCCACAGGCTGTCTTTTTCCCGAATCACATTTTTACCGAGAAAAATGCGCAAACCGTCGAAATGGAAATCGCGCTGCTTCTCTTCGAAAGTGAAACGGACGCTTTTTTTATCACTCAAAGTCATCACCGGTTCCGACTTCACCCAGTTGGCTTTGAGTCCAAATCGTTGGGCGATCTCACGGACGTCGATGTACTCGGCTCCCCGCAGCGAGGTCGTCGGCCACAGCTTGGGTCCTTCCGGTCGAGTGGGCGCGGCTCGGACGGGCGCAGGCGGTGGGGCCGCCGGAGCAACCACCGGAGCGGGGACCGTGACCGGTTGAGTAACAGGGCGCGGCGTTTCAGCCTGATCTGCTGAGGCACACGAAACCAACGTGCTCAGCAGGGCTGACGAGAGCAAAAAGCGCGAGAGATAGTGCCGCGCCATGACGGGTAACCTGATTTTATTTCTTATCAGCCGGCTCATCCGCAGTCGGGGGGTGCGCCGTCGGGGCATCATCAGGAACATGGTCGACCGCCCGGGTATGGTGCTTGGGCTTCCGCTTGTTGATGGGATGCGGGGAGATCATCAGATTGATCTGCTTGCCCGAAAGCTTGGGGGGAGAATCGGGATGACCCATGCCTTCGATTTCCTTGATGGCGCGCTTAACCAGTTCAAAACCGATCTCGGTGTGCGCCATTTCGCGACCGCGGAATTTGAGGCGGAGTTTCACTTTGTTGCCATGATCGAGGAATTCCTCGGCGTGGCGGAGTTTGGTGATGAAATCGTGCTGTTCGATACGAACGGTGAATTCGATTTCCTTGATCTTGCCGGCTGCGGGTTTGTTGTGCGCGCTCTTCTTCTGTTCCTCGTACACATATTTGCCGAAATCCATGATGCGGCACACGGGAGGCGTCGCGGTCGGCGCGACCTCCACGAGATCGAGATTGAACTGCACGGCGAGCGCCTGAGCCTTCGGGGTATCCATGATACCGAGCTGCTGACCCTCGGGACTGATCACGCGAATTTGCGGTGACTTGATGCGGAGATTGCGGCGGATCGCGGCAAACGGGTCATTATTGCGACGGGGATCGCGATTATACGGAGTGCGGCCGCTAGGCGGGGAGGAAGGAAGTGCCATTAATTAAGGAGTTCTTTTCTAAGTAGTTCGTGGGTGTTTTTGCCTCTATCTAGAGCGATGACAACACCTATTTATGAGGAGAAAATCGGTCGGGCTATGGTCAGACGCTGAAGCTTTCGCCACAAGAACAGGATGCTTTGGCGTTGGGATTGGAGAATTTAAAGCCCCCGCCGACCATCTGGTGGGAGTAATCAAGCAAGGTTCCCTTGAGGTACAGGGCGGTTTTCGGGTCCACCACGACCGTCGCCCCACCCGTCCGGACCGATATATCCCCCCGGCGTGGCTCGGCGGTAAATTTGAGTTTATAACTGAGGCCGTTGCACCCGCCGCCCGTGATCGCGATCCGAAGGTAGCCGCCCTGCGCCTCGCGGACGATGAGCGCCGCGACCTTTGTTCCGGCATCAGCGGTCAGGCGGATGAGGTTTTCGTTACCTTCGCGAACGCCTTCCGGCGGCGCAATGACTGTAGTGGATGCAGACACGGTAGACATCTATTACCGGGAAGCGGAATTTATCAAGCGCCGCGCTACGTTTACTGCATTGGTGAAACTGCGCGGGTTGGCCTTCCCTTGTCCGGCGATCCCAAACGCCGTACCATGATCAGGACTGGTGCGCACAAAGGGAAGACCGAGGGTGAGATTCACCGCTTCGTCGAAATCCACGGCTTTAAGCGGCGCGAGTCCTTGGTCGTGGTAGAGCGCAATGATGACATCGAACTCGCCGCGCAACTGGCGCATGAAAAGGGTATCCCCAGGTAAACAGTGAGAGAGACCGGGAAATTCGGGACGCAACTTCGCGAGTATCGGGTCGAGCAAATCGCGTTCCTCGCAGCCCAAAAGTCCATCCTCGCCCGCGTGCGGATTCAGGCCGCAGACGCCGATGCGCGTTACGCTGATTCCATCCGCACGCGCCAATTGATCTGCCGCCTCCACGGTGCGGCGCAGCAGTTCCGGAGTGAGCAATGCCGCGACGGCCTTGAGCGGCACGTGCCACGTCGCGAGAGCCACGCGTAATTTTCCCCCGCAAAAACCCATCACCGGATCGCCCCCCCAGCGCTCGGCAAAAAATTCGGTCTGCCCCGGAAACGCGTAACCGATCTTCGCCAGTTCCGCCTTGCTCACCGGACCGGTAACCACGCCGGAAAATTCACCCGACAGGCAGCCTTGCGCCGCGCGTTCCATCGCCGCCCACGCAACGAGCGCGCCTTCGCCAGAGGGCTGCCCGGGCGTGGCGACGAACTCTTCCAATCCAACGGATTTTTTTTCCGCGTTCGTACCGAGCGAAGCGAGCCAGCGAGCCGGTCCGATAACGGCAACATCCGCCGCCGCGATTGGATTAGCCACCAGCCAAGCCGCAATAATCTCCGGGCCGACGCCGGCCGGATCGCCACAGGTAAATGCGAGTTTTGCCTTCATGAGTGGAACGCGACCTCCGGGCGCGTTTTCCCATTTCCAAGCGCGCCCGGCCTGTCCGCCATAGCCATGGCGAAGGCGGAAGGTCGCGCTCCCCCTTTAAGATCACTCTTCATCGGATGCCCCTCCGGCCCGATGCGGCCGGACGAAACCGCGTTTGCCACCGGAGAAAAACTCCAGAAAGCGGCGAGCCTCGGGTGCAGTTACTCCAGCCGCGAGCAACGTCGCCGCATGCGTACGGGGATTGCCACCGGAAAAAACCTGCGCGTAGCACTCCTTGAGTTCCTTGATTGTCTCACGACTAAAGCCACGACGCTTGAGACCAACCAAATTAAAACCGGACAAGCGGTTGCGTTCGGCGACCATCAGGAACGGCGCCACATCCTGTGTGAGGGTAGCCATGCCGCCCGCGATCACGCCTTCGCCAATGCGGCAGAATTGATGCACGCCGACGGCACCGCCGAGAAAAGTATTACCCGCCACTTCAACATGACCGGCAAGCAGGACATTGTTTCCCAGGACGACATCGTCACCGACCGACGAGTCGTGCCCGACATGCGCGTTCGCCATCAGGAAACACCGCGTGCCCACCGTCGTATATTTCCCGGCGTGAATGGAGCGGTTGATCGTGCTGTGCTCGCGGATGATCGTGCCGGCTCCGACGCGGACACCGCTGACAGTGGCCGGATCGAATTTCAAGAATTGCGGATCACCGCCAATGACGGCGAACGGATGCACCACCACCCCATCACCCAGAAGCGAATGCCGCTTGATGATGGCGTAGGCTTCGATCACGCAGCCAGCACCCAGATGAACGCCTTCCTCAACAATAGCCGTGGGATGAATGCTCATGCGGTGGATTTTGATTTGCGCGTCGTGGCGGGTCGCTCGGACAGCAAGTCAAGCTGCGCGTCCTTGAGGAGATCGTAATTTTTCAAAATGCGCATGACCTGGAGCGTATCACTCTTGGTGTAATTCTGATTCACCTCCACCTTGTCGAGCAGATCGAGCAGCATCGAGCGGAAGGAAATGATGGCATCCACGCCCCTCTCTTTGAGCAGCTCGACGCTCTGCGAGCGAAACGGCTCGGCCGTCGGCAAGCTGGGCAGCACGAGAATTTTCGTCAGCGCGCCGGCAGGATCATCGCTGGCCGTTTCGGGAAAAAGTCGCGTCACATTTTTCAAAACCTTCTCTTCTAAAAATCCAAAAATCTCCGGGCTGTTTTTCAACATGGCCGGGGTGAAAACTCCACTATGCCAGCCTTTGACTGCCACGACCGCTTGGCGCACAAACTGGAGTTCATTGGAGAAAAGGAAAAAGCCCGGCTTGCGTGCGCCTCGCTGCCAAGTGGGATTGAGCACCATCAGATCCACTTCCTCGGTTCCAGTTTTATGGCGTGCACTCACCTGGTATTTCCGCCCCTGGCGGACGAGAAAACCGTTCTGCTCAAAATACTCGCGGACTATGCCTTCATCGATAGCTGACATAAGAAAAAGTTAGTCTGCGAAATCGAGAAACGCACCCAGATTTTTCATCAGAGGTGATCACGCCGCCCCCAATTCGCGCCAGACTGCCTCGACCAGCGCGATCGGAACATCCGCCTGAGTCGCGGCCTCACCCAACTGCTTCAGCACCACAAATCGCAACTGGCCGGCACGGACTTTTTTATCGTGCTGCATGGATTCCAGGAGAACGGAAACCGCCAGCGCCTCGCGCAAACGGACCGGCAAGGCGTGAGCGGCAACTATTTTCTCCACGCGGGCAACCTCAGCGAGCGCGAGATAACCCAGCTTCTGCGACAGCCGCGCGGCAGCCACGAGTCCCACCCCAACCGCTTCGCCATGCAAATACGTGCCGTAACCCGTCACCTGCTCGATCGCGTGGGCGAAAGTATGGCCAAGATTCAGCAGCGCCCGACCACCTGCTTTGGCGGTTTCACGCTCATCGGCTCGCACGATCGCCGCTTTCATTTCACAGCAACGCCGAATGATCGACGGCAACTCGGCACTGGCGAGCGTGAGCGGAGATTTTTCCAACTGGCTGAACAGCGCCGCATCGCCCAGCAGGCCGTATTTGATGACTTCCCCCATGCCGGCGGCAAATTCGCGTGGCGGCAAGGTCCGCAAAAATTCAGTGGCGATAAAAACCGTGCGTGGATGATGAAAAGCGCCGACGAGATTTTTCCCAGCCGCGAGATTGATGCCGGTCTTTCCGCCAATGGAGCTGTCCACCATGGCGAGCAACGTCGTGGGCACCTGCACAAATTCGATTCCACGCAGATAGCTCGCGGCCGCAAAACCGCCGAGATCGCCGATCACACCGCCACCGAGCACCCATAAAATCCCGCCACGATCGAGCCGTTGCGCTGCAAGAAAATCAAGTACACGCCCCAGCGATTCGAGTGACTTGGTTTTCTCCCCCGGAGGCAGCACGAGTTGCGGCACCGACGAAAAAACTGCGCGCACCGCGGCGGGCATTGCCGCCGCCATTGCTTCATCCGTCACGAGCGCACACTTCTGCCCAGCATTCTTCAGCTCGATCAACAACTCTCCGAATGCACTGGCAGGCTCACCGATAAAGTGGACCGGATATTTTTTATCACTTAAAATAACTTGAAGACTGGCGAGCACTGAATCCTTAAAAACCAGCTACTTGCGGAGGTCAAACACTCTTCCGCTTCCCAACATGAGACAAATTCTCAAATAATAGATTGACTTGATACTGCGTCTCAACTTCACAGGTGCCATTTCCAATGATGCATTGCCTCGATCAGCCCAACCACGTCGCCACTCCCGTTTTTCGTGGAGCCTACCGAGTCGTGTTGGCCAACGTGGCGAGCCTCCACCGCCCCGTGAATCGAGCCTGAAGCAGGCCGATCACCCATCAGCAAACGACACCTCAAACTTTCGATGCAAAATCCACGCCCAACCACTGAGACCAAGTCTCGCTTAAACAACCGTCGCCTGTACTTGGTTGCGCTCGTAATGGCCGCGATTCCAGCCACCACTCTCGCCCAAAATACGATCACGCCAAGCTACCTGCCACCCAATAATGAACTCGTTCGCCTCGAAGCCTTCGTCGTTAAAGGACAAAAGGAGCAAAGCTACGCCATCCAACGCAGCCTCACCGCCACCAAGACCGACACGGCGCTGATCGATGTGCCGCAGGCCATCACGGTCATCACCCGCGAACTGATCGACGATCAGGGCATGCGCAGCATCGGCGACGTCACGCGCTACGTTCCGGGCGCCGGCATTGCGCAAGGCGAAGGCAACCGCGACACACCTGTTCTCCGCGGCAACAGCACCACGGCTGACTTCTTCATCGAGGGGATTCGCGACGACGTGCAGTATTTTCGCGATCTCTACAATGTGGACCGCGTGGAAGTATTGAAGGGCCCCAACGCCATGATCTTTGGCCGCGGCGGTTCCGGCGGCCTGATCAACCGCGTGACGAAGCAAGCCAACGGCGTCGCCGTGAGCGACCTGAGCCTCCAAGTCGGCTCGTGGGATCAATACCGCGGCACCGTCGATGTCGGCAAGGCCATCGACGCATCCCTCTCGTTTCGCGTGACGGCCCTTTACGAGGACGCCGGCAGTTTCCGCGACGACGTCACGCTCAAACGTTACGGCGCAAACCCGACCTTCGCGTGGAAACTTTCTCCCGCCACCACGCTGCGCACCGGCTACGAATATTTTCACGACCACCGCGTGGCCGACCGCGGCGTTACCTCGTACCAAGGCCGCCCCGTGGTGACCTCACCCTCGACCTTCTTCGGCGATCCCGCCCAGAGCTACGCCGACGTGTCGGTCAACGCCGCGTTTGCCACGCTCGACCATAAATTTTCCAACCATATCACGCTGCGCAACAGCACCCGTTACAGCGGCTATGACAAATCCTACCAAAACGTTTACCCCGGCGCGGTGAACAGCGCCGGCACGAGCGTCGCGATTTCCTCCTATCAAGTCGCGACCGAGCGAACCAACCTCTTCAATCAGACCGACGTCGTGCTCGCCCTCGAAACCGGCTCAGTGAAACACCAAATCCTGACCGGCATGGAACTCTCGCGCCAGGAAACCACCAACCTGCGCAAGACCGGTTACTTTACGACGGTCAGTCCCACGACGACCGCCCTACTCGTCCCGCTCTCGAACCCGCGCACCACGCTGCCGTTGACATTCCAGCCCAACGCCACCGATGCCAACAACCACGGCGTCGCCAAATCCGTGTCGTTATACGCCCAGGACCAAGTCACGCTACTCCCCCAACTGCAGGCCATCGTCGGCGTTCGCTGGGAAAAATTCGCGGTGGATTTCCTCAACAACCGCACCGCCACCACCGTTGCCAATACCGATAATCTCGTTTCTCCACGCGCCGGCCTGTCGTTCAAGCCGGCTGAAAATATTTCGTTCTACGCCAGCTACAGCACCTCGTATATTCCCCGCGCCGGCGAACAATTATCCTCGCTCACGCTCACCAACCGCGCGCTCGATCCCGAGTCATTCAAGAACAAGGAACTCGGCCTGAAGTGGGACTTCCGCTCCGACCTCGCCTTCACCGCCGCCGTGTATCAGCTCGACCGCAGCAACGTCGCGATCACCGACCCCGCCGATTCCACCAAATCAATCCTCGTGGACGGACAACGCGCGAAGGGCATCGAACTTGGCCTGACCGGCCGCATCACCAAGAACTGGAGCATGTCCGGCGGCTACGCCTATCAGGACGGCCAGATCAAAACCACGCAGTCCGCCACCGTCGTAGCCGGAGCGCGTCTCGCGCAATTGCCGCGCCATAGTTTTTCCCTCTGGAACCGCTATGATTTGAACCAGCAATGGGGCTGGGGCCTGGGCGCGATCTACCGCGACGAGATCTTCGCCTCGACCGACAACACCGTGAAGCTCCCGAGCTTCCTCCGCTTCGACGCCGCCGTATTTTTCCGCCTCAACAAAAATATCCGCGCCCAGATCAACCTGGAGAACGTCTTCGACCGCGCCTACTACGCCACGGCTCACAGCAATACGAACATCACGCCCGGTTCCCCCCGTGCGATTCGCTTGAGCCTGACGATCTCCTTCTGATTTCCTCGAACCTCATGCCACGCTTCCGCCAATTCCTTTTCTGGGCGCACCTCGCCACCGGCCTCACCTGCGGCACCATCATCGGCCTCCTCTGCTTCACCGGCACGCTGCTCACCTATGAAAAGGAACTGACCGCTTACTTCGAGCGCGACGCCCGCCGGGTCGCAATGCCGGCGACTGACACCCCCCGGCTCCCACTCGACGAACTCCAACGCCGTCTGCGCGAAGCCCACCCCGAGGCCAATCCCAATAACATCGTCGTGGCCCGCGATCCGCAGGTCGCCGTTGCCTTTGTCAGCGGCCGCACCGGCAACTATTACGTCAACCCCCACACCGGTGAAGTGCGCCGCCCCGCCTCCGAGCAGGCCGCCCGCTTCATGCAGACCATGGTCACGTGGCACCGCTATATCGGGTTCTCCGGCGAGCAATCCCGCCCTCGCGGCAAGCTCGTCACCGGCATCGTCAATTTCGCCTTTGCCGGGCTCGCCTGCACCGGCCTCATTCTCTGGTGTCCGCGCTCCATGTCTTGGCGCGCCTTCCGCCCCGGCATCTGGTTTACGCAAAACGCCACCGCCCGCGCCCGCGATTGGAACTGGCACAACGCAATCGGCTTCTGGTGCGCTCCCGTGCTCATCGTCCTCACTCTCACCGCCCTGCCCATCTCTTTCCGCTGGGGGGCAGAACTGACCTACCTCCTCACGGGGACACCCCTGCCCGCAACCGGTCCGCAATACTACAGCACGCCGCCACCCGCAGCCACCGTCCCTACCCCGCCCCCGGAAGCCAAACCGATCCCGCACGACCTCCTCCTCGATGCCGTCCGTCGCGAAGTCCCGGCGTGGCAGACCGTCACCTTCCGCTACGCCCACCAGCCCGATCCGACCAAACCCCAGCCTGTCAATTTCACCGTGCGCGAATCCGACACCTTGCCACGCACCGCGACGGCCACGCTCCAATTCGACCCCTTCACCGGCACCCTGCTCCAGCGCGACGGCTACAATGATCTCTCCGCCGCGCGCAAACTCCGCGTGTGGACCCGCTTTCTCCACACCGGCGAAGCACTCGGCCCATGGGCCCAATTCCTCGCCGGCGTCGCCTCGCTCGGCGGCTGCTTCCTCGTCTATACCGGGTTTGCCCTCAGTTGGCGGCGGTTCTTCCGTAATCAGCAGTCACCCACCGCGACAGGAGCCGAACCGACCTGATTATCAGCAGCGGCACCCGAATTGGTGAACCCCATGAAAAAGACGCGGATTACTCCGCGTCTTTTCATAACCCCACTCGCCCAAAAAGGTTAGAACCCGCACGCGTCACGGGCCGGTAATCACGTGCGGGCTCCTTTTGGTCACCTCTCGCACCCCTTATGGGCTGCGAAAAACAAGACCTGATGTATAAGCCATTCTTCAAATAATGAGTACGGCTAAAAACACCTAAATTCAGGTGGTGGGGTATGGTGGGCTCAGACCGATGCTCTAGCGAGCTCGTGGCCAACCGCCATCATCATAGCGAAGCTCAAGGCTAGGGCGGACGAGGGGGACGACTTCTCCTCTATTCTACAAACCAACCAGGCGGAAAGACCAGACTCGGCCCTTTGCTCCAGTCACCCCTATAGCACGTCTCGTGGTCTTACTTCCTCCTCAATCACCCCATCAATCCGCCAGCCGGTTTCTTCTTCAATCATCAGGTAACGATAATTTGTACTGCGATTCAGCCGATCAATCACCGTCACCCTCACGACGGCACAGAGCTTCCCATCATCGCGCACCGCGCCGATATCCGCCTGCGCGTGGCGCGCCAACGCAGGATAGCCTCGCCGGATCATCGCCGCAAAAACCGCCGGAGCAAATCGCCTCCGAATTCCAGTCGAGGCCTGATCGTACGCCTTGCTATAATTATTTTCCCGAAGGGCTGTCAGTTGGATTTCCACTGACAGCCTCACGGCCTCACGCACCGGCTTGGGACTGCGGCGCCAATCATCACCCGGAGCGGTGCGTCCGACATTGGCACCCAACAACAGCAGCGCAAAAATCCACCGTATCATCACACGGCCTCCAGCCCGAAGACCGCTCGGGCGTAATTTTCCACGGAGAATGGCTGCAAATCATCCGGCTGCTCGCCGAGCCCGATGAAGTAGATGGGGATTTTCAACTGCCGGTAAATCCCCACGATCGCACCGCCGCGACTCGTGCCATCCAGTTTCGTCACGACCAAGCCAGTGAGACCAAAACTTTGATGAAAAACTTTCGCCTGTTCGATGGAATTACTGCCGAGCGTACCGTCCACCACGAGCCAACGATGCTGCGGCGCGGAGGGGTCATGCTTTTGCAGCACGCGGCGAATCTTCGCGAGTTCCTCCATGAGATTGCTCTTCGTGTGCAGCCGTCCGGCCGTATCCACGATCAACCAATCGCGCTGACGCGCCTTGGCCGCCTGCCAAGCATCAAAGGCCACCGAAGCGGAATCGGCTCCCATGTGACTCGCCACGATTTCCAAATCAAGGCGCGTCGCCCAGCTCTTGAGTTGCTCAACCGCCGCCGCGCGAAATGTATCGCACGCCGCCAACATCACCGTCTGGCCGTCGGCCTTGAGTTTATACGCGAGCTTGGCCGTGGTCGTGGTCTTGCCCGAACCGTTGACGCCAATCATCGCGATCACTTGCGGATTACTAGGTGGAACGCGACCTTCCGCCGTCACCAAGGCTCTGGCGGACAAGCCGGGCGCGTTTTCGATCGCCAGCTTTCCCTCCGAACCCGCCATCACCCGCCGCAATACCGCCGCCCCGATCTCCGCCGCCTGCCGACCCTGCAACGTCGCGTCCTTGCGGTAGGCGGTTTTGATTTCTTCCAAAATTTCCGTTGTGGTATCGACGCCGAAGTCCGCCGTGTAGAGTGCTTCCTCCAATTCATCGAGCGAAGCGATGTCGATCTTCCGTCCGCCGAAAAGCCCGTGCGTCTTCGCGGCTATCGCTGAAAACGTCTTGGTCAGGCCTTCCTTGAACTTTTTGAAAAGTGAAAACATCAGGGAAAAGTAGCGAGAAGTGAGCAGCGAGAAGCGAGCATCACGCGACCACCGGCTGGCATTGGTATCAAAATCTTCATACTCACTACGCGCTACCCGCTACTCGCTACTGGACTTGCGTGAATCCCGTCCGAGCTTGTCCTTCATGCGGTCGAGGATGCCGTTGATGAAACGCTTCGAGTCGGCGGTGGAGTAATTCTTACTGAGATCGATCGCTTCGTTGATCGAGACGACAGGCGGGATGTCCTTGCGATGGAGCATCTCGAAGATCGCGAGCCGCAGAATGGCCAGATCGATGCGCGCGATGCGATCAAACTCCCAGTTATGCGCCAGCGAACGGATGTAACCGTCGATCTCCTCTTTCTTCTCGATCGTGCCGTGGATCAGTTCCTCGGCGAAGGCATAGTGATCGCGCGGCTTCTCGAGTCCCTCGAAAAATATCCGCAGATCTTCCGCGAGGTTGGCGGGAGTATTCATGCTCCAGGCGTAGAGAAATTGGAGGGCGGCGGCGCGGGATTCCCGGCGTAAAGAAAACTGGCTGCTCATAATTATTTTGTTCCGATTCGGCGTTTCAACACGGCCATCCCGAGCGCCGCCTGCGCGAACTCCGCGCCACGGTCGATCTGCCCCATGCACCGCGCGCGCGCCTGCGCCAAGGTGTTAGTTACGATCACGCCGTTGATCACCGGGACGCCGGTGGTGAGTGCGACTTGCTGGAGTGCGTTCGAGACACTCTGCCCCACCATCTCGTGATGATTCGTATCGCCACCGATCAGGACGCCGAGGCCGATCACGCAATCGCGGCCAGGCGCCAGAGCCTGCACCGCCCACGGCACCTCATGCGAACCGGGCACGCGCACCACGGAAATATTTTTCTCAGCCACGCCAGCTGCGGCCAACCCGGCCTGCACTCGCACCAACAACGCATCGACCAACGTCTCATTGAAACGCGCCGCGACGATACCGATGCGCAACTTTGCACCGTTGACGGAAATTAAACTGGGCGGGGCTAAACTCATGAAAGGTCCATTGGCGGCAGCGATTGGGAATTCCGCAATCAGAATTCCGCACCTTTCTACACCGACACCTGTTCGACGATTTCCAATCCGTAACCTTCCAGCCCAACAACACGACGCGGAGCATGTTGCAACAACCGGATTTTACGCAGGCCCAAGGCCGTCAATATCTGCGCCCCGGTCCCGTAGTCGCGCAGATTGACGGGCAAACTCCCGGGCGTTGCGGTGAGATTAACCAACGCCTCCTGCATCCGGCCATTCTGCTCCATATATAAAATCGCGCCGTGCCCAGCCTGCGCCACCCGCTGCAACGACGACATCAATGAGCGGTGACTCCCCATATCTTTGCCATGAAAAACATCGCTCAATAAATTTTCCGTGTGCACGCGGACCAACGTCGGCGAGCCGTCCAGCTGGCCCATGGTGAAAGCGAGATGATGCCGCCCGTCCACTTGGCTGCGGAAAACATGCAAAGTAAACTCGCCGTACTCCGACGAAAACGGCCGCTCCGCCACCCGTTCGACCAACCGCTCGCGGCGGTGACGGTACTCGATCAGCGCCGCGATGGAGATCAGCGGCATGTCGTGCTTTTTCTTAAATTCCACCAACTCCGGCAACCGCGCCATCGTGCCGTCCTCATTGAGGATTTCGCAAATCACCGCCGCCGGACGCAAGCCGGCCAAAGCCGCGAGATCCACCGCCGCTTCCGTATGACCTGCGCGCTCCAGCACGCCACCGGGACGCGCGCAGAGCGGAAAAATATGACCCGGTTGCACCAACTCATCCGGTCGCGTCGCAGTATCCGCGAGCAATTTGATCGTACGGGCCCGATCAAAAGCACTGATCCCCGTCGTGATTCCCTCCGCCGCATCCACCGAAACCGTAAAGGCCGTGCGGTGCGACTCCCGATTCTGCTGCACCATCGGATTGATCCCGAGGCGCTTCAATTGCGGCTCCACCATCGGGACGCAAATGAGACCGCGGGCGTGCCGGATCATCGTGTTCACCAGTTCGGGCGTGGCCTTTTCCGCGGCGAAGACGAGATCGCCCTCGTTCTCCCGCCCTTCATCATCCGTCACGATCACGATACCACCGGCCGCGATTTTCTGGATCGCAACTTCAACGCTATCAAAAGAGTTTTGGTTCAACATGGCGAAAGGACGCAGAGCATTCCGCTCCTGTCCGTTCCTGTCAAATCTCCGCTCGGGGAGCCAGTGGAGTTCAATTCCAAGGATCAATGTATTCCGCCGCTCGTCCTCATTCTCCTGCTCATCCTCATTCTCCTACTCGTTCTCATTCTCATTCTCTTGTTTTCGTCCACCCAGCCTAGCCCGGAGAACGAGAAGGAGTAAGAGAATGATGAACCAATCAAGCTGACCGCAGCAGGATCTCCCGCCCAACATTCGATTTGCGAATTCCTCAGAAAAAACAAGCTTTTCACTGGAACACCTCAAGTTCGCACTCAGTCCCTTTCACCATGAAAAATCATACCTTTATCCTCACTCCCTTAATCGCCCTGAGCCTCTTCTGGGGCGGTTGCGCCAATGAGCCGGGACCGCGCACGCAGGAAGGCGCCACTGGCGGAGCTATCATCGGCGCACTGGGTGGTGCCATGATCGGCAATAACAGCGGCGGCGGTAACGGTGGATCCGGCGCTCTCGTCGGCGCCATCGCCGGTGCCCTCATCGGTGGGGCCATGGGGAACGAATCTGATCAACGCGAAGCCTACCAGCAGACGCCCGAGCGCCATCAATCGACCACGATTTTCGTCGCCGAACCGCCGCCAACCCCGTCCATGCCCTCCGAAATCATTCCTAACCGCCCCTCGGCCGATGCCGTGTGGGTGGGCGGATACTGGATTTATAATTCCAATGATCGCTATGAGTGGGCCCCCGGGCGTTGGGAAATTCCCCCGCCCCGTTGCCG
>Ga0163149_10003157_pt1 | contig 19040 bp, 18 predicted proteins | sample OliLakLV19MP5G1_FD_148604 | JGI IMG/M metagenome (GOLD analysis project Ga0163149, IMG submission 148604) | Freshwater microbial mat bacterial communities from Lake Vanda, McMurdo Dry Valleys, Antarctica - Oligotrophic Lake LV.19.MP5.G1 | ecosystem: Environmental > Aquatic > Freshwater > Lake >...
CTAGAGAGTTTTTGATAGCAATCCTGCCTTCGTCGATAACCGAGCGATCAACTTCCCTGAGAGGTAATAGACCTCTTCCAGCCCGATTCAGATAGGCATTAAGCCGTTTAGTAAAAGGTGATTTGGTGTTCGTAAACATTGAAACCTCCATATTGTTGAGAACATCTATCGTAGATCAACGCGACCTACATTCAAGATAAAAAATAACATCTGCTAATCAGAAAGTCAAGGCCTGCTATTCTGCCGAAGTTAAGATATTTGGTGATTTTTGTAATTTACTTGCCTGTTATTTTGCATAGAAAATTATCTGGGTAATTTGAATTTTATTTTCTAAAAGCTAACAGCTGAAATCTAAAAGCTTATCTCAATACTGATAGGGCAGTGGTCTGAACCAAAAACAGTATCGAGAATTTTTATATCTTTTATATTCTTCATAGCCTCAGAGCTTGCAAAGAAATAGTCTATACGCCAACCAACATTTCTATCACGAGCAAATGTTTTCATATCCCAGTAGGTATATACATCCTTTTTATCTGGATTAAATGAGCGGAACACATCTACATAGCCCTTTTTTACTACTTGATCTATCCAAGCTCGCTCAATAGGTAAAAACCCTGTATTTTTCTCATTTTCCTTGGGTCGAGCAAGGTCGATTGCTGTATGTGCAGTATTTATATCTCCACAAAAAATAACATTTTTATTTTTATTTCTAAGTTTTTCAACAAATTTCAAGAAATGATCGTAAAAAGCAAGTTTATACTCGAGACGGTCTGGCCCACTGCCACCATTAGGGAAGTACCCTGTAATTAATATAAAATCTTTAAAATAAGCAGTTATAAGACGTCCTTCTTGATCAAACTCTGGAATACCCATACCTTTAGTAACCTTTTCTGGCTCTGTTTTAGTATAAATCGCAACACCACTATAGCCCTTTCTTGTTTTTGAATGGTCAAAATATGAGAAATAGCCCTTAGGGTTACGAACCTCTTCAGGTAATTGATCCGGATGAGCTTTAGTTTCCTGTAAACAAAAAATGTCTGACTTTAGCTTGAGTAGTTCATCAAAAGAGCCTTTTCTATGACAAGCCCTAATACCATTTACATTCCAAGATATGATTTTCATCCCATTAGAAGCAGTCGCAGTCAGACCGCAAACCTGCATATGTTAATTATAAGTTAAGACCCTAAGTATTGCCCGTTTATATTTATCTATAGAGACCTCGACTTCTAACGGGACAAGTTCCTTCTATCATAGCAATTATATAGAGCAAAAGAAAAACCGGACACATGTGTCCGGTTTTTCTTTTAAGTACACATTAATGTGTACTTAAAACTACATTGCAGGTTCTGTAGATGTAGTTTGATCTTCTTCAGCAGCTGGTGCTGGTGCTGGAGCAACTGGAGTTTCGCCTTCTGGCTTAACTTCGTTTTCGTTTGGATTCATAATGTTTTAAGTTAATTTAAAGAAATGAACAATATTCGACCATATCTTCCGAGTTGTACATAGTAACAGCATGCAACATATAACACAACCAAAAAATACAAAGCTCTCTAGTTTTTGTTATGAAACTTCTTATGAATATCTCTCAAATGCTTGTCAGTAACATGAGTATATATCTGTGTAGTACCTATGTGTGCATGCCCTAAAAGTGCCTGTACACTTCTGAGGTCTGCTCCATTAGACAAAAGGTCCGTTGCAAAACTGTGTCGAATAACATGAGGCGTTACCTTGCGATCAATTCCAGCCTTGATGGCATAGTACTTAATAATCCGCTCAACAGAGCGGGGAGTTAAGCGTAATGAGTCCTTGATATCACCCTTTTTACCTACCTGAATAAAAAGTGCTTCATCCATATCACTTCTTTTTGCAAGATACTGTGCAACAGCCTTCTTTGCGACATCTGACAAAAATACCACCCTAATTTTTTCACCCTTTCCTCGAATAGACAGCTCATCTGTTTTAAGGTTTATGTCTCTTGAAAGGGAGCAGAGCTCAGAAACACGAAGTCCTGTTGAAAAAAGAAGCTCGAGCATAGCCTTATCACGAAGTGATTTAATATCAGCACCATCCGTTGCAGACAATAAACGCTGAAGCTCCTCTCGAGAAATAAGATCAATTGAACGCTCAGGAACCTTGGCGAGCTCAATGCGCTCCGGTGGAAGAGAGGGGATTCCTCGCTTCATAAGATATTTAAGAAATGACCGCAGAGCAATAAGATAATAATTCTGAGTCTTTTTTTTGAGCGTTTCTTTTTTACCACCCTCTATTTTTCCAGAAAATTGTCGATTGAGAGTTAATCTATACTCTCTAAGTATGTCGTCAGTTATATCTTTCGGGTGCTTAACACCTGAAAAAGATATAAAACGCTTTAAATACCTGTCGTAATTAACCACTGTTTTGAGGCTTCTACCTTTTTCTATTTCAATATGTTCCAAAAACTGACGAATAAGTGTTTGAATTTCCATAATGTGTTTTTAGGTGTCTACTTTAGTATATGTAGTATATCATGTTGATGTCGCACAATATTACATCTCCTTAGTATGGAAGATATAGGCTTATGGTTGCAAAAGCCTATATCACGTGCTATGATGTTCAAACAATGCTTACAAAGGCGAAAAAACAACGAGTTACAAAAGCAACAAAGCTTCATGATACGGACACAGGTTCTCCTGAGGTTCAGATTAGTCTTATTTCTAAAAGAATTGACGAACTCACACTTCACCTTAAGAAACACAAGAAAGACAAGCATTCTCGAAGAGGATTACTCCAATTAGTTGCTGATCGACAGACACACATGGGGTATCTACAAAAGAAAGACACGAAACGATTCAACTCCCTTATTAAAAAACTTGGTTTAAAGAAAAAGACAGCTTAAGAACCGACACTTGTCGGTTTTTTTAACTCAGCGTTACAAGTTACGCATTACACGTTACAATAGACACAGGTCGTTTTCATACAGTTTATTTTAATATTTCTATTTATCTATTTTTAATCTTTTCTTTTTAATCTTTAATCTATTTACATGTCAGTTATAAAACACAAAGAACAACGCGTAGGAATTTTCATAGATGCACAAAACCTCTATCACACTGCAAAAAATTTATACAAAGCTCGAGTTAATTTCGGCAAAGTTGTCGAAGATGGACTTTCTGGTCGCCAACTCATTCGTGCAATTGCGTACGTAATCACTACCGAATCTGGAGAAGAACAAAATTTCTTCGAAGCACTCGGCAAACTTGGTATCGAAGCTAAAACAAAAGACCTTCAAATTTTTGCTGGAGGAAGCAAGAAAGCAGATTGGGATGTAGGACTTGCAGTTGATGCTATCAAGATGGCACCTAAGCTCGATACAGTGATTATAATTTCTGGTGATGGAGACTTTATTCCACTCGTTGAATATTTAAAAACAAATGAAGGCTGTCAGGTGGAAGTTATGTCTTTTGGTAAATCAACCTCATCAAAACTTCGTGAAGTTGCCGACGACTTCATCGATCTCGACCTCGACTCAAAACGCTATCTCATGCGTGGGGGAAGGAGATAATTTTAAATAAAAAGAATTTTTTAGAAAACAAAGGGTATAATACACTGTACTTATGTTAGAAAAATATTTGATTGAGCTTGGACTTACAGAGAAAGAAGCGCTGGTTTATCTTGCGCTTCTTGCAGTTGAACATACTTCAGTTATTGAAATTTCAAAAAAGACGCACATCAATCGATCAACTGTATATGTGACTATTGATGGCCTCTTAAAAAAAGGTCTGGTGAGCGAGGTGGCTATTGGCAAAAAAACCCACTACCATGCAGAGCCGCCAGAACGTCTTGAAACATACATACAGAGACAGAAAACCCTTATTGATGAGCGAGAAAGGCGTCTTAAGGATATTATTCCGCAGATAAAAAGTGTGGAACGAGAAGTTGGCACCCGTCCGGTTGTAAGATATTTTGAAGGTAAAGAAGGTATCGTAACTGCCAACAAAGAAATCTACGAGGGTAAGATGGATAACTCTCCTTTATATATGATCTACTCACAAGACATGGTTTCAAGTATTTTCAGTGATACGGAACGAAAATTATTTAGATCCAATAGAATAAAAAACAAAATCATATCGAAAGTTATTTATACTTCTTCAAATGATGAACCTAAAGATAACCCAGGGGAAAACACGGGAGACCGTGTACGAATCGATGAAAAAAAATATCCTTTCAGTTGCGATATTGCGATTTATCAAGACAAAGTTAGAATAAGTATATTGGGTAAAAAACTATCTGGAATTTTTATAAAAAGTAAAGAATTTTCTGACACCCTTAAAAATTTCTTCAATCTTACTTTTGATCAATTAAAAAATCCTCCGAAGCGCTAGTGCGCTTCGGAGGATGTGGAAACTGATTTGATATCAGCTCCATGATCAAGATTTTAATCTTGATCATGGTTATTTTACAGACCATCACCCATAGGAAACCTCCTGTTCTCAAATACGTGGATATTAAGAAGCGAACATCGCTTCACCACAACAAAACAAGCATAGACTTTTGTCAAGCATTTATATCAAAAGTCTATATTATTGGTTTTTCTACGCTAATCATCTCTATATTAAGAGGTTATTTTTTAATAAAAAAGTTATAAACTTTTAACATAAAAAGTAAAAATAAACACAAAAAAATAATTATGTAAATGATTTTATATAGAATGTTATTTTAAATTGACACTTTTATACCCTTATTTATAGGCATATTTTGTTATATAAAAAAGTAAATGGTAAAAATACTTGACAAAAAGTATAAAGTAGCATATACTTGTTCTCAGAAAGTTATTTGGAGAAGTGATCTTGAAACCTTGCCACCGAATAATACAGTGTGGCGGAAGACACTGACCAAATGACTTTCTAGAGTTTAGAGATGAGTCTGATCATTGAAAACTACATATCGAAGAAAAATCCAAAAGCACTTCACATCAGTGAATACTTGGATGGGAAAACGCGGAACAATAGTCTATATAGACGACCGCAATGTTATTCCTCTTCGTCTTACCAAGTGATGGTGCTAACAGCCCTAAGCTTGGTGTGACAAGAGGGATCGCATCTTCTCCGCACAATGTGCGGGATGTGATTCCAAAAATGTCTGGTTGAACTCATGATTTTCATGCGCCATTTGGTGCAGATAGTGAGTTCCTAGGGAAATTTCAAGGAGATTTTATGTATCCCACGAAGAAGCTCTGTTGGTGCGCCTCGTGGCGCGGCGGCTCGAAACCGAGCTAGCCACCAAGGTCGCGGATGACCTTGAGTCAATGGTTGATGGAGTGTCAAACAAGAGACATCTCCACACCTCCGTCAAACTCAAGACGTAAAACTGGGCACTAATACTCCGTGGAAGTTCCGGAGCGCTTAGTAAGCGGACACACACTCGAGTTCGGGGCTCGTTAAAACCTCTTTGTCTCGGAATGTGTATTCCGACTGATGATTCCGAAAGGATGAAACAGCAATTGGTGGTGGGTCTACTCAACCCACACGAGCCCATATAAACGTTAGGGTAACGTGAAATTGGGCAAGGTAACGACAGTCAACGGATGACAAGAAACCACATCCGTCGAAGCCGAAAACGGCACTTGGTTTTTATATTTGGGATTTCGGAGCTTTTCTACTTACGATCATGAGTAGATAAGTTTCGGGAGGACAGGTTTATAGAAATCTGTGCTTCAACACCTAGATCTTGAGTGCATGCAACATTCAATATCTCTAGGTACCCAAATCTTCCTGTCTACCCAGGAAGGCACCAATCCTTACAACAGAAGGAGTTCTGTTGACTACATAAGACCAACTACATGTCTCTAAACTGTGGCAGTAATACCAAGAGGAAGTTTCTTGGCGCTTAGTGGAGCGATCATTCCCTCGAGTTCGGGGCTCGTTAAAACCTCTTTGTCTCGGAATGTGTATTCCGACTGATGAGCTCAAAAGAGCGAAACAGAAGATGAGAAACCTGATACCTCGTTTATACATTTCTTCCGAATATCTAAGAAATATATAAACGGGGTTTGTCAGGGGACCCGTGAGGAAAGCTTTGTGCGCCTCTATCAAATAGCACAAAGTGGACGGTGTCCAGAAACACCCAAGGAACCTGTCATGAAAACTGACAAGGAACTTGAGCTGGAGCGACAGGCAACTGTTCTCCTCCGTGACCAGGGCTACACCTGGTCAGGTCGTCAAAAGGCTGAAGCTCACAAGGCTCAGTCGCAAGACGCCATGAATGGGGCTATTCGTTGCCCCTTCAGCGGAAAGTCTCGGCGCAAGTAAGCCGAGGCAAGGGAAAATCCTTCCCGACCCGGAAGCGGGGTAACAGGTCACCATCTTTTGGGGGTGGTAACCCAAAGGCGTACAGATCTTCTGCGTCATGAAGATCATTCCGGGGAAGCACGGACGCTTTTTGTTTCCCCTCTTTATGGAGTTCGTCACGCAAGTGGTGAATTCCTTGAGAAAAAGTTTTGTCACCGTTTTTATTTAAAAATGGCGAGCCTGGGAAAGCAGTGTCCTCGAGCGAAATCTCTAAAAACTTCTAGTGTAACGGGTGCCACACACTTAAAAACGGCAGATTCATGTCTATGAGCGTGAACTCATAGCGTTGTGTCCTACGCCTACAGCGAAAGGATTAGGCGTACACCCTTAAAGGGTTGAGTTTGGAGATCTCAACTGAAAAAAATCTCCTCTGTTAAAAAAACCTGGTTCTAGGATCCAGAAATAAAAACCTAGCGAGGACAGCGTTACTGTCCATAGGATCGGCTCATACGGACGAACACCTGAGCCGAACCGCCAGAGACCTTGTTACGTCTAAAAACTAACATCTGAGCCTTTTAGGTCGGAGCAGATTCCTGCCGTCGCTTTACAAGAGTGCGATGTAAGTGGAAAAAATCCACGAAACTCTTTTCCGGTCTACATTGTTTGAAAAAACAACGTAGACCTTCTTATTGAGCTCATGATTTTCATGCGCCATTTGGTGCAGATCGTGAGTTCATAGGAATCAAAACCGAGAGGATGTTGTATGGAACTAGACATGTATTCGTATGTTATGGGCGCCACCGGAGTTGCGGGTGCAGTGCTATACTTCCATCTCTTTCTCAAGTTGAGAGGGTGGTGGAAGTGGCGCCGCCAGCAAGATATGAGATGGCACCAAGGGAGATTCCTGCGTCCCCCGAGTGTACGCAGGAGAGTAACGTAAGTTACTCTTTTTTATTGAGTTCATCACAGCGTGTGGTGGATTCATAAAAAATATATTTCTGTAAGTGATGTGGGTGCGAATCTTTTTTCATCCACACCACTTACAGAAGTCATTGAATGTTCAGTGACAAGTGGAAACCTTCGTGATCATTTTCAAATACCCTCATAAATCACAGAACTCTGTGAGGAAAAAGGGAAATACGAGAATGACTCGAGGAAAGGATCAGAGTATGAAGTATCTGACTTCCGCCCTCTCACTCAACATGCTGGGAGAAATTCCAGCCTCTATTGAAGTACGAGAGGTCTCACTCGAGGAAGCGCGCATGCTCGCTACGGATCACAAGTCCGTGGTTGGCCACCCTGACACTGCAGGTATTTTTACTGCAATGCTGGGGATGCCCGTGCCGTTCAATCGGGATACTATCACCCTTAAAAAAGGTGATTGTGTCCTGGTTGGACAGTACCGGGGTACGCGTCTTCCGGAGGGGGCGAAAACGCTCCCCGAGGGAGCCACTATCCAGTGGTTCGTAGCTGAAGTTCGCTAATTTTAGCGACTTTTGCTATTGAGAAGGACTGACTTGGCAGAGTAACCAAGGGAGCCTCTGAGAAGGCTGTTGCCGGATGGATACCGGACAAAGCGGAGTTCCGCAAACCATGCCTTATGGATGTGCACAAACATCCTATTTTTTTGAAAGGAAATTATTTCCGTGGGGGATGCAATCCCCCTTCTTATTGAGCTCACGATTTTCATGCGCCATTTGGTGCAGATCGTGAGTTCATAGGAAAAAAATACCCGATTCGGGACGGCTCAACACCGCCGAACACCTCTTGAAAGGAAAGTGCTATGACTATTAGAGAAAAAATCATCCGCACCCTCGGAGGATGCTCGGTCGCCTTCGATAAGGATGTTGTGGATTCACTCGAAAAGCGGGTCCAAAACGCAAGTCTAGGAGAAGGCAAGCGTTCCAATCCGGAGGGGTTAGCATTCATTGTTGCCAGAAACTGGGCAATCAGTGAAGTCCGCAGGATTGCTTCTGGTGCAAGAAGACAAGCTAAGGAATTAATTGCCCAAGACGAGGCGCGAAAAGAAAATGAGCTGTACGAGAGGTGTTTGAAAGAGTTTGATAGGATTTATTTTCAACTTCTTCCAAAACTCCGCCAAAGCCAACCGCAACAACTCTGTATCGTCCGTTTAATCTGTTTTGATGGCCTCGCCGGTGAGAAGCTTGAAAAAGCACTCCCTGACACCTCGAGAGAACAGAGGTACAAATGGAAGGCCCGAGGTTACAAACTTATTCTCACCCACGCCTCAGAAGAACTCAAGGAGTACCTTCTGAGGTTTGTGATGGAGGGCACCGAATATAAGAAGTAAAAGGTTAGGGGGACCAAAACCCCCTATTTGTCTCGGAATGTGTATTCCGACTGATGAGCTCAAAAGAGCGAAACAGAAATAATCCGAGTGGAAATGTTCCCTGCTCAGAAAACAAAACTTCCCCGCACTTAATTTTTACAAAAATTAAGTGCTGGACGAAACAGGTTCACTAAACAATCCCCATTCTGGGGCGCCTTAACACCGGGCGAATTTCGAAAGGAATATGTGTAATGATCACAAAAAGATTGTGGGACGTAATGAACTACATCAAACTCATCGGGGGTCACTGGACCCTCAAAATCCCTGAGATTCTCAGGGAAGCTCGGGTAATGATGCCCGGACGTGATGATGATGACATCATCATCACAGTGTCGCTGGTTGCCAAAAGTTTCGGGCAACCAGAGAGGAAACAGGTTTCCTCTGTTTTTGGAGGAAACCTAAAAAAACTCGAGGAGATGAAAGTTGAGATCTATGAAGACTTTGTCCCCATCCTCGTCATTGGGGTCGAGGACATTTAACCTTTTTACCCAAGCACACTTTGTGTGCTTGGGTTTTTTATTTGTAATTTTTATAATAACCCCAAGTAAAATACTTGAAACACATGTTCCTGTTATAATAAAAAGTGTTAATCAAAATTTTTGATTACAAATTTCAACAAAAATAACAATGCCTCCGAAAAAAGTACCCTTAAAAGAAAGTTTGCGTGACGATGATATACGAAGATTTACTGAACAACAGACAAAGAAAAAAGTACCTCTAAAAGAAATTCTTCAGAGTGCCACACAAACACCTGAGTCTCCTCCGAAAAAAGAGGAGGCTCCTTCGCAATCTGAAACAATCAAACCTTTACGAACATATCAAAATGATGTCGCAGAAGCAGTTCGTCAAAAAAATGAATCAGTAGTTAGTATTAGTCTTGCGGAAAATAAACGAAAAGAAGATCGTGGAGAAAATGTGTACGAAAGCTCGCCACCTAAAGCAGGTAGTAAAATTCTTATTGGAATAGTAAGTCTTGTTCTTGTGTGTGGAGGCATCTTTGCAATCCTTGTAACACTTAAAACAGGAGAGGAAAATATAACTCCGATTACTGCACCAGAATCTAAAAGTATAATTTCAGCAGACCTTAATACTTCTCTTATTATTTCTGGACAAACAAAAACAGGATTTATTGAAGGTATACGTACACAAGTACAAGCTCTTGGATTACAAAGTGGATCAATTGGAAATATTGTGGTCACAGAAAATGAAACATCGACTGAGCAAGTATCTTCACAAGATTTCTTCTCTCTTATTACTCCCACAATTCCAGCAAACCTACTACGGTCACTCAAAGATTTTATGCTCGGTGCCTACGGAAATTCAGAACAAAATAAGGTATTTCTTATATTAAAAGTAAATTCATTTGAAGTTGGTTTCCCAGCAATGCTTTCATGGGAAAAAACTCTACAGACAGATTTGAAAGATCTTCTTCAATTAGATATCAGCTCATTTGGATTTAAGGATGGCTTTATAAAAAACAAAGATGTTCGAGTTGTTCGAAACACAGAAGGGTCCGTACTTTTTCTCTACTCATTTCTTGACCCTCAAACAATTTTTATAGGATCAGATGAAGAAAACTTCACAGCAGTACTTACCAAATTCAACACAGTAAACGTTGTACGATAAAGTTGTTATAAGTTTATGCTTTGCTACAATGAAGTCATGGATACAAAACTTTTCAAAGAAAAACTTTTAGAGGAACAAGAAATTCTACGCAAGGAACTAGAGAGTGTTGGTAGGGTAAATCCAGATAATCCTGCGGACTGGGAACCACGTCCTACAGATACTTCATTTTTAGCGGCAGATCCAAATGAGGTTGCTGACAATATTGAAGATTTTGAACAAAACACCGCAATCCTCAAGCAATTAGAAATTAGATGGAATGCTGTAAAAAATGCTCTTGAACGAATAGAAAAAGGAAGTTATGGAGTCTGTGAAATTTCTGGAGAACCAATAGAAACCCGAAGACTTGAAGCAAACCCCGCAGCTCGTACCTGCCTCAAGCATAAAGAAGAAAACTTAGACTAATATTATGAGTTTTGCGAAAGTCCACAGCGCACAAACTTCGTTTTTAAAAGCCCAAATTGTGGACATTGAAATAGATCTTTCTCAGGGACTTAATTCTTTTTCAATAGTAGGTCTTCCAGATAAAGCAGTTGAAGAATCCAGAGATAGAGTGAGCGCCGCTATAAAAAATAGCGGTTTCTCTTCGCCTAAAAGTAAAAATCAAAAAATTATCATCTCTCTTGCGCCAGCCGATCTCAAAAAAGAAGGATCATTTTTTGATCTTGGAATGGCACTTGCATATCTTTCAGGCGTCAAAGAAATATCATTTAATCCTGATAAAAAAATGTTCCTTGGGGAACTTTCACTTGATGGTAAACTGCGACCTATAACAGGAACCCTGCCTTTGGTGAGAGAAGCTTTAAAGCGAGGTTTTACTGAGGTTTTTGTTCCACAGGTAAACGCTGTCGAAGCAGCTCTTATCGATGGAATCAAAGTATACGGAGCACATTCTTTACGAGAAGTGATAGACCATCTCAATACAAAACAAGAAAAACAAAAACAGATTTCATTTCAACCAAAAACTGTAATCACAAGTAGCCGAAACATAGTGATAGATTTCTCAGATATCAAGGGTCAGGAAAATGCAAAAAGGGGACTTGAAATAGCGGCAGCCGGAGGACATAACGTTGCTATGTGGGGACCACCTGGTACTGGTAAAACAATGCTCGCCAAAGCTTTTGGACATATCTTACCCGAACTTTCTTTTGAAGAAATACTCGAAGTAACTGGTATTCATTCAGTTTCCGGCACACTTGAAGGATCACTTATTACCGAACCTCCTTTTAGGTCGCCTCACCATACTGCATCTCATGTATCCATAATAGGTGGTGGAGCAACATTAAGGCCAGGTGAGATTACCCTGGCCCATAAAGGAGTTTTATTCTTGGATGAATTTCCGGAGTTTGATAGGCGAGTTCTCGAAGCGCTCCGAGAACCTCTTGAAGAAGGTGTAATAAGTATTTCTCGAGCAAAAGGCACAGCTCGATTTCCAGCCCAAGTTATACTTATCGCTTCAATGAATCCATGTCCGTGTGGAAATTTTGGAGTAAAAGGAAAAAACTGTGTCTGTACTCCTCTTGTTATTAATCGCTATCAAAGAAAAATATCAGGACCAATAGCAGACAGAATTGATATGTGGATTGAGGTATCAAAAATTGACCACCGGTCTTTGTCAGAAAAGGGAAGTTCCAACAATGAAAGCGTTACGATTCGCAATAAAGTTTTAAGAGCACGATCTATTCAACAAGAACGATTTAAAAAACTCAATCTTCCATTTTCAAAAAACAGCGAGCTTTCAGGAAGGCATATCGCACACCATTTAGATATAAGCACAGATTCAAAAGAGCTTCTTAATCAATTTGCAAAAAAGTTCGATATCTCTGCACGCAGCTACCACCGCATTATAAAACTTGCTCAAACAATTGCCGACCTTGTTGAGTCTACCCAGATTAAAAAAGAGCACGTACTTGAAGCATTGCAATATAGACCGAAGAGGCAAGAGATATAAAAGCTATTAGGTTTTAGAAAAAACAGAACCTTTCGGTTCTGTTTTTATTTTCTATCTTTGCGTCTAAAATTTTTTATACCTACGTTGTAAAAAACTTTTCGACGTTATTTTTTTAATATAAAAATTAAAATGGGTTTCGTGCTCCGCGAACTTCAAAGTGAAGGTGTGGTCCTGTTGATTTTCCAGTTGAACCAACATATCCAATAATCTGACCTTGAACGACTTTTTCTCCTTGAAATACTATCACTTCACTTGCATGGGCATAGAGTGTTTGAGTTCCATTACTGTGACCAAGAACAACATAGTCTCCATAACCACCATTCCAACCAGAACCTCGACTTACAATTACACTTCCTGAAGCAGATGCAACAATTGGCGTTCCGACAGGTGCCCCAATATCAACACCGTTATATCCATGAATTCCTTGTGTTTTATGACCACCAACAAGAGGACGGATAAAGTAACTACTCGAAACTGTTTTTGTGTTTGCAGAGGCAATTGAGCGAGAGGACACTATCTCTATCTTAGACTCACCGTCAGGAATAATAACAACATCACCAATATTAAGCGCCTCACTCTGAGAAAGATTATTATAACTCGCTATTTCTGATGCTTCGCCCGCATATTTTTTAGCAATACCTCCTAGTGTGTCTCCACTTTTTACAGTATGTCTTACACCTGAAACAGGTAGAATAACAAGAGTTTGACCCATAGAGATAACATTTCCTTTTATATCATTACTCCATCGAATCGTATCAACAGACACATTAAACATCTGAGCAACTTGAGATAAATTATCTCCCTCACGAACAACGTATAGACTAATCTGATCATTTGTTGGACGAACTTCTTTTATTTCACCAGAAGGACTTATTTCAGGAACAAGAGCTGTGCCTCCAATAATTGTAATATCTCCACCTCCTTCAGACTCAGGAATTCCTGGTCCCCCAGTAGCTTGAAGAAGTGCAATATTTTGAGTATTAGAAATTGAAGATTTGTACACCTCTTTCTTACTTCCTAACAAATCAGCCATAAAAGAAAAAATGCCCGCGTAGGCATAAAGAGGAAAACTTATAGTAGACACTAACAAAAACAAAAAAACAGACTTTTGTATGAAAGTTTTGATATTTCCTCTATTTGTCACTATCTGTTTCTCATTAGAGGGCGAGACGACAGAAAGATCACGTGGGGTGAGTAAGATAATCTTTTATTTTAAAGGTGTGCAGAATTTCTAAACTTAAATGGCCTTGTTAAGCCATAAAACATTACGGACATGCTGTGTATGTATCGATTATACCTTTTTGAGATATCACGTCAACCTAAATTCATCAAACCTTCATGATGTGTTTTGAACACCACAGAAAGCTAAAAAAACGGTGTGATATTATAGTTCGATGTCTAATTTAAATCCAGCACAACAACAAGCAGTATTAAAAACAGAAGGACCTCTCCTTATAGTCGCAGGTGCAGGTGCTGGTAAAACAAAAACCCTTACTCACAGAATACTTGAGATAATTAAAAAAGGAGTTGCTCCACAAAGTATCCTCGCCATAACTTTTACCAACAAAGCTGCTAAAGAAATGAGAGAAAGAGTTATGAGTCTCATTACGGAAGACAAAACACTCAACATACCCATCTCATTTAATGAAAGACCTTTTGTAAGTACATTTCACTCACTCGGCGTACATATATTAAAAGAACAATCTTCTCTTTTGGGACTTCCGAGACATTTTTCTATTTTTGACAAAGATGATAGCAAGAAGGCATTGCGAGAAGCTATTAAAAAAGCGGACCTTGATCCAAAACAATATGAAGTCGGAAAAATGAGTTCTCTTATCTCAAAAGAGAAGGGTAATTTTGTAACCCAAGAAGAATATGAAGCGGATGCAGGTGACGACTATACGAAGAGAATAGTAGCTCGAGTCTGGAAACACTATGAGGAAGTTTTACAAAAAGAAAAAGCTCTTGATTTTGATGACCTTCTTCTCAAGACAGCTCTTCTCCTTCAAAGAAACGCTGAGGTTGCACAACATTATCAAAATGTCTGGAAATACGTTCACATAGATGAGTACCAAGATACAAACCATGTTCAATATAGGATTGCAAAAATCATCGCTTCAGGACACAGAAACATCTGTGCTGTTGGTGATATTGACCAAAACATTTATAGCTGGAGAGGAGCTCAAATTCGCAACATTATCGACTTCGAAAAAGACTATCCCGAAGCAGACATAGTTATCCTCGAACAAAATTATCGTTCAACAAAAACCATTCTCGCTGTGGCAAATGCTGTTATTTCTAAAAATAAAATGCGCAGAGAGAAAAATTTGTTTACAGAAAATAGCTCTGGAGAAAAAGTAAGTCTCTATGAAGCTTATGACGAAAGTGACGAAGCCATGTTTACAGCCCGCCGAGCAAAGGCACTTATTGAAAAGGGAGTTAAAGCAGAGGAAATCGCACTTCTTTTTAGAGCAAACTTCCAATCACGAGCACTCGAAGAAGCTTTCTTAAAGGAGAACATACCGTACCAAGTTCTTGGAACAAGATTTTTTGAACGTAAAGAAGTAAAAAATATTCTTTCTTTTATACGAGCGGGCCTTAATCCTGAAGGAGGCTCGGATATTGGAAGGATTATAAATGTACCAGCACGAGGTATTGGTAAAGTAACCCTCCTGAAAATTCTAGAAAAGAAAACTGAAACCTTACCTCCAAACACGCGAGCAAAAGTTATTTCTTTTTTTACACTTCTCACAAAAATTAAACAGTGTGCTGAAAGTCAGAAGCCGAGTGAGGTTGTAAAATTTGTTATGAAAGAAACAGGTATTGAACATGAACTCACCAAAGAAAAAAATGAAGAGAACTTAGAACGCCTTGAAAACCTAAAAGAATTAGTTTCACTTGCTAAACGCTACGATGAAGGGGAGGATGGCCTCGAGAAACTTCTAACAGACGCAGCTTTGGCGAGTGATCAAGATGAACTTGCAAAACCACAAGCGGGTGTAAAACTCATGACAGTTCACGCTTCGAAAGGATTGGAGTTTGATTATGTTTTCATAACAGGTCTTGAGGAAGGGCTTTTTCCACACGAGAGAATGGGGGAGACAAGTGTCACAACCGACCAAAAAGAGGAAGAGCGTAGGCTTTTTTATGTTGCCCTCACAAGAGCGCGTAATAAAATATATCTTTCATATACTCAAACACGAACCATTTTTGGATCTCGACAAATGAATATACCTTCTGAATTTATATTTGATGTAGCAGATGAATTTCTTGAAAAGGAAGAGCGCGACTGGGACACGCCTCGAAAATCACTCTTAAGTATTGAGTTTTAGCTAAAAACAAGTAACCTAAGGCAATGGATAAACTACCTCCTAAAAAATCTTTAGGCCAAAACTTCTTACGTTCACAAACGGCCCTAGCTCAAATAGTAGAAGGGGGAAACATACAACAAAACGATATTATCCTTGAAATAGGCCCTGGCAAGGGAGTTTTAACACGTAAATTACTCGAGAAATCAAATAAGGTTTTTGTAATTGAAAAAGACTCAAGACTCATTGAACCCCTTACGCAAGAGTTTGAGACAGAAATAAAAAGCGGACAGTTAGTCCTTATTGAAGGAGATGTTTTAAAGATTGATATTGATTCATATATTCCACAAAGTACACACTACAAACTTATTGCGAATATTCCATACTATATTACTGGTGAAATACTCCGTTTATTTTTATCTCGCACACATCAACCTGAACACATTGTTCTTCTGACACAAAAAGAGGTGACTGACAGAATTGTTGCTCAAGATGGCAAAGAAAGTATTTTATCCTTAAGTATTAAAGTATACGGAACACCAAAGTCTCTCGGCATTGTTAAAAAAGAAGCTTTCACCCCACAACCAAAAGTAGATTCAAAAATTCTTCTGATCAAAGATATATCAAAAAAACATTTCGACATCATTTCTGAAGAATTCTTTTTTAAAATTATAAAAACTGGCTTTGCTCAAAAGAGAAAAAAACTTACAGGAAATTTAAGTTCTCTTTTTGCAAAAAAAGATATTGAAGTGCTATTTACAAAACTCTCACTTGATCTCAATACTCGTGCAGAAGATGTACCACTTTCAGTGTGGTTAGAGCTTTGTAACCTACTTAAAGAGAAGTGCCATGAACAGGTAAAATCGTCAGTCCAAATGCTATAGGACACAGACCAACAAAACAGGGGACGAGACAGGGTGCTGGAACAGAAGCAAAGCCAAGAATATTTTGACCAGTATGAGTCGGCGGACCACTTAGAAAAGGCGAGACTGAAGCTCCATATATATACATATAAGATCCGGGAATACCTGTACCTCCTATAATAATCCAAATTCCGTTAACGCAATAAAATGCACTTACTATAGTCCCCCCAAAAGGAACTTGAGCAAAAAGAATACTTGGATAAAACATAAACATAAAAAAGATCGCACAGACCGCAATAACATTCATTATTTTTTTACACGACATTAAATATTGCATTAAACTTAGTATACTATAGGAATATGAAAAAAATATTTTTTTATTCTGGACTCCTCATACTCTCTGGTGTACTTATATATAATGTGCTTTCTTTATTCAAAAAAGAGACGCTTCCCGAAAAAACTCTTCCAAACCAGAACGCTCCTTTAGAAAATACATTTGATATTTCTCTTGATTCAGACTCCGACGGCCTCAAAGACTGGGAGGAGGCTTTATGGGGGACAGACCCACACAATCCAGATACAGATGGGGACGGGGTAAGTGATGGGGACTTTGCAAAAAAACAACAGGAGCAAAACATTGTACGACCCACTCAAAAAGAAAATATCGAAACGGAAATTAAAATAACACAAAAAACAGAGGAGACAGGGTTAACCACTCAAAAAGAAGTGTTCCAAGAAAACCCTCTTAAAACATACGGAAACTCTCTTGGAGTACTACTCTCTATACAAGCACAGAAAAATCGACAAGATCTTGCTGTCTGGAATGCTTTTTTTGAAGATAGGTCAGAAAAAAACAAAAACTCTCTTCTTTTAATTTCTAACTCACACCTCAAACTCTCGCAGGACATACCTTCTATACAAAACATACCTGAAAAATCTCTTTCTTTAAATACAAAGATTGCCTTATCACACAAAGAGCTATCTGAGATAATAAAAGATATTGCATTATCAAAAGAAGAATTTATAAACTATGAAATATATAGCAAGTCAGTTGGAAAAAATACAAATATATTCATAGACACCGTTCGTTTTTTTCAAAATAACAACATTCGTTTCTCTTCAAAAGAATCTGGTTTTATTTTTATGATAAACCTTTAAAAGAGTTATACTGTAACCATGCCAAGTTCACGTATTCTACTCATTATAGGATCAATAACTCTCGCTGGAGGTCTTATTTTTATTGCACAGCAAGGCCTACAAAAAACGACTTACTCAACACCTGTAGCTACTGGAACTGGACTTGTTGTTGATTCAGCCCTCAAAAATACATCTCAAGAAGATAAGGACTCCGACGGCCTCAAAGACTGGGAGGAGGTTTTGTGGGGGACAGACCCACACAATCCAGATACAGATGGGGATGGAATGAACGATGGAGATGAGGTAAACGAAGGAAGAAGTCCTCTTGTTAAAGGAAAGGGAGAGCGAGTCGAATCAACATCGGGCACAAACCTTCAAGTAGAGGAGAATTTAACTCAAACCGACAAATTTTCTCGAGCTTTTTTTGAAGAGTACTTAAAAATAAGACAACAAACAGGCACCAACTTAAATAGCATTACTCAAGAAAATCTCGTAAAAGAACTGCTAGAAAACCAGCAACCCTTCTCTTTTAAAACATATTCAGAAAGTGATTTGTTTATACAACAGGACTCAAGTAATATGGCGCTTAAAAACTATGGCAATGCAGTAGGAAAGGCTTTTATTAAAAACCCACTTCCACCTGGTCAAAAAAATGAAATAGAGATATTTGAGGCTGCAGTTACTTCAGAGAGATCTCAGGACCTCGCACAACTTTCTCCTATTATAGATAGCTACAAAGCAACACTGAAGGATCTCATTAGTATCAGTGTCCCTAGAGATGTTGTTTTTGCGCATTTAAATCTTATAAATAGCATGTCTGCAATAACTGAAAGCTTAGAAAAAATGAGATCATTTTTTAGTGATCCATTAGCATCACTACCTGGTATTGGAAGTTACGGTATCTATGTAAAAGAATTTAGAAAATCTTTTGAAACGTTTCGAGTACTTTTTAAACAAAAGAACATTACTTTTCAACAGTCTGAGTATGGTTCCTTTTTGACTAAGAGCTTATAATTAAAATACGACTCAGAGTAGGCCCGTCGTATTTTACAATGCTCGTAACCTCTAAAAAAATACGTAGGTTGATTGTGCTTTTTATTCTTGCACCACTTATTATTCCTGTTTCACTTTTTCCAAGTCAAAAAGTCCATGCTGTAGTTGTACCTGTACCAATCGCAGAAGTAGGACCTGTAGTTCCAATTCATACAGGCAACCTAGTTGAAAACACCCTTAAGGCGGCAAAAGAGTATGTGCTTGACAACCTTGTTACAGTACTTGCAAAAACACTTATAAAACAAATCACTCGGTCAACCATTCAATGGATTAATTCTGGTTTCAAGGGTGGTCCATCTTTTATTCAAAATCCTGATCAATTTTTTACTGGAATTGCAGACAGGGTCGCAGGGGACTTTATAGAAAGTATTGGTCTTGGTTTTTTATGTGAACCGTTTCGTTTAGATCTCCAACTTTCTTTGGCTCTTGAATATGGTGGTGGTGGTGGTGGTTCTTTTACAGATGAAATAGGGTGTACTTTTAGTGATG
>Ga0163149_10003159_pt1 | contig 19031 bp, 27 predicted proteins | sample OliLakLV19MP5G1_FD_148604 | JGI IMG/M metagenome (GOLD analysis project Ga0163149, IMG submission 148604) | Freshwater microbial mat bacterial communities from Lake Vanda, McMurdo Dry Valleys, Antarctica - Oligotrophic Lake LV.19.MP5.G1 | ecosystem: Environmental > Aquatic > Freshwater > Lake >...
AATGCACACGGACCAAGAAGACACCCAACCCGCCACTAGCAAGGTAGCACCAGCCCCACCGACGAAGGATCACGACAATGACAGCATCTCAATAGATTCACCGTCCACGCCAGCCCAGGAATCCCACCACACGATACCAGCACAAGTAACAATTACTGTCACAGACCCAGGACCAGACATGGGATGCACACTAGACCATGAGTCCCCAGGCTTTGTGCATGAAGGCGTGAGGCAACGTAAACCGCACCCCACACAGGAACAACGGAAATGGATGTGCCATGTCTATAAACTGTCCAGGGTGACAGACTACTGGAAGACAACTACAGAGTTGGACGGCGAACCAGACAGAGAAAAAGCAATAGAGGCGATTACATCGTGGGCTCACGAAGAAGCAAGACAGAAAGATCCGTCAGAATTAGATCCAGGCAAACACATAACATGGGCAACGAATGCATACCTGTACTTCAAGTCTTGCAACGAGGACAAAAGGCAGAAAGCCGAAGGCATACTCAAGCATCTATCCACAGAACCGGACACAAGATACGATCTCACAGCGCTAGCGCGCAACACAAGAATCGCCAAATTCCCGGCAACAGACGCCACAATCGATTGGACCCCAACAATCCCAATCCCCAACGTGACCGGCCGCCCAGAACTAGACATTATACTGAGAAAAATCCAAGGATCGTGGCTCCTCAACCATGAACACATTCTCACAGAATCTATCGTCGAATTTCTCCTAGTCTTCTCCCTGCACGCTGAGATAGCTGTCGAGACACTCCTCCAATGGATCAAGACACACGGAAATACCAGCGAAGCTGCATAAGTAACGATATTCCGCCATTGGCAAAACTGGATGTATTACATGCAATTCTCCGACGAAGAATTACCACTACTTGAACAAAATGTACACCCGTGCCCCATCATTCCCAATCTACTAGAAGCACAAACAAAACTCCTAAACCTGGATCACATCCTAACACAATCGTACATGCAGCCGGTCAATAGAGCCGAAGAAGAAGAGTACTAATGGGGAAACGAAAGGTTACAAATGAAAACAGGGGAAAGACAAGAAGTAAAAAGAAAACACAACAACTACAACAGCAACAAGACAAAACACAACAACACATACTGAGATATTTCTCAAAAGCAAAAGCAAAACCAAAACCAAAGACAAAATCAAAAAGAAAAGATCCCCCTAACAAGGCTGCGGCGGCTAGGGTACAACAAGGACAAACAACGTTAACTGGACACATAGTGCCCAAACCACACCAACGAGCAGGCGACCAATTCAAACTAACAAAACCACCAAAACATGTGAGAATTACGAGCAGCAACTACAACAGCCTCCCAGCAGAGGCCTACAAACAGAAAGGGAAACAACACCTGATAGCCCTGGAACACTACAATGTTGATATCGGCATGGGACAGGAGCCAGGCCTCAACTTCGCAATGTTAGACGCATACGACTCCCTAGAAGAATGAGTTACGTCCCTCAAAGACGGCAAAGTCACAACAGCACACAATGTATGGGAAGGAAAAATAGGCAAGTACCTACCGGGAGGAACAATGATCACCAGGCGGAGAGAAGCCACCCACAGAACAATATCCACCAGTGAAGACCCACTAAAATTGGGCAGATGGACATCAATCCTCTTATCCAGAAAGAAAGGACACCAAACCAGAATCGTATCGGTCTATAATCCCATAGGCACATCGCAAGGCGCACTTTCAGTGAATAGACAACAAACACGCAGGCTCAGAACCATAGACGACACGCGCGCACCTAGGGACGCACTCATTGAAGACCTTCAAAAAGCAGTAAAGCAATGGATTGAGGATGGAGAACACCTGATTATCGGCATGGATGCCAACGAAGATGTAAGAACCGGAAAACTCACCAAGATGCTTCGCGAACAAGGTCTACATAACGCAATTCTATCCAAACACCCGCACATAGGATCTGTGATGACATGCGAAAGAACAGAAAAAGACCTGCCCATAGACGCCATAATGACAACATTCGACACTAACGACCGCATCCAGGCAGGGTACCTTGCATTTGATGAAGGAACACTGGGGGACCACCGAACCCTGTGGATGGATATTCCATTTGAGCTCATCTTTTGGAATAATCCCCCGCACATACAAGGTGTAGACGCTATCCCAGTAGCAGTGAAAGACCCCCGAGTAAGAGGAGCATACAACAAAATAGTAATGAAAGTGTACATCAAATACGGGATCTTGGAACGGGCACGACACGTGAAGCAAGCGCAGAATCGAGGAGACTCTATAGCCCAAATAAAACCACAGATAGATGCCCTCATCGCAGTGACTAGACAGATACGCATGGAAGCAGCTGTGAAAATCAGGAAGCTCAAAGTTGGAAAAGTCCCATGGTCAGCCACGTTACAAGCAGCATGCGACTCACAAAAACTATGGACACTGGTCATCAGATGCCGGGAACGCAAAAAAGTCAGCAGAAACCTTCTCAAAAGAACAATGAAGAAATGCCACATGATATCTATTGAGAACATATCTCTCGAACAAGCAAAGGCGAACCGGAAAGTGGCCCACGCAGCATACCTACTATAAAAGAAGTTCAGAAAGCACCAGACACAAGAAAAAAGCATCAGGAATCCCTGGCAAAAGCACTAGCTGAGGAGAAAGACACCAAAAAATCGTCTGAGCTGAAAAACTTACGCCAACGAGAAAAACAAAGAAATCAAGCAAGGAGAGTACGGCGGATGAGAGGCAAATTCAAGTCCGGAAAAGTAACGACCATGTACAGAACACGAGAAATTGATGGAGTCCAGGTGAGAGAGGAATGTACCACGCAAGACCAAATGAACGAAGCAGCTATGACGGAAAACGAAGCAAGGTTCAGCCGGGCACTCCAAGGAGCATTCATGCAACCAGAACTTCAAGCCATGTACGGAAACCTGGGCAACTAGGAGCCAACGACCACGCAAACCCTACAGGGCACAATCAATATCCCGAGTACACTAGATTTCTACGCAAAACTGATGATCCAAGCCATGAAAATCCCAGAAGGAGTCCCAAAGCTGACCACAAAAGACATGGCATGGACTAGAGAAGAATTCAAGCAATCGTGGGGAAAACAAAACACCCAAACCTCGTGCGAATCATCCCAGCTCCCGTTCTCCCATCACATGGCCAACACATATCACAAACAACTCCTGGAAGTAGACATGACGTTACACACAGTCCCCTTTGAAATGGGATTTGCCTCTACCCCGTGGGAGCCAATGACCGATTTCGAACTGCTGAAAAACTAGGTGTCTTCGACGTAGAGCTATGAGAACCATTGAACTAATGGCAGCCCAATACAACATGAACAACAAACGTCTAGGCCGAATCGCAATGCGACACGCCGAAAAATACAACCTTCTCCCAAAAGAACAGTACGGAAGCCGAAAACGACACAGATCCATCACCTGCCTACTGAATAAAGTCCTAATATGCAACATTTCCAGACAGTTATGTCTCCCACTCGCCCTGACCAGCAACGACGCAGTCAAATGCTACGATTATATGATCCACAACACGACCAGCTTGTCCATCCAAGCGGCGGGAATTCCACACCAACCCATCACTGCAATGTTCACAGTGCTGCAAAATGGAAAATCGAAACAATCATACGGGGGCCAAAAAAGACAACTGAAAAATGAATTGCCCTTGATGGGAGTAGGTCAAGGCAACGGAGCGGGCCCCGCAGCATACGCATTCCTCAGCGCAATCCTCATCAAAGTTCTTGTGTCCCTAGGCTATGGAGTAGTGTTTACAATGGCGCTGTCACTAATCACGTTCAACACGGTCTGCTCAATGTTCCTCGACGATTGCGACCTATGGCAATCCGCCACCGACGTGAACGAAATAGGAGAAGACGTAGTAGGAAAAATGCAGGAAGCAGTAGCCACGTGGGAGGGTTGCCTTGCTGCGTCAGGAGGAGTGTTGTCTCCACAAAAATCATTTTGGTACCTCATTGACTACAGATGGACAGGGGACCAGTGGGTATACAGAACGAAAGAAGAAATGACAGCCACCATCCAGATGCACGACAAACAAGGATAACTGCAAACCCTCCAACGGCATGAACCCACACACCCAGAAAAGACCCTTGGAATGCTCACTGCACCCGATGGCTCAATGGAATCCTTCAAACTAGACAAAACGGGAGAACAAATGCGAGTAGGCCAAATGCCGTATCTTCAAGAAAAGGTAAAGGAGTTCACCGCGAAGATCAAATTGGCACGAAACACACTCCCCAACGATGTATGGGTCACGATTACCTTGACAATAATGAAGACCCTAGAACATCCAATGACAGCCTTGACAATCACAAAACAAGGATGGGGCGAGATAATGAAACCTCTTTTGCACTGTTGCCTACCCGTTGCGGGTTACTTGCAAAACTTCCCAAGAGCAGTGACATTCGGCCCCAGCGAGCAAGGTGGGAAAGGGCTCATGCACCCATGGTATAATCAAGAACTAACCCACTTAGAAACTCTGTGGGAAGAACTAGCATCTGAAACACACATGGGAGAATTTATCACAACATCCATGGAAGCCCTCCGACTGGAACTCGGGTACCCAACAAGCTTGATGTTGGTCCCTTTCGACAGAATGGCAGGTTGCGCGACCGACTCCTGGCTCACCTCGCTATGGCAAACATGTAACAAATGGAACATCGATATTAAAAGCATAGCCCCGGAACTAAAAAAGGCACGAGTGTACGACCAATTTGTCATACAAGCCTTCGCCCAGAATAAAAACATCACGGACAAGCAACTCCCAATCCTCAACGAATGCCGCTGCTTTCATGACATCGTTACACTGGCCGACATAGTCACAGCATGCAGAAATTATCTTGAACGCGATGTGCTGGACGGGAAAGGCGCCCACCCCCTCCACTCCTACAAGTGGCCCAAGAAACCCCCAAGGCTCAAAGCACCCTATTGGAAGCTGTGGAAAACCGCGTTGCTAGACACCTTTAAAAAGAAAATTCAACTACAAACCAGCTAAAAGATCCCCTAGCAGAATGGCTCATCGACCCAACCCCATATTGGAAATGGAGACATGTCAATGTCAATGGAATACTGTAGTTACAATTTATGAAAAACGCACGTTATACGCCAGCAGGTACACAGCCTCACGCCCCACACGACAACCACGCCTCCAAAAACTCCCGCAAAATGTGACACTCCCCGAAGTTCCACCCTCAATGCTAATATCGATCCGCTCCATCAACGACAATATGATCCAACAATTGGGCAACCCGCACACAGATAAATTTTTCCAGGAACACACCAACGACATGCCAAAATCATGGCACGAAAGGATTGCTGATAAAGCAGACAACTGGATGATCCAAGAAGTGAGGTTGCAGGAATGCAGACAATTGCTAGCTGAGTCAATCCGCAAAGGCAATGCCATAGGAGTAAGCGATGGATCATACTGCCCACATGCCCAAAAAGGCTCCTCAGCCGCGGTCATTCAATGCCAAACCACGGGCCAAAGACTCCTGGCAGTCAACCTAGTACCAGGTCACCCCCACAATCAGTCCTCCCACCGCAGCGAACTCACCGGCATCCTAGGCATCATGAAACTATTACAAATGTTGCACGAGGAACACGACCTTACCAACGGGTCCTTCACCTTCGGTCTAGACAACAAGGAAGCGCGCCTGGCAGTGATGAGCCAAGATGGACCCAAAGTATAAAAGTATAAAGTATAAAACTCTGCCCTCCAGTGCTTACCAATGGAACGTCCAATCAGTACTCTTGCTCTACTGAGAGGCCATCCATTGGTAAGATACAGCATCCCAAAGGATGTTGTATGGAGCTTGGCAATTGGTCAATTAAGACCAATTGGGGTCAACCAACAGCAAGGGTTTGCCTGTGCTCATAGATATTTGCAAACGCAAAGACACAATTCCCATAACATTCGATAGCAAGTGGATAGAAGGACACCAGGGCGATACAAACAAGGATTATTCAACGATGGATATATGGACTCTCCTAAATATCGAAATGGATACACACACGGGCGAGTACTATCAACTCCACAAAGCAAAGGAATGCCCAAATATTGCAATGGCAAACGAATCCCTTTCGGTGTGGATCGACGACGAAAAACTATCATGCTTTGATAAGCAAATGTTATACGACAAGGTGTTTGCAAGGACGGGGAAAGAAAGGAAAGACAAGAGCACCTGGACATGTCAAGACTTCTGGAAAGAACGAGAAAATATCCCAGAAGAAGCAATGGACTACATACACTGGGAAGCCCTCAAAAAAGCTCTCACTAACTCCCCCCAAGGCACCCAAAGATGGATGCTCAAACACTCAACAGGCCAATGCGGAGTCGGAAGGATGCTACAACGACGGAACTATCAGGAACATAGTATGTGGCTAAGATGCGGAGAACAAGACAAAACAACCAAGCATGTAATTCAGTGTCAAGCCGTCGACACACAACAACGATGGATAACGGGAATAAAAGCAATCCGACAATGGTTCATTACAACATCTACGAACCCAGACCTACAACACGTGATAAACAACTAGAGGAATGGCGCGACAATAAACCTCGACGACCCATCCATACCTCAAATAGAATGCTTCGTGAGGCAGTGCAACAACAAGATCTCATCGGATGGTGGTCATTTCTCCAAGGCGGAATAACACAGAAATTCGAACGCGTGATGGAAGAACACTACCAACAGATCACCACAGAGAAAAAACACAACAAATGGACGATAAAATTAATCCAACAAATGTGGGAACTGCAACGTCAAATATGGGAGCACCGCAACAATATAGAACACAACGAGATGACCCCGGCCAAACAACAACAACTAGAAGTCAGGATGGCAAGAGCAAGAGATGAACTACAGGTAGGCTGCGCGGACTTACAACGTCAAGATCGCCACTTATTTGCTGAACCAGAATTAGTTTTATCCATGACCCTATCAGACCTGACCCTATGGCTGAAAGAGGTAGTAGGCCTGGCAAGACGAGCAGTGGATGACGTCAGGATTCGCAAACAGGAACTGGTAGCGTGCTCGGCGCGGCGATGCACGCATGGCTCTTCTCGCACAACCCTAGGACACCGACTACCGATACACACACGGCAACCATAGCCAACACTGTAACGGCAGACTCCCACGCTGAATAACACGGGACAGGCACCCTAAGACCAAGCCAAATCAAGAAACGCCAAGAACACACGCTGAGAAAACACACTCCCCGAACGCCGAGAATACACGCTGAGAAAACACGCTACCCGAATCAAAACAAATACCTGGTACACCACAACGCAGAACCTACACAAAATCTAACGATAAAACTCAATCCCACATCCACCAAGACAACTCCACACTAAGTCGACACCCACAAGACAAGAAGAACACTACCTCACAAAAAGTCTTGTCAAGCAAATCACTGCTTATTCCTTCCTTCTAATCTACCATCCAATTCTACCTTCAATTTCATGCACTTCAAAAGTCGGGGATCAACCACCATGGCGGACTCTCCCCTCACCGCAGTGAAGATGTATCGAAAAATCTCCCACGACGCCACCGACAGAGAAGAATACCCATATGGACAACCAAAAATATGGGCTGGAAAACCACGTCCAGTCACACAGACCTACGCAAAGCTATGCCACACCCGAGACGTGCCAGACATGGATGCTTTTTTACAAATCCAGTTCAGAGAAGACAGCGGAAAACTATGCAATGGCCCCAATGACATCCCAACCATCTTGCTGACGAAAGAAGGCGTGCGCGACTGGCTAGGAAAACCAATTAATCGACCCTCACCCCAAGTCTCCCCTGCATAGTGGAACTACGATGACAAAACTCACTTCATGACAGTCCACGAGACAGGCACTAATGAAATCCAAACGCTACTCCCAACCAATGTCTGCAAGAAAGGCCGGTACCCGTTCTCCCCACCCAACGGCACGGTGATAACTACAGACGTTGAAGGCTTGGACACGACAGGAACAGAACCAATGATGAAGCTACTAGAAAGCACGCTCCTCGGACCAGCGGCAGGAACGGATGCTACTTGATGCAGACTAGTTGCATACCAAATGCAAATGCCCACGAAAGGACCAAAGAAAGAAACCGACAACAGCAAGATGATGGAACTCTCTGATACACTGGAAATCATATACAAAGGCATGTGCAATCTATTAAGCTTGCAGAAAAGGCCCGCACCTATCGACATCACCATCACCTCGACCTGGGTAATCAACAAGCGCAGTTCAGGGGTGTACTGACGATACAAGAATCAACCCTACCTACGAATCACCATTTCATTTGACTCGCACGGAAAGTTCGGAGCTATTCAAGTCCCAGAATCGATTTTCTGGTGCGAAGCATACCACAAACTGCTACGCTACTGGCTCAGATGCCTTGCCCTTCATGCACCAAGCTGAAGTCCTAGTACAGACAGGTACAGTGCCAATGACTAACCTTCAACACCACAGTTTCCTGCTGGACCAACTTCTAGGGCGCACAGAAACTGCAATGGATCAACCCCTCGGATTCCCACTCTCCTGGATCATAGACTCCAACACCTTGCGGACACTACAAGCAACGGCAAGAGCAGTGCTACCGACAGCGACCCCACCTCCCGCCGCGGTTGCACGTCTGCCCGCCGCCAACACCACCAACTCCACAGGCTACATTGATTGGTCAGCCCATCAAGCAAAGCACCCTCCAGAAAAGCTAGAGGATACCCCCCTCGGTCTCAAGATATTGGACATATTCAGACACCAATGCCTCCAAGAAAAAATTGATAGCAAAGCCGCGGCAGACTCACCAGATGCAACAACGAACGAAGCCAAGGAGGAGGAACTCGAGGACTTTGATATAGATCTCAACAACTTGGACCAACAGCGTAGCGAATATCAGCGACTTCAGGCAGAGGCCAACAAGAAACCCGCGGCAAAGCCGGCAAAGTCCAATGATGACGGAGACAAGAAAATGCCAGCAAAGACGGCCAAGTCCAGCAACAAGAAACCTGCCACCAAAAAGCAACCACCCAAAGATAACGACGAGGACAAAAAGATGCCTGCAAGTGCCCGTACACAAGTCCCCTCTATGTCCAGCGCTGCGCGACACAGTGGCTCCGCCAACATAAAGCCAAGGTTTCCATTGAAGACGGATCGGTGCAGGCAGACTGCTGCAAACCTTGGATAATCCATATTATGAGCTTATTGGTTATTCTATCTACCTATGTCATGGAAGATGGACAGACTGCCACATCAGTGCCACATCATCACACTCTTCCCTCCTAAGGCTGAGCACAGTGAAGCCGTTTAGGACTGCGAAGGGATAAATGGCGAGCGGCGTGAAGACTGAAGAGAGACTAGCAGCTGTGATTTGGCAAATGTTGTGTCATGGGGGGGCACCATAAAGTTGAGCAAGGGTTCCAGTTTCGTTGGTCCTTGTGTGGTTTGCATGGGCACAGGTAGAAGTAACCATGTTGACAGCATTTTCATTGCTTTGGATGTGAGGCATGTGCGAAATTCATCGCTGGGTTCTTACTTACAGATTGCATCTGGACCATTCAGGTTTATGATTCCAATTCATTGGGTTTGAGACGAAGCATTGATTGATAGCGACATCACGCTGTTGATATTTTTGAATGCTGTTTATTTCTATAGGACATCGTCCTGCTTTATTGAATCTGGTTTCACCAGCAGGCCCTCGGCCTTAATATTTTGCACAGTGTTATTGTGGATAGGACATTGTCCTGGACATTGTCCTGCTTCATCGAAGCCTGGTTTCACCAGTAGGCCCTCGGCCTTGATAGATTTGCATAGTGTTCTTGTGGATAGGACATCGTCCTGGACATCGTCTTGCTTCATCGAAGCCTGGTTTCACCAGTAGGCCTTCAGCCTTCCACATCATGTATTATGTTTTTGGAACATTATCGACATTGTGTTTTGGAAGTCATCATTGTATTGTTTGCAAGGGGACCTGTTAAATAGTTGAGGAAGCAAATGAGGCAAGGCGAAGGTGTTAGGCTTGAAGAGTGTCGATGCTGTAGATGTCGTGCGATGACTTCGAAACGTTGTGATAGCAGTGTGTGTCGTTCTTTTCATCGATACGAAGGGCCTGTGTATCGCATCTTCTTTTAAAGGCAATGTCCTCGTGGAGGATGACAGCAACAGGCTTGTTTCGTCCGTGTTCTTCTTATTCTTCATCGGATTTCATCGGATCAATCAGTTGATTTCAATAGTAGTCAACTGTAGGAATAGATGCGCGACGCAGCTGTCGATGGTAGGATTGACTGTAGGAATTCACGCAGAAAAAACATCCAAACGGAGGATGGATCATCGTTGCCGAATTATCGTTGCCGAGGATGGATCATCGCTGTCACGGGTTCTTCTTCTTCTCCGTTGTAGAGAGACCCTTTATGCGGTCTTCTTGATCCGTGCAGTCTTCCATCTGGAACGTTCCCAGTCGTGGATTACCATGTGATAAAATCATGTGATAAATTTATCACACGATTTTCAAAAATAATGTGATAAAATCATGTGATAAAAAACAGTGTGATATTTTTATCACACGATTCAACAGATTTTATCACATGATTTGATTGGTCCATTTGATCTTCCAATTCGGATTCGATTCAACTGTTTTTAACCGTCATGCGTTGAAAGCCTACTCCAGTCAAATCGTGTGATAAAATCATGTGATAAAATCATGTGATAAATTTATCACACGATTTTCGAAAATAATGTGATAAAATCACGTGATAAAAAACAGTGTGATATTTTTATCACACCATTTTAACGGCTAACGCATCGTTAATGCACGACTGGTAACGTTCCTGTCACGGATACTTCTTCTTCTTCATTTTCGGTCGTTTGGTTTGTCGGTTTGATCGGTTCTTTGTTGGTTGTCTTCGCTTCATGCATCGGTTTTCATCGGATCAAAGCCGATTGGTTCTTTAAGCCCTTTGGCATAGCATGTAGCCGAAGTCTTCTTCTTCGTGGTATTCTTCGGATCGACTGTAGGAAAAGGTGTGTACTGTAGGAAAGATCCGTCGAATGGATGGATCTCATCGTTGCCGAATTCGTCGTAGATCGGCTGTAGAAAAGCTACGAGCTGTCTTTGCCCTGTTATTTGCTGTGGTGATTACCACAAGGTTATCTGTCTGAATTCAGAGTGCAAACCTTGGATAATCCATATTATGAGCTTATTGGTTATTCTATCTACCTATGTCATGGAAGATGGACAGACTGCCATATCAGTTCCACATTATCACACTGCCCTATCCCACCCCAGATACAACAATGGCTCAACAACGAGCGACGTGAAGCAGCAGCACGCCAACAGCTCGAGGCCAGACCCAATCAACGCCCCACAGAGAATGCTACTACCGCAAGCACACACAAGACAGTCGCTGCGCCAACTAGGCCCCGTCGAAATAATTCTGGGATCTCTCCGAATGGAGTTGTCGACATGACACAAGGCACAATCCGGGTCCACCGCACAGGGCCACCACATGTGGACCACCCAGTCTTTTTCCCCCACACCAACGCGCTGATGCGTGAAGGCGGTATCCGCATTGTCAATGGAACAATTTATGCACCAGAAGGAATCAACAAATTCCTCAAATGCGACTGGGAATCGTTGCTGAAGAAAGGAAAGCCCTACAACTCCAATGTGCCACCATCCACGTCAAGTGATGACTCAGACAGCACCCCACCCAAGCGCAAACAGAGGAAGCCTGCTATCGCCCAGAAGAATCCAGCAAGCAAACAGCAAACAGCCAACTGGTAACAGCGCCAAGTCACCCTCATGTGCACCGCAGAACAGGCCCACCTTGATCAACCCCAACAATCCCGACGCCGTCTTCACCGGCCCGCCACCAAATGCGACGGAGGCAGAAATAAACGCGTGGGTGAACTTGTGGTTCTGTCACCACAAATTTGGCCCTAGAAGCAGCACGACACCACCTCCGTGGGTACAAAACTGGCTCGACAACGCCCATGCATACTTCACGCGCCAGACGGCAGCCAATGCCTCCAGCAACAACCCAGGCACCACCATACCAGAAGAGAACCAGCCAGCACCATCAGCCGCAACAGCCGCTCAGGCAGCGCCAACACCGGACGCAGACGAAGCGGAACACGAAACATCAGCATGGATGAGCTCCAACATTACCATCATTGACGGAGTCTTCCACTGCAGGGACCCGGACGAACCGGTCCCCCAATGCGTACAAGACAGAGTGGACATTGCCCAAGCCCAAATCGAGAACATAAAACAGGAGAATCAGTTACTAGCAGCACAAATTGCGAGCATGAAGGATGCCGATCGCAAGGCAAAGAGGAGCAACAACCCAGGCACCATGACCAAAGAGGATCAGCCAGCACCACCATCTGTAGCAGCATCCAATGCCGCACCACCCCCGGACGCAACTGATGACAAAATCGCGGACGCAGTCCACGAATGGATCAGTTCCCACCGCACCATAGTGACAAATGGTGTCATTCGCTGCCTGGACCCAGACCAAACAGTCCCCAAGCACGTACAGGACCGGGTGGAATACAATCTAGCACAAATCGCGAGCTTGAAGGACGACGCCCGCAAGGCAAAGAGAATCCGAAAACAGCTACCAGCCAAAAGAAAATTGCCCACAGCCAATGCTGAGGACACCCATCCCTCAAGCACCACAGAAACAGTCAACACAAATGACCCACCGGCAGCAGAAGCAGCAGACCCCAACCCATCCGATACCGAGGAGAATGCCACGATCACAATTGACGCCCAAGGAGACACAGTAGGAGACCCCATCGTCATTGACGAATCCACCAGCAATTCCGACAATGGATCGGCAGATGAAGCGGACAAGAGCACCTAGGCACCGACAGAAATCCGAGATCAATACAACATCCGTACTACAACACATACCCACCTCAAGCTCTGGCTCACACCTACAACAGTCAACCCTGTTGGAGCCGGACATGAGTCCACACCACATCTCCCCCCTTTGTGACTACACCAAGTAGTAAAGTCCCAAGTCCCACGATAGGCAACCACTAGAATCACAACAACAACACAAGGATTGGGTCTCCCGATCCTCCACCAACACACCACGCTTTAGGGCAGACAACCCCACAAGCATCACACAAGCACACACCGAGAACACAGCTTTTATCTTCACAAAGCTCCACCAAAAAAAAAAAACCTTTTTATAAAATACCATTATCAAAGTCGACTAAGTCTGCGATTGCCATTCGGAGCAGCACAACCAGCGACAGCGGACTTCTACGAAGTCTGTCGAAAGGACCCTTGCGTTCGGCCATTAGCATTTTTAGGAGTAGGTATATTAATGAGTTAGTCAATGAGTTATTATTATTACACGTTCCCAGTCAGCCAAACGAGTCAACACGTCAACAACCACGCCACAAACTACTCGAAACAACCTCACACCCAACGTTAGAGGACGTCAACAATCAGCCCATGGAAAGGGGAAATCCAAGGACAACAAGCGTCAGGATTTTTGTCAGGCCAGGTCCGAGTGGTTTGTGGCGACTTAATGGCTTTTCTCACAAGAATAACCGTTCACATATTTCACCGGATAATGGGTCTGACCATGCAAATTTGCAAGGTGTTGTCTTCGGTACAAGTAGACCCCAAGTCTTTCCGATGCACTACAAGCATACATGTACACGATACGAAGAGAGTGTACCTTGTGTCTCCGCACGCCGCTCAGCGCGGCAATCGTGGAGCTCTAAAGGATAGGGGAGCAAATGGAGGCATCATTGGAAATGATGCACACATACTTTACACACACCCAGGACAAGAAGTAGACATTACTGGGATCGATAACCATCAAATCAATTCTCTCAAGGTTGCCGATGCATGTGCAAAGATCTTCACGCAACGTGGTGAAGCCATTGGTATATTCTGACAGCATGCTTACCATGGAAAGGGGTGAACCATTCAATCATCACAGGTAGAGTGGTATAAGGGTAATATCATTCACGACCGATCTCTCAAGGTAGGAGGTGCTCAACATATTCGCACTCTTGATGGTTACGCATTACCTATCTACATTGACAACAAACTCCCGTATATATCGATGGTGCCCAACACACAGAAGGAGTTTGATGAACTCCCACATGTCCTATTCTCTTCATCTGCGGAGTGGGATCCAATTGTTCTTGACAATAAATTGTCTTCCCAACTGAACTGGTTTGACATCGTCAAGAATGACACAGAAGATGGACACCTACGTACTTCCCCCTTCGATGCTCATGGGAACCACATATACAGATATCCAAATGTGAAACCCCGTTCTCACAACTCGAAGATTCAGCTCTCAGAGATCCAATCTCTGCCTAGTCTTCAGACTGACCATGACGACGACTCCTCAATAGAATCATCTGATGCTACTGACGAATGTCTCACCAAAACTCATGGCCGCAAACTCAGTTTTAGAGAATGCTATCATCTGGCTTGTGATAGGAATTCTATTTATGTATGCATGGAACACGATCTATGCAAAGCAGAGCCACAAGAAAAGCCGGAAAATCCTACATCCGAACCAACTAAATCCATCGAAGCTAAGAAGACACTGGTACAAGTCAAGAAGAAACCTATTGACTACTCCAAGTATCGTGCCCACTTCCTCGGTGTACCTGTCAAAAAGATCAAGGCTACATTCCAAGCTACTACACAGTTTGCTACTAACATCATGGCCGGAAACAAGATCCTTATTATTATTAACTCAAAGATTAGTATCATTAGGGTAAACTACAGCCAGCGGTAACCCGATACTGTTTCGAAAGAAACTTTAAAAGACACTTGATGTGGAACAGCCACCCCTCATTGCCCGTAGGATTAGGTTGAGTATGTCATTGCAAAATAAGATTGGAAACAAATAAACAGAAGGAAAGAAGAATAGAACACATCCTGGACCTCCTTCGAAATTCACTTGAGAGATGTGGATACAAAAAGATAAATAAACCGAAAGACGACCTCTTTTGGAGTCGAATTGGATCAGGGAGAAGAAGGGGAGGGCTTCAACAAAATATATCAGCGGGGAGAAAGGGAGGCGGGGGGCGGAATGGAGGGGGGAGTTGCTCGGTTAACTGACCCGGTCACACAACTTCTGGAGCTCCCCTTCATGAAAGAAATGCCCTTGTTGTACTTGGGGAGAAATTTATTGATCCACAGGAGGAGGGCCTCTTCCTTGATGTCAATTGAGTACTTGGACTTGACCATAACTCGGGAGAGGGTGAAGCGAGCTTTCTTGAGATGGATGCATGCCTTGTCGGAGACGCCATTGACTCCGGCAGGGTTGTGACGAAGGCACCAGTGAGTGGCATTGGCGCATCCATAGGTGATCAAATTGTCCAGAATTTCCTGCTCCAGCTTAGACCATGCGGTGTGGGTAAGCAAAAGAACGCTTTGGATCTTGGCTTTGGGGCGGACGAACTCTTCGCGGGCTCGACGGGTGATGCTGCTGCGTAGTCGACCAAGGAGGTTCTTTGCTTGGGTAAGGTCTGTGGGTTGTTTCCATGGTTGTGCATCCATGAGGAACTGGGGATCCGGGGAGGAGACGGGAAAAGCTGTTGGCCATGGTGTTGGATATAAGCATTGAAAGATGTTGTTGTTGGTTATTGTCAGAAACAAAGGAAGGTGAGCATGAAAGAAAGGCTCAGTTGTGAGAGGAATGAGAGTAGAGCAAAATGCAGCAGGTGCCACAAGGGAGCAATCCATTGTGGGGAACTCCATCGTGCTGCATTTCGCTGGGGTTAGTCTATCTTTGTTGGAGTAGTTTCAATAGACTCGTTGGAGGTTTGTGTAAGGGTTGTAGGGCCTTGCACATAGCGTGGCTGTTGGAAACGCCAGCGAAGAGTTGGGCCGTTCAGGTTGATTACAAATGGTATCTTCAGCTGAAGAAACAGCATCTTTGGTCCCGGTAGACTGGGGACTGGGTTGTGCCCAAGGGAGGGGGCATCGGGAAGGATAAGGTTGAGGGGGACTAAGAAGCTCGTCCTGTAGTCATCCATTTGATCAGTTTGGAGTTGGCTATGGAGAGAGTTTGAATTCCTTCAAAGTCAGCTTGTTGTCTCTCTAACCTTTGCCTGGCTGCAATGACATAGAGAAGCCAGTTCCTCTTGTATGGTGTGGACTTGTCGAGGAGGTCTGACAAGTTGAGGTCGAAGTGGTGTCTGTCAGCAAGAGACAGTGCCCGGGCACCTGCCAGCAATTCTGCAGTGATACTGGCCGGAAACAAGATCCTGCAGACCATCAAGTCTCCTTGGCTCGCGAACAATGTCCGATGCCGTAATGAACCCGTCGCTACGGATGCTGTCAAGGCACAAGTACCTGCTGTTGACAATGGTAGCACGATGGCTCAACTATTTATCGGACGCAAATCACTCGTCTCGGATGCCCATGGTGTCAAAGCCGACGCAGCATTCGTCAACACCCTCGAAGACAACATGCGCTTACGCGGAGCAATGGACAAGCTCATCAGCAATGGGGCTCAATCTGAGTTATCTGACTGCGCCAAAGGCGTTCTTCGCACCCTTTGCATCAACGACTGGCACAGCGAGGCCCATTATCAGCATCAGAGCTTTGCTGAGCATCGCTGGCGTCATATCAAGAAGAATGTGGAATGGCTCATGAACCTTCGTAATTGCCCACCGGAAGTTTGGTTACTTGCTCTACAATGCATTTGCAGTGTTATGAATCATGCAGCCGAGAAGCCATTAGGCAATTGCCCTCCTCTCCAGGTCCTCGAAGGTGCCACCATTGATATCAGCATTCTGCTCTATTTCCTTTTCTGGGACATTGTCTACGTCTCATGTGTGGGCGATAAGGAATACCATGGCCAGATTGGAAGTAAGAAGTCCTCCATTGTCCGTGGGCGCATGGTAGGCTTTGCCTGGAATGTCGGACATGGACTTACTTACAAGGTTCTCACCGATGACACGCAAAAGGTCATCTGTCGGTCACATTTACGCTTGGCCTCAGACGCGGAGAATCAAGTAGAGGAAGCTCGACGTATGCAACCACGAAAGGAACGCTTCTTCCTTGACAGCAAACACAGCTTCAACAATCCAACCCCAACGTTACCTACTCTCGAAGCATTCAATTGCCCCTTTGTTGATGATGATGGTAACAGGAGCAATCCAATGCATACTTTTACCACAAGTCCTCCCACAGATAGGGGAGCAATTGATACAGAAGATAGGGGAGCGAGCACTTCCCCCGACAAGGGAGACCTCCCCGTAGTCGAGACTCCTGACGACTACGGCGTGCGTGATGGAACTATTCGACCCGGTTTCGTCCCAGAAGAAACTTCCTCAAGATGCCTCATTGAAGATCATCGGATTGCCAAAATATATCCGATCAATACCAAACTCGAGAAGTGTTTCTTCAATGGTAAATGGTATCCTGGTGCTGTCATCTCGGGTCCTTACCAGTTTGATGATGAGATGCCCATAACCGCCAGATGGGAGATCGCATTCGATGACGGAGACCGTGAGTTTCTTTCAACTGACGAACTCCAATATTGTCGCATTGATCATCGTCCCACACATGTTGACAAATCAACACCTACCATTGAGACAGTCACTGAAGATGATGATGACGTTCCCTACTCTTCGCCAATGGACGATACGCCGCTCGATCAGCAACATGAGGTACCATTCCCTGACAAGGATGTGAACTTGCCTCCTCATTTACGTGAACCATGACCACATGGTGCACCTAACCCTGAGGAAATGCCTCGAGACTTCTCAGGTCAATTCCTGCATGCGGAGAACCCAGTCCTACCTAATGAACTTCCTCACAACAAGATGATTGATCGCACCTTTCTTGTGCCCCCTGAAGAGGACGGCACACGACATCAAGCTAAGATCATTGAAATTATTGACAGCCACCTTGCTGAGAATAACTTCGAGAAGCAACCCAAACGTGTCAAGTTCAAATGTCTCATCAATGCTAAATACGAAGAAGTCGTTGCATAATCGACTACATCGAGGCCGATGACACATGGGACGGAGTGTGGAAATTTTGTCGTATCCTCAACCACAAATATGTCACACGAAGCAACACGAACTACATGCAGTGTAGTGTCAACGTCCTCATCGAATGGGAATCTGGCGAAACGTCATGGCAATTGCTACATTGCAAGGACATGGCGGGCATATGCGACTGTGATCCTGTCACTGTTGCCATCTATGCTCGCGAGAATAACCTCCTTGACGCAAAGGGCTGGAAATTACCCGGACTCAAGAAGCTTGCAAAAACCGAGAAAAGTATCCTACGTCACGCCAAGCAGGCTAAGCTCCATTCGTTCCGCACCAAGCCCATCTACATGTATGGTTTCGAAGTCCCTCGCAACCATGAACAAGCAATGGCGATTGATCAACGTAACGGCAACACCCAATTTGCCAATGCTGAGAATGCTGAGATCTTTATGATTGATGAGTTCTCTACATTCGAAGACCTTGGATTCGGTTGCAACCCTGGCCCTGACTACAAGAAGATACGAGTGCATATGGTCTGTGCAGTCAAACATGACAGACAACATAAAGCTTGTCTTGTTGCAGGAGGTCACCTTACGGAAACTCCTATCGATTCAGTCTACTCAAGTGTTGTCTCCCTACGTGGCATTCGCCTCCTCACTTTTGTAGCTGAACTCAATGACCTTGAAGTATGGGCCACCGACATTGGTAATGCCTACCTCGAATCCTGCACCCAAGAGAAGGTGCACATCATCGCCGGACCGGAATTTGGTGACCGACAGGGACACACCCTCGTCATCCGTAAAGCGTTATGTGGACTCAAGAGCTCTGGTCTACGTTGGCATTGTTGGCCAATCAGACCTCTCCATTCAGTCCCAGTCCCACATTGAACCTCATTCACGAGAGAGATCTTCGGCGCACCGATACCGCGACATCGATATCCACACAGTAGAGTAGTTTAACAGGCTCCAACAAAGAGCTCACTTCTT
>Ga0163149_10003160_pt1 | contig 19021 bp, 5 predicted proteins | sample OliLakLV19MP5G1_FD_148604 | JGI IMG/M metagenome (GOLD analysis project Ga0163149, IMG submission 148604) | Freshwater microbial mat bacterial communities from Lake Vanda, McMurdo Dry Valleys, Antarctica - Oligotrophic Lake LV.19.MP5.G1 | ecosystem: Environmental > Aquatic > Freshwater > Lake >...
CACCGGCAGGAGGGGCATCAGTCGGTGCAGCTGTTGCATTTGCGGCTGGTGCATCTCCCCACCAGCCGGGCTGATCAGGTGCTTCAGTCTTCTTGGCATCCTTTGCAGGTTCGAGAAGTTCGGCGCATGGCTCCGAGGGCGATTCAGTAACGGTGGTCTCTCCATCGTTGTCGTTCCACCAGGAAGGTGGACCACCCTCGTCCTTCTTGCCTTTTTTCGCAACGACGACGCAGGGAGAGAGAGTAGCGACGGGCTCCGCAGTGCCCTCCGTAGCCACGGGCTCCGCAGTGCTTTCCGCAGCCTCCACGGCGCCGGGCTCCAAAGTGTTCTCCGAAGCCTCCTCTGCGGCTTCCTCGGCCGGGTCGGGATCAGCAATCGTGGCCTCGTAGGTGTCGACCACGTCTGTCACAACTGTTCCGGAAACGTCGTCCCAAGCTCCAGATTCAGTAGCATCATCATCGGTAGCAGTAGCATTTGCCTCAGTGGAAGCCATGGCATCGTCCGGGCACGAGAAGCCTGATCCATAGTCTTCCCACTCAGGGATCGGGATACCATCCCATAGCTCTTGGAAGTAGCAAAGCTCCGCTGCGGCGTTCTGTTCCTCCAGGCTAAGCTCGTCCCAATCTTGGTTATCCGAAGGAGGGGAGTAGTCAATTTCCTTGTCCCAGCTTGAGCTGTTCCATCCCAACGCCTCGAAATATTCTGTCACGCTTGCCGCCTCCAATTCAGACCAGGTATAGTCTTCGTACTGCAACATATCACGGGGCAACCAAAAGCGTGTGATTAGCATAACCGAAGCAGGATGCACAGCTTTCGACACAAAAAAAGGGTCAAAACACTAAGTCTTACATGGTTGATGAAGCAATCGAATGTCTCCTGTTCCCATCCAATATCCGTCAAAAAGGTCGCCACTTTGTCACTCTTGCTAGCAATGAAGTCAAAAGAATAATCCTCAATGTCGTTGGATCCAACATCGTTCCAGGTGACATTGTCGACTGTCAGATGGTCAAATATAGCAATGAAGTTCAGTTAGATTGTTTATTCATGCTGCCAATAATAGCACGTCCGTCAGGCGACCAACCATCAATCCAGAACTTACATCGCATACCCTCGGCCTGAGCCTTGATCTCTTCATCCAAAATACACCAGGGCACAAATCGGAAATCGGGATACTCGATTCCACGTGTGTTTTCTCCTCGTTGAAGCGATCGCGACCACAAACCAAAGCCATTGTTTGTGTTGCTTTTGCTGCCACGGAGTGCTGCCGCGGTGGACAAGACCGCCATCAATGAGATAGCTCCTAACTTCATGGTTGTAGGTAGATAGTACTAGTAGGTTTCGTTGTTCGTTTTTAAGTTACTGCCAATGAAAGTTGTGAGAAGAGTCTGGTGGATTGGAAATGGACACGGACGGTGATCTTTTGTTCCGCTGGATCTTGCAAATGAGATTTTGGCAAGCCAAGGTACTCATATTTCATGCTCAGGGTATTATTGTCGAATCTATTTGAATCTATTTACGAGCAGTCTAAGCTGTTGGCCAAAAGTAGTGCCCGGAAATTCTCTTGTAAGCTAGGGAAACCGCGACCTTGAATTTGGGTAAGTGAACATGAGTGCATACAAAACTTCAAAGTGGCCAACTGATTTAGTGATCAAAATATATTTATTTAGATGCATTCAAAATTTCAAAATATCAAAAGTTGCAGAGGAACCAGCGCTACACGACTGCGCATCCGGAGGAGTGCAAACTTTGTTTCGCGTCTTTACAAGCATGACGTTGTTTGCCACAGTACGAAGAACTCGGGACAAAAATTCGGGACAAGAGTACGTCAGCAACAGCGTGGCTACACACAAGGACCCAACAGTGCTGGTAACTTCATCAAGCTTCTACCAGTACGTACATTGGCAGAGGTATCTACTTCATTGGCTACTACTTCTGGAATGGATCTGGTAAAATTTTATTAGTTCGTAGTACAATTGTACCGGCTTTCGGAAGCTATCAGTAATAGTGTCAAAATCTACATACAAACTGAACGCACACTAATAGTCTCCAGGTTCCAAGATTCAGTGGAGTGGCCAACTGACTGAAGACCCAGAGAGGGTTGATGCTCGTTGCTGGCTGTAGCCCCACAAGTATGGCGAACAGTACTACGGTGGCGCTGTAACCGACTAGGACTCGGAGATCTATTAGCAAGCATAAGGAAAAACAATCGTAACTGAACCTCTTAGTTCGAAAGGGGGTCGCCGCGGCCGCTTTGGAATGGTGCTACTTGGAGCCGGCTAATAGTACCTAGGTAGCTTCAGTTCGGCAGAACACGTCAACATCAGCAGCAAACCTTGCAGCTACTGCTAGTAATACTACTACTACTACTACTACTACTAGCTAGCTCGGAGGTCGGTGGTATTACTGCACGCAAGAACCGTGACTGCGTGGTTGCGCCGGGTGCAAGCAAGTGGCTAGCTAGCTAGCCATCCATGCCAGCGTCTAGCTCACTAGCTAGCTACTACTCTAGTGCACTTGTAGTGTTATTGGCGCTATTTGCAGCCTTACCAGTACTAGCTCTAGCTACTGTAGCCATGCAAACGTCAACCCAAACTTGCAGGCAGACCAACTACTGTAGCTACTAGATCAACTCTACTAGCTAGCTAGTAGCTATTAGTAGATAGAAGCACGTAGTAGGCCTTAAGCTAGCTAGTCTACCGGACCAGCTAGCTAGCTAGTAGCGAGAGTACCAGTACGTACTGTACTTGATGGGTTGGAAGCAATATTTTTAAAAATAACGGTAGTCTTGTTTGAATTATTCAACCAAAAGGCACGAATGAGTTGACCGTTCTTTCTTTGTATACAAAAATGTAATCAACGCCTGCGGAACCACAATCTTTTGGTGAGCTCACACGATCGAGAAAGCGAACCTAATCCTTCGCTCTAGTAGTAGCAAGTAGGTATTACTGTACCATAGCTTCTGGTAGCTACTAGCTAGTAGCTACTAGTAGAGCTCTAAATAGATAGAGTTTTCCTAGAAATTAGCAACGCAACGCCTTGTCTCCAAGGAGATATCCATCCATTCAGTACCTAACTAACACCGATGTAGCTATAAAATAACCAGTAATACCCACAGCCATCCGTAATAACCATCTGATTCCTCATCATCGCAACAAGAAACTTCATATCCATTGCTTTCAGCTCCAGCTCCCTACCAAGATGGCAGGTCTCTCCCTACTATTGCTACTGCTAGCTCCGGCGGCTGTACAAGCCACACCATGGAAACCAGGATTGATTGATCCTGATGCACAACCCAAATTCGTCAATGCTGTTCACAATGCCTTGGATCCCCGTGTCATTGCGGGCCAGAGTGATTTGGCCGGAGTCGTGGATTTGACGAGAAGAGAAGTTCTTTTGGACAGTCTGGATCAACCCATCATTTCGGATGTCAACTTGCAAATGGACGTTCAAGAAGGAGTGGCCTTTACAGGATTGGTGGCTACCAGTGATAACGCCCGTTGGGGTGTTAAAGCCAAAACCTTGGCCGCCTTTACCAATGAAACCGCGCAAGATGGTACCACAACGACGACGACGTTGCCTCTCATGCAAGAATTCTTAGGTACGCCCATTGTTGGGTATGGAGGACAATGGCCAGGACCTACCATTCAAGTTGCCAGCTATGAACCCGTACAAGTCACGTGGAAGGAAACTGCTACCAGTACTGCTACTAGTAGTACTGCCAGCAGTACTACCAGTAGCGGTGCTGCCACTGACGATTATTATAAAGTTACGGATGATGACGAACCTACCATATATGAGGGAACATATGATATGGATGCCGAGATGGCAGATAAAGCATCTGGCATGACTAGCAATCATTATTTGCATGGAAGTCTCCAGAGCACCTACAGCACCCACAGCACCGCGGCCAATGAATACAGTCAGTACCAGGAGGAAGAAGAACAGCATTCTGGAAGAGAGCCCTACCTTCCCGAAGAACTAAGCCTTATGAATGCCCCCGTGTCCAAGAATGAAGTAGCCAGAACACGAACCTCTGCTACAGATGTCGCAAGCCACAAGATTTGGGGAAGACGACGCCAACAAGAAGTATATTCTGATTTGGGTGACGAAGAGGACCCTACCATCATCAGGACGAACGATACGTATCACAACCAGCAACAAGCCGCCCTTCTTTGGTTGCACCCCAACCAACAAGGGGCAACCAACAAAGCAGATGCCATGGCATCCTTTTATTTCTTGCGTGATGATGTCGACACGGGACGTGCCGATAATCCATTGCGTCTTCCAGCCTTTCCCTACGAAGCAGCCTTTATGATTCAAGATCACATGTTTCGCGAAAATGGTGAATTGTACACTCCGTCCGCTACCAAGTTTGTGGTCCGTCGAGGAGTTGCTCCCCGACGTCATGCGGAAATTTTCATGGGCGATGTCATGACGGTCAATGGTAAAATTTGGCCAAAGTTTCCTGTGGAACCACGTGTGTATCGCTTGCGATTGTTGAATGCTTGTCCCAGTCGCTTTCTCGCAGTGCAATTCCAAGCCGGCGAAGAAGAACTTGAAAAAGGCCAAAAGCGTGACCTTCGTAAAAACGACGACGATGATGCACAAGACTCGAGTATTCCAGTGCCTTTTACTCTGTTGGGCAGTGATCAAGGAATGGTATTTCCTTTTCAAAAGAGTTCTGCCAAGCTCACTTCTATCGTCATGGAGCCATCTGCTCGAATGGATGTGCTTGTCGATTTTAGTCATATGGCAGGACGACGCATCATGATGATCAATACCGCCGGTGATGAACCCTTTCGTGGAGATGCCAGTACGAGAGGCCAATCCTTTTTCAATCACACACATGAAATCATGGCCTTTGATGTCGAGTTGGAAATGAACTCTGCCATGGTGTCATTGGCGGGAGACGAATATAAAGACGAAATCAAAGTTCGGAGCAAGGAGCCAAAGCTAAAGGCGGCCAAAAAACAAGCCAAAGACGAGCAATACCTCGTCGATCGGGTGCGTAAAGTTGCCGTTTTGGAGGGACGAGATGCCTCTCAGCAACCCATGACCATTCTGGGCACTGCCGAAATCGCCATGGATGCCAGTGGAAATCCTCTCCTCTGGCCCGACACTGAACCATATCAACGAGCAGGCCTGGCGGGGCTACCGATGGAGGGATCCATGACTCCATCAGCACCCGTGACGGAAAACATCCCATTGAATAGCACGGAAGTTTGGGAGATTTGGAATTGGTCACCCATTGCCCATCCCATTCATGTATCCTCGGCAGCAATGGGGGTGCTTTCTCGGCATGAGATTGTCGTGGACTCGAATATTTCCATCACAGGAGAGCCCGCTGGTGATGGAGGTTATCTAGAATCTCAAAAATTGGTTTTGGAAGATGGATCAATCGGGGTTGGATACAAAGTCATAAATCCAACCATGAAAGAAGAAGCTGTGTCTGAAGAGGACAACTTATTTGCGTTTGCTGATGGTTTTCCGCGGGATGTCGTTGCGGCGCTTCCCTTTCAAGGTACTGTAGTAGAGGAATCCCAGTTACTGCTTGCCCGACTACTAGACGACTCTAACATGGATGTTTCTATTTCTTTTTTTCCTGCAGTTACCCGCATTGCCATGAAGTTTGATCGCCCTGGTGATTTCTTTTGGCGTAGCCAACTTCGCCCCTTGCAACAAGAAGACAACCCGCGAGACATGACCCTGCGAAAGATTCGTGTTAGTGATGTCGTCGAGGATCTACTGGAACAAGAGAGTCTGTTGGACCAGCCGGAAGTCGCTCAGCTTGAAGCAGGAGAGAACCTGGGCCAGCAGCAAGCGATGCAAGAGATCCAAGACTATTACGCTCCGAGTAACCAGTATGACGCTACCACAGAAGAAGAGGCGGCAGAAGTAGAAGACCAGAAGCAGGATCGCAAGAACAAGAAGGACAAGGGCGACGGGGACGCTAATGAAGATGTCGTCGTCACTGAAGATGAAAGCGGTGGTGAGGACGATGACGGTGATGATTACTACCCTCCATATGACGTTGCCGCTGACGCTGGCGCTGAGACTGACGGCGACGTTAATAAGCGCGAAAAAGAACAAGTTGAAAGCAGTGAAAGCTATGAATATGCCGACCCTGATGACTACTACCCTCCATATGAAACTGAGACTGACGGCGGCGATAAGAAGCGCCAAAAGAAACAAAAGAAACAAGATGAAAGCATTGACAGCAATGAATATGCCGACCCGGTAGAAGACAGCAGTGATGCTGAAGCTAACGACCCTGTAGAAGTCAGCGAGGACAATGAAGCTGTTGAAGAGGGCGAAGACTACCCTCCATACCAAGATGAAAGCAGTGGGGCCGGTAATGACAGTGCTAACCCTGTAGAAGACAGCACTGACAGTGAAGCTTACAACCCAGTTGAAGACAGCGGTGATAATGAGCCCGCAAATGCCAAAGTTACTAGCCGACAGTATCCATTGGCATACAATTATGGACAAAGACTGAGACGAAAGAGATAATTCCGCTCCTGCTCCTTATTTTTGATGGTCCGTGTACAGGATGAAAACGATTATTGTCATTACGAATTGACTTCTATATCAGTGAATCAAAAATCAATCAAAATTAGAATCATTTTGCTTAACGACTACTACTACTGCAGTGTGAATGTTGCTGTTGCTGTTTTTTATGAGGTTTATTCATCTAGCGTTTGACCAGTGTCATGGTGTCATCAGGCGATAAAGCCAGAAGTCGAGCCATACCACAAGACATATCGTCGCCACAAAGGCGCAAGCTACAGCCCATGACTGTTTTATTGCTCCGTATCTTGGCTACAGCCCAAAGAAAGAAGAGACAGACCGGTTAGCAATCCCAGAGCGCAATTTCAAGTGAATGTGTGGATTGTGGCTGGGGTCTACCAGTCTCAAATCGTCGAGACTCAGATTCTCGTATTCTTTCTGAGGAGAGCATGCAAAGAGGGGATCGTGGTGGAGGAATACCAATCACACGCGTGGATTGTGTCGTCCAACCATTCGTTGCGTATCGATGCGGGCCGAGATGGGCCTTCCATGGCGAAGTACAATGTAGCTAGTGCAAAGAGTTGTTTCTTTTCCAATCCTGGAGTACCGAGACATTGCGTTGCTCCAGCAACCATTCGTAAGCTCGGGATTGCGGAGAGCGGGGATCGTTTATAGTACTGGCACGTGCACAGATTGAGAGCATGAGCAAGAGTGCATCCTGAAAGGTGGATGGTGCTGCTGTAGTCGGAACAACTGAACCGGTGGCAAAAATGCTGGTTCCAGAGTCACGCTGTACACGCTTGAGGCCTACCAGGCTAAAGCCAAACCGAGAGATGGCGCTTTAGCGATAGCAGCAATTCCAAGGAGGAGATGTTCCATTTGAGTATGGAATTTTCGGCGTTTCATCCCTGCGCCTTGTCATTCCAAAGTGTCTGGATCTATGGCTTGTGTGTCCCATCATTCTTCCACCAGCAAAGCTTCCACAAGCCCTTCTGATTCTGTTCTATGTGCTGGCATTGCTCTGAGCGTTTCATTGTCAGCTCGCTGGAAGTCTCATCATCTGCCAGGGCGTCCTGGTCGACAATGGCATCACCGCCATCATCAATATTTTTGTGGTCAGCAGTGCCAACCGATGAATCTTGGACGCGCTTAAATGATGAACCTGATGTTATCAGGTTTGCACATGGTCGAGGATCGTTGTCCCTACGAGTAGTTGTAGTTGTATGGATTGAAGAAAGAATGATTGCTTCAAGCTCACCAAGACTGGCAGCAGTAAGAAAGGGCGATCCATGCTCAATGACAGTAGTAGGGAGAAAATGTGCTGAACGGTTGGCAACTTCTTGCATGGAGACTGCTAGCGCTTGCTGTTATTTCGGCTGGATACCTTCTGCTTTTGTTCCTCCTTCTGGCTCCTCCTTCTTGTTGGAGCTGTCACTGGTGTTTCGTTTCGCGAGAAAGAGAGCATTTTCCTGCAACAAGTTGTCACTGGAGGATGTCATGGTCGCGGGGATAATGGGAAGAGGCATTTTGATCCTTAGTCACTTTCTGGTATTGTCGCATCATAGCTGGAAGTGTCGCCACCTTCGCTTACGGCTAGTAAATTCTGGCTTCCAGTTCCAATCTATGAACTTGGATCTAATAGTTGCTAGAACCAAAGATACTACAGTAATCTGACTGCAACTACAACAATTGTACAATCAATCGTACAAGTTGAATAAGAAACTAAAATTTATTTTCCAAACATTGTGTATTTATGCTCCAAACATTTGCGTTTGGATTTGTTTTCCGCATTCAGTTTTATGCACGCTCCAATTTTTCTTCTGGCAATGACGAGTGCAGTACTTGACAAGACGGCATTTGCCGCAATACTTGAACTTTGAGCCAGGCAATTCCGCGGCGTTGCAGTTGGCGCAATGTCTTGGTTTGGTCCGGCGAACAGCGCTACCCCCCGCACTACTAGCACCAGTAGGGGGCAAGGAACCACCCCGTTTAGCAGCTGGTGATTTCATGGTCATCTCGGGGGGAGGCGATGTAAGAACAACTTCAGAAGGGAGCTTGTCAACCATCAACGGGGATGACATGGAAGGTAGTCCTTTGTTGTAATCATCGTCCTCGATAGTCGTGATAGATTGCTGGTAGTCGTCCGCATCAGCTGCTGGTGCCTTTCGACTCATAAGTGGAGGCTGAATGGTGCGCTTGGTAGGAGATGCGGCTGGGGATTTAGACCTCACAGGAGATTTAGATCGGGCAGGGGACTTGGATTGGGCCTTAGGGGAAGCGCTCTGGTTCTTAGCCGTATCCTCCTTCGATTTACGCAGGGCCTCCATAACACCGCCGGGGGCTATTTGCTCTGATTGTTCCGCAAACGGGTCAATGGACAATTCATCTGACTCCGCGTCAAGAACAGTAACACCACCTCCTGGAGACAATGCAGTTCGCCCTGTGTTACCCTTACAAGCATTAGCATGGCCACCATTACTCCAATGCCATTCCATGCAATCAGTTGTACAGTAGTAAACTTCTTTGCACATCTCGCACGCAATCATTCCGTCTGGAACGAACTCTGACTCCATGCTGCAAGACTCGCATTTCAAAGTACCCTCAGGATTCGGTCGAATAGGCGATTTCGATCGAATCTGTTTCTTCGGTGCAGGGCTTCGATTTGCCTGGCGCTTCGGTGAATGACTTCTGGCTGAAGGGATCGACTGTGCGACTTCTTCTTTGTCGCCAAAAGGTGGAGGAGCAGGAGGCAAAGACTTGCTAGCCTTTTTCTTTGGCGATCCCACAGGACTTGTAAGAAACTCAGCAGCTTCTTCCTTTGTCCATCTTGCCGGAGATCGTGAACGACCCCTACTATTTTTGGGTGAAGCAGCTTTTTTCTTTGGGGATACAACGGGACTGGTAAGAAACTTGGCAGCATTTTCCTTGGTCCATTTGGATGGAGATTGTGAACTACCCCAAGCTTTGGGTGAAGCAGAAGCAGCCTTCTTCTTTGCGGGTGCCACAGGACTGGTGAGAAATTCAGCAGCATTTTCTTTGGTCCATTTCACTGGAGATGACGAACGGCCTCTAGCTTTTGGTGAGGTCTTGGACTTTTGTGGCGATGGCTGCGATGAAATGTCAACTCGAACGGGGGATTTTGCATGAACCGGGCTGGTGAGGAATTCAGCTGCGTCTTCCTTTGTCCAACGCTTTGGTGAAGGAGATCGACCACGTCCCGTACGTTTCGGTGATGCCGAGCGTGCTGAACTCGACATAGCAATATCCTTCGGGCGAACAGAGGGTTTCTTTGAAACTGGGCTTGCGAGATACTCTGCTGCACTTTCCTTTGTCCATCGTGCTGGGGATTTTGAGCGCTCCCTACCCTTTGGTGACTCAGTCCTTGGGCGGCTTCGCCCGCGGGGCCTTGGAGAAGACCTTCTTGTAGCCCTGGCGTTTACGCTGGTTGCTCGAGATGCGTTACTACGAGCGGAGTCTTCCATTGTCGGCACTGGTGATTTCGACCTTCCTCTATCACGATGGAATGGAGGAGCTAATAGGCTGGCATTATCTACCATTTGATCGACTCGTTGGCGCGCAGGAGATCTCGACTGGACTGGACTTGTCACGTACTCGGTAGCACTTTCCACAGTCCACCTATTTGGAGATTTTGATCGGACGGGGGATCTTGACTGGACAGGACTTGTTACATACTCGGTAGCACTTTCTACAGTCCACCTGGTAGGAGATCTTGACCGCGCAGGAGATCTTGATCGGCCTCTTGGCTTCGGCGATACACTTCTCGCAGAGCGGAGGGTGTCTCTACCGCCCACCTCGTCAGAGTCTCCTTCAGAATCGCCCTCGGGAATAGTAGCCCCAAATGACGCGGATTTTCTAACTTGGTCAGCTGTATCTTTGCTGGAAGACTTGAGAGATGCTCCAGTCGAATCATCCCAAACTGTCGACTGAGCAGTTGTAGCTTGAGAATTAAGATCCTCAGCTTTGCGGCCCTTCTTCGGTGGAGGGGGCATGCCAGCACGTACACTGCTGCACGCCGTACTTTCGTCGGCTTCTTGCAACTCAGGCATCGACGTTTCATCTCCTGGCTCTGTCGTTCTACTGGTGCTTTCGGGTGCTGTGATGATAAGGCTGAATTCAAGTGAATCAGGTTTCCATGACCCTGATGCATGAGCAGTGACGCCCCGACTCGGTGATTTGGGCACCACATTCTTGTCCTCTTCTACCTTGTCTTGCGGCGAAACAGGAACGATTTCTATCTCGTGTTCGTTATCACTACCATGCGGCTTAACCTCCAGGACTTCTGAACTGGGTTCCTCAACGGCAATTTCAGACTCTGGTTCAAGCTTTCCAAAAACATTCATTTCTGTGTCGACTCCTTTGGCAATGGGAGGGTCTTCTGGTTCATATGCATCGACAGCAGCTACCTGAGCGTACGTTCTCTGTGGCCAGGAGCTGGCAGGTGGCGGGCTTGCCCAAGGTGCCAAGGAGGAAACTGTCGACTTCGGTACAACGGACGTGTCAGGCACGAGAATCTGCTCAAAGAATTCTCTGGCACTTGCAGCTTCGTCACTTTCAATAGACGGCTCCGGCTCGGCGAGCATATGCTCGAAGTATTCTCTAGCACTTGCAGCTTCATCAGTTTCGACAGTAGCCAAATCATCGTGAGCTTGAGCAAAGCGGAGAGGCTCTGTGGTTCCTCTAGCTGGACTCGGTGGCGGGTCTCTCCGCGCGTACGAGACCTCTACTGCATCATCATCGGTGTCGTGGTCCACCCCAAAGACTGGATCATCGCCAGACTCCTCCACCACAGTACTTGCAAGTGTCTGTTCTGTAGGTGTGGGCCTACGCAGGCATTCAACGCTGTCGTCATCAATAAACTTGTCGACGTCACGAGCCCCACGTGACGAACGAGACGGAGATCGGTCGCTTTCTATTTCGTCTGCGAACTTGACACTTGCTCCGCCTAAAGATGAAGTTCTGGATGGGGGATGCGATCGCTTCGGAGTAGAGGTAGATTGGCTAATGCTGTGGCTGTCTACCTCGGCATTGGCATTGTCGCGTCCCCCCGACTGGGCACTCGTCGGCGACAATGTTACTTCCACTGTTGATCCCACGTCCTCGATCACCACTGGAGTCACCGCCGAATCATCTGACTTTGACTTCTCAGCTGCTGACACATCCTGTTTAGTCATTTCGGTTCCCGACAGCGATGGAGGTTCCATATCCAAGCTTCCCGATAGCACTAGTTTCTTGGATCCATCCGGTACATCTTCCATCTTAGCACTACCTGAAATAACAAGTCGACTGAAGGGCAGGCCAAAGTTGCTCTGTGATGGTTCCACTGACGTGCGAACCGCCGGTACCTTTTTCAAAGGAACCTTGTACATAGACTTGGAGTCTGATTCATCCCCCGACGCTGAAAGTTTAGACTTGCGTCCATCCTCTGGCTCTCCTTCTTCATCCGATGGCAGATCACTCTCCGTCTTGGAAACCCGTCGCAAAACCTTTCGGTTTGCCGCTAGACTTGCCAGGAATTCTTCCTTTTCGGGCTCATGAATTTTCTTTTCGGGCTGCAAAATATCGGACCCACGTCGGACAGCTTCTGCATGGCCTGTCGACCTCAAAGCTACTCGGTATGGCGACGGAGAGCGTCGCTGTGATAGTGTTGTTTCCGAAGACGATATAGGCATGGAAAATCGGTCTTCGGTTGGAGATCGAAGCGAGTTGAGAGAAGCCTGCAGTGCCGTCGACCGAGGTGTCAATGCCGGTGAAAAGGCGGACCGAGCCTTGATATCAACGCCCTTCATTACGTCGTCAGCATGACCTGTCGCCTTCAAACTGGGTCGACCCGCCGCCCACAATGGTCTAGCACGAACCGTATTTTCTTCTGGCGCCGTTGGTGATGAGTGCGCTGTTGTTGGAGGTGGCAAGGAGTTACTTCGTGGAGAAACACTGTGACTGGCAGTGGTGGGTTTCGTGTCAATCGCCTGGAGTTTGGGGCGCTGGGCAGCCCACGATGGCTTTGGTGGTGAAGTACTTGGCCCCATGCTCGATGATCTTACACTAGAGACGGGTTCTTGTTGTTTCGTCGTGGCAATGGGTGGCAGTACGGGAGACGCTACAGCACTGCGGGGGATGGTAGCACGACCACGTGGCGGACGTGGTGAAGGGGACGCCACGACCAGCTTGGGCTTGCTCCTTTGTTCGTGATCGTCACCATCCACGCCACTAACCGATGGAGCTTCATCAAAGGGCGTGTCCGAATCCGGTGTTGGAGGCCGCTGCCAGGAAGGACGTCGTGGTTTGCGATGCAAGGAATCTTCCAAATCGGACGCAGCTTTGATATCTACTCCCTTCATGACACTATCAGCAAGACCGGTGGGTTTCAGTTTCCCCTGCCATGCCGGAGGCGAGGCTTCCTTGTTGACTTCGGCAGCTGCGGCCATGGCCGCTGCGGCAGCTGCTGGAATGCCTGCATCGCTCACAGCTTTTGTCATGCCACCACCATCTGGTCGGTTGGTCTTGGTTGTGACGGTAATCGTTGTCGTCACCGATGTGGTATAGTCTTGGGGTCCTGAATCGACAGCCGTATCCGGAGCAGTTGCTAGCGCCGCTTCCGGCTGTTCAACAGCTGCAGGTTTCTCGTCTCTGAAAATGCTACCAGCTCTTGTATTGGCTTGAACAGGAGTTGGTAGTTCATCTGGTTGCGCCACCACCTGTTTCTTCTTCTTCGACTCCTCTTTCTTGGCCGCCTCCTCGTCCGTCTTGGCTTCTTCTTTGGCGGGTGGTTCCTTTCCATCGGGCCACAATTCTTTCTTCTTGCCCGTACTCTTGAGTTTCACAGATCCGCTCGCCCACGATGGTGCTGTCGCAGCCCCACTACTCGCATTGGAATGTTCCCCCAAGGATCGCTGACTTTCCGGTGGCTCAGCAAGGACGACAGCTTCGGTCAAGGCACTGACACCACTGATACTAAAATCATCGTCGTCGTCGCCGTTCCCATCGCCCCGTCGTCGCACGGGTGAAGTAATGGTCGGAATGGGTGGTCTCGAATACGGATGCTGCTGTTGTAGCTGCTGCCGAGGATGATGGTACTGAGGTGGTGTAGGAGGCGCTACTTGTGGATACTGTTGTGGTGGTCCTGGTGGCGGCTGCTGATAGTACGGTTGCTGCTGTGGCGGCTGCTGATAGTATTGCTGTTGTTGTGGCTGCCAAGGCGGCTGCATCATTGGCTGCTGTGGTTGCATCATGGGTTGCTGTGTCATAATTGGTGATGGCGCCATATTACGACTTTGTTGCGGTTGTTGTATTTGCTGCGGCGGTTGCTGTTGCATCGGCTGCTGTGCTACTACCGGTGATGGTTTAGTACGACCTTGTTGCTGCTGCTGTGGTGCTGGTGGCGGCGGATGTTGCTTCAGTTGCTCTCGCTCTTGCTGTTCGCGAAGGAGTCGTTGACGTCGTTTTTCCAACAACTCGGGATGATCCTCAAAGGGTTGTGGGACAAAGGGTTGATAATCCGCCGGACGATTGGGCGATGGAATATCCCGACTGGTCCGAGCCGCTTCGGCGTGGGCCGTCGATTTCAAGGCTGGTTTTTGCATGGCCCACAATGGTTTGGGAGAGGCCTGTTGTTTGGGTGGCTTGGGCGTGGGACTCGCCTTGCCCATATTGTTGGACGACCAGACGGGTGGGGATGCCGATCGAGCTGGAGAGGCACCTCGAAAGGAAGGTCTGGGTGGTGCCGGTGACATGCTCCTCAACACTGGATGTTGCTGTTGGTGTTGTTGGATCAATGGAGACGCTGCCCTATGACTGAATTGCTGTTTTGGAATAGGTACCGGTTGTTGACTGGATGCCTGTTTTTGGTATTCCGGCGGAACCGCCACCACGGGTGAAATGGATCGACTGGCCTGTTGTGCCAAAGGCTGCTGCTGTTGTTGCTGCTTTCTATGAGCATCCCACGGAGACGCCTGTGCCGGTTGACTTTGCTGCTGCTGTTGCTGCTGCTGATACAATTCCTCCCATGGATTTGCCGCCACTGCTCTGGACTGCTCTTGAGGCTGTGATGCCATTTGTTGCTGTTGTTGTTGTTTGGGGGATAAGTCTGGCGCAGCAGTAGTAGAATCCTTCAACCAATCGGGAACAGATACCTGCGGTTGTTGCTTTGGAGCGGTTCCAATCTGCCGTTGCATGGAAGCAGCTGGAGGTGGTTGCTGCTGTCTCTGCTGTTGCTGCTTTTGATACGGAGTAATTTGTTCCTCCTCGTCGTCCTCGTGGGATGCTCCAATATTGCGACTAGACGAAGGAGCGGTTGGTGGTTTAATATCTTTTCCTTGCAAGACAGCATCTGCATTTCCAGTCGATTTCAATTTTGCATTGGCCCAGGATGGCGAGGGTGATCGCATGGATTGCCGTTCTGGCGGTGTGACAGATCTAGTAGGATATTCCGTATCTTCTTCATCTCTGGAAGCACTGGGAGTAATCATGGGAAGGTCTTGTGGTCTGGTCGGCTTGACTTTTCCCTTGACAATTTTCTTCTTGAGTTTCTTCATCCAATAGGGAGTTCCATCTTTTTCAATGTGACCAGGTGGGCGCTTTTTCTTTTTCTTGGTTCCTCCAGGACTTGTGGATCTTGCTGCTTTGCTGCTGCTCTTTCCGCCAGAAGAACGAGGAGGCTGATTTTGATTGTTCCTCCGGTCCCCACGATCATCGTTCATGGTTCTTCCTCTGCTTCTTGTATTAGAAGGTGGATCTTGCGGCTGCTGCTGGTACTCTCTCAAGGGAGGCGGCCCGTCGTCCTTGTGCTCTTCTTCTCCCCACAATTGACGATTGGAACCCGTCTTGGACAATCGATTCGGATCCCAGGCTGGTGGTGCCGGACCACTACTAGTACCTCTTCTTCCACTTCCACTACTACTAGTACTACCAAGAGCGCCACTCCCACCAGGTACACTAATAGAAGCAGGTGGTTTCCCGGATGGTTTACCTTGTTGTGGTTGTTGTGGTTGTTGTGGTTGTTGTTGTGATGGGTCTTGCGAAGGTGCACGATCGAATCCCTGTGCGTCCCTAAAACTCCCACTAGCCGAACCCCGTCTGGTAGTCTGTCCTGCTTCCTCGTGCAATTTGAACATGCCTGTTTCCCGCAATGGCGGTTTTTGCGTGGCTACTTGCTGCAGAGAACCCGCCGCGGCAGTACTGGGTTGCATTTCAAAGGGGACGGGTGAAGAACTAGCAGACGGTACGGGTGCTCCTTTGACAGAAGCCCGCAGTTTGGCTCGGTTGGGACTTGCTGAAGCAACCAGTGGTGGTGTTGGTGCAGCAGCATTGCTGTCACCACCAAGTTGTCGAGAGGAGGATGCTCGACTGATATCTCCTCCTTGCAAGGCGGCTTCTGCATTCCCCGTAGATCGAAGACTGGAACGTCGTTCCGCCCAGGGATCACCACTGCTGCCTTGCTGGCTCTTGTTGGACTTGTCGCTCTTTTTGCTCTTTTGAGATTTGGACTCGTCTGTTTTCAAGGAAGAACTACCGCTGCCGTCATACAAACTACTCTTGATGCTTTCATCAATATCGTTGATGCTGTCATCCGCCATTCGCATATTGGGCCTCATCATGGTTATTAAGATGAAGATAAGTGTGTCAAGTCCAGCTAATAGCTACTAGTCTATTACTGGCTAGAACTTTGTTGTTACACCATAACAAGCTACAACAAGGTCAGTAAATAGTTTCTGCCAAAACTACTCACAACCTTCACATCATCAACAGTACAAATACATCAACCATGCAGCTCACACGTGATGTCAAATCAAACATCGCAACCCCGTGCGGTGCGCACCGGCCAGCCTTGACGAGTCTAACTAGTGGTTACGTACACGAGTCGACCGTCTCTAGCCAAGAAACTTCCTTTTCGAACAAGCGATAGCCAAGAAACTTCCTTTAAACATTCGTTAACACTCATGAAATTCAAAACATTGTCACAAAACCTCGCCGCGCGTATTCCCACCTAGGCCCGATGCTGTTTTATTTAGACGATCAAACGAAAGCGATTGTGTGCGACGTACTCTTCCATTCAAATTCCGTCGTCGTGCCAGTGGTTATCAAAGGTGCCGGGGGTTCGAGTCCTTGGATTGGATCAGTCTTTTGCAGCTGTCTGTTGCAGCAAAACTGTTCCAGCTCTGGTGCCATTTGGAAATTTCCAAGTGGCAGTAAAAAGGTTGTGCTCTCGTCATTTTTTCATCAGTGTGGCAGGATCAAGGGCTTGCTGTTTGCAGTTCCGGATGGCAGTGTTTCTGGAAAAAAACAGGTCCCAGAGGAATGTGTGCATCTGCATTGCAAATGTTTGCACTTTTTCTGCATGCACCACAATGCATGACTTGGTCATGATCCATTCAGGAATCTTCTGCATGCAAAGGGAGTGCAACTGAACAGGAAGGAACCAGATTGATAGCAGCAGATCTTTGTTGTTAGATCAAAAGAAATGGAAAGTGATAACCAGAATCATCATCTCAATCCACAATTTTGGTTGCCCAGATGCATGACATGCAAACAACATCAAAGCTTCATTGACATCAAAAGCTAAACATGCATCTGTCATCTCAACATTGTGCTACTAGGCAAATCAAAGCCATTAATTTGCACAACAAGATGAGTTTGAAAATGAATCATGTGTGGTGAAACTGAATGCATGCAACAGGGTCAATCCAATTGCGGCACCAAGCATCATGTTCATGTCTGTTGGTAGCACACAGCACTAGCAGTTTGCACATCACAGAACACCATAGGCCAGAGGGACAACAGACAGTCGCACCGGCAGCAGGGGCAGTGCCTGCTTGTCTCATTTCAGCCACATCATTCTTCTTCTTGCAACATGGTGATGACACAGCACTTCCTCTGTGGAAATGGTAGCAAAAAGCAACACTTGGAGGCTGCAGGCTCGAATCACAGAAGTGACAATGCATGCGAAAGATCGCATCAGTGACGTGCGTCGACATCGTGCGATCCACATGGTCCGGCGGGCTTGGGAACACAGCAACAACACACAGCAGGTCGTCCAACTGACGCACCTTGTTCGGACACGCCGGCTTGGTAACCCGCGTTGATCCACTCTTCAGACGTCCAAGTGACGCATTCAATCAATCTGTTGAGATCGATGCACACACAAACCACACCTCATCAGTGACGCACACAAGCGCACCGACATGGCTGCTCCGAATGCTCTGAAACTCCGAATTGACAAATCCACAGACAGATGGCACAGTGGATCCGACAGACACAGGTCCAATTGAAGTGCAAGACGCACATTCGCTCGCAGAAGTGTGTTGGCAGCGCACAGTGCTAGCAGTTTGTACATCACAGAACACCATGGGCTGGAGGGACAAGAGACAGTCGCACCGGCAGCAGGGGCAGTGCATGCTTGTCTCATTTTGGCCACATCATTCTTCTTCTTACAACAATGCCAAGCTTTGAAAACAAAAAGGCATGCTGAATGTGCTTTTTTGTGAAGCACTCAATGCTAAAGTCGTCAACAAAGCAACAGACAGCTTTTGAAAATGAATGAATCACTTGATGTCAAGCCATGTCTTTGCATTTGCTCATCACTTGCCTGCGAAGAGGCACATGAATGCAAAGTTCCAGTTTTGAATGACCAACAGGGACAGATTGATTCGCATGATTTGAAGTCTTTGACTGATGTGCAATGAATCATTGGATTTTTTTTCTAAGGCTGTTGCTTGAAAGCAAAATGTGAAACATTTTCTTTTTTGTTGGTCATTGCAGTGCTTCCAGTTGGACATCAGCTAGACAAATGTTGCACCTGTTGACACATTGATGTGGCAACTTCGTGTGCTGGGTTGCCTCCTTTTTTTGTTGTTTGATTCATCAGTGGCAGTGGTCCATTTCGCATGCCAATGGAATCTTGGGTTTTTTCTGTGCAGTGGTGACTGTCAAATTCCAGTCATGGATGAGATCTGCAGATTCATTGTTTTGGAATTGCAGTTCCTTCTTGCATGTGCACCGTGCAGTTTGTTGTTGCAAATGTTCAGACCACACTGATGGGGTTTGTCTTGCCAGATGATGCTGCAGACAATGCCTTCACATTCGGCATCTGGAAAGAGAGTTGAATTCAGGAATTGAGATGGAAAATGTTTGCCATGTGAGTCAGATTCCTTGCCAAGTGTGATGAACATTTTGACTTCACGGAAGGGTTGCTGTGTTCTGGCTTTGAACTTTTGTGGGTGTTCCCCTTCATGGACTTTCCATGTTTTGTTGCATTTGGCTGTGTCCACTGGTGTTGAGTTGATGCAAATGCTGTGGTGGCCACAGACACCAGCTCATCTGACTTGCTAGCAGTTGCTCAAGAACTAGCTAAATTGATCAGAGGAGAAAGTTATCTTAACGTTTGAACTGTTACAATTCAGTGAGTTCGGAAAAGCCGAAAGTGCGGATCAACGTTTGGAGTTGTTCCGATCCACACTCTGGACTGCTTTGGGTTCATTGTCTGATTGAGCCTGATCTG
>Ga0163149_10003162_pt1 | contig 19015 bp, 12 predicted proteins | sample OliLakLV19MP5G1_FD_148604 | JGI IMG/M metagenome (GOLD analysis project Ga0163149, IMG submission 148604) | Freshwater microbial mat bacterial communities from Lake Vanda, McMurdo Dry Valleys, Antarctica - Oligotrophic Lake LV.19.MP5.G1 | ecosystem: Environmental > Aquatic > Freshwater > Lake >...
GAAAACCACAGGTCCTTACATCGTAAATCACTTTAAAGAAACCGCCGTACACGTAAGTATATACGGTGGTGTGAGAGGGCGGCAAAGTTAAATAGCTTTGCCCCCTACTTTAATTTGGCGGCGAGTTGCTGTGTCTGATGTCTCGAAGAGCAACTGACACATATCGCAGGTTAAAGTTTTCTCACTTCAATAATTCTGTCATTATTACCCCCATTGCTGGTGCAGATATAAACTTTTCCTGCGGGAGAAATACAAACATCCCTCATCCTCCCATAGCTGTTCACAAAAAATTCAGTGGTTGAAGCAATGCTGGTGTTTGCCGCATCTAATTTCAACTGGTACATCCTTGATTCTCTTAATGCCACTAACAGTAAAGAATTTTTCCATTGGGGTATCAGGTCGTTGTTATAATAATCCAAACCGCAAACAGCCACTGTTGGTGTCCATGCTTTCAATGGTTCTCTTACATTATTGGCAATACAAAAAGTTTGTTCCGTACCCGGATCACAGAAGCCAGGTACATTCGGCCAGCCATAGTTTCTTCCTTTTTCAACAATATTTACTTCATCATCACTACTGGGTCCATGTTCGCTACTATACAATATATTGTTAGCATAAACAAGGCCTTGAGCATTGCGGTGACCGAAACTCCAATAAGGATTTCCGGCAACAGGATTATCAGCAGGAATAGTTCCGTCAAGATTCAACCGCAGCACTTTTCCATTTAATACTGATGTGTTTTGAGGCAATGTTTGATTGGAAGCATCACCGGTAGTTATATACAATTTCAAATCCGGTGTAATAACTAAGCGGCAGCCATTGTGGATAGAAGACGCAGCAATGTTTTCAATTATAGTTACCGGACTTGTTAACGCTGACCCTGTATAAGTAAATCGGACAATTTTTTTCTTATATCCGCTTGAATTATAATTGTACGCAACAAAAACATGGGGTGTCGTTGAAAAATTAGGATGCAAAACCATTCCAAGTAATCCACCTTCTCCAGAAGCAAACACTTCTGTAATCGTATGAAGCAATGAAACTGTTCCAGTGGCAGGATTTAAACGGCTTATCTTTCCACCCCTTTCTGTCATCCAGATAAAATTGTCAGACCCCCATAATATCTCCCAGGGATGATTCAGACCTGTAACTATTACGGAGTCCTTTATAGTTACTGAACCGGGAATAACTGGGTTAGTAGGATTTGGGTTGTCTTTTTTCTTACAATTTGTGAAGGTAAGAAAAGCAAGAATGGCAACTGCGGCAAGCTTTTTTATTACACTCATAAATACTGAATCTGCTTTATTAAAAGCTAAAATGATGCCGTAAAGTTACCCTTTTTGTCCTTTCACCGACAGGAAAACCTTGTCAACCGAAATTTTACCTTGCGGAATTGTAAAAGTGCTAATTTTACTTTTAATAAAAATTATAACAATGAAAGGAACCCGTAACATTACTTTGTTAGTTATTCTTGGCCTGGTCCTTATATTAGGTGTATGGGGATGCAATGGTTATAACAGTTTAGTAAAAGGCGATCAAAACGTAAAAAAAACCTGGGGTAATGTGGAAACGAATTACCAGCGACGCACCGATCTGTACAGCAGTGTTATCAAAACTATTGAAGCCTCTGCGAATTTTGAAAAATCGCTTTTAAAAGATGTCGTGGAAGCAAGAGCAAAACTCGGCTCTACTACTGTCAATGTGGATGACCAGGCAAGTATGGATAAATACCAGCAGGCTCAGGGACAAATGAAAGGCGCATTTTCCAATTTGCTTGGATATGTAGAGAACTACCCAGATATTAAAACCACCAAATCATTCCAGGATTTCCAAACGCAGATTGAAGGAACGGAGAATCGTATCAATGTGGCCCGACAGGATTATAATGGATCGGTAGAGTCTTATAATCTTAATGTGAAAAGGTTTCCAAAGAACCTGATTGCAGGTATAGCCGGCTTCAAAGAAAAAGCCTTTTATAAATCTGATCCTGGTTCTGACAAAGCTCCGGATGTGAATTTTAATATTAAATAACAGAGCCGGCATGTTTTCCCTTTTTAAACGGAAGAAAAAATTCTTCAGTGCAGAAGAGCAACGCCTGATTGTTTCAGCTATTCAAAATGCGGAACGTTCTACCAGCGGAGAAGTAAAGGTGTATGTAGAAAGCCGGTGCAGTTATATGGATGCGCTGGACAGGGCTGTTGAATTATTTGCAGAAATGGGCATGCAGGACACTGAAGAAAGGAATGCGGTGCTGGTTTATGTGGCAATAAAGGATCACCAGTTTGCGGTGTTTGGAGATGAAGGTATTCATCGTAAAGTGGGGCCAGACTATTGGAACACCGAGGTAATTAAAATGATGAGGGATTTTAATCGGGATAATTATGCATTGGGTATTGCAGGTTGTGTCGAGGATATTGGCCAGGCTCTCCAACAATTTTTTCCTTATACGAATAAGGACAAAAATGAACTTTCTGACGATATTCAATTTGGCAGATAAACTTTAATGAAACTTTTTTTAACCGCCATATTTTTTCTTTTATCTTTTTGTGTACAGGCACAGATTGAAAAAGAAATTCCTGACAGGCCCAGTCCTCCTAAATTAGTTAATGATTATACCAATACGCTTACACCTGCACAGGTGCAATCATTGGAAAATAAACTAGTGTTGTATGATGACAGCACTTCCACACAAATTGCTGTTGTAATCATTCCAACCCTTAGCGGATATGATATATCGGAATATGGCTTAGCCCTCGGTAGGAAATGGGGGATTGGTGGAAAAGAATTTAGTAATGGAATAATTGTACTGGTAGCAAAGGATGACCGTAAGATCCGCATTGAAGTAGGCTATGGATTGGAAGGTGCTATCCCGGATATTACTTCGAAGAGTATCATTGATAATTCGATAACTCCTTATTTCAAAGAGGATAATTATTATCGTGGACTGGACCGGGCTGCTGATGACATAATAAAAGCGGCGGCAGGCGAATACAAAGCACCTTCGGGCTATGGCAGTAAGAAGAAAAAAGGAACTGGTTTAGGCGCTATCATTGGTTTGATCCTACTATTCCTGATCCTCGGAGGATTGGGTGGTGGCCGAAATGGTGGTGGAGGTGTGATGTCGTCTGGAACCGGCTGGATTATAGGTAGTATGCTTGGCAGCAGCGGTCGTGGCGGCGGTGGATGGTCCGGCGGAGGAAGCAGCAGTGGAGGTGGCTTTGGTGGTTTCGGTGGTGGAAGTTTCGGTGGTGGTGGAGCCAGTGGTAGTTGGTAATACTAATCCTGAATTATATAAAATAAGAAACCCTTCTGCAATAGAAGGGTTTCTTATTTTAGAGTGAATATTGCTTAGCCCCCTAGGGGTTTGGGGCAAATCCCTTCTTATCTTCTTCCGGCAACTTTGATTTAATATACTCAACCAGCTCTTTCAAAGAGGCATTTCCTGCATTCTCTTTCGCTTCTTTATCTTTCTTGGTCAAAATTCCTTTTAGCACCATGCCATTGATAAAAGGATCGGTTTGATTCCTGAAATTGGCAGGTACCCCATCCCTGAATTTTACAATTTCATCCACACCCCATTTTACTTTATCTGCATTCTTTATAGCTGATAAATAAACACCTAATGTATTAAGAGACTGGAATTTCTCCTGGCTCATGGACATTTTTGCAAATTCACCAATGATCTTATCGGCCATGTTCTCATCACCGGATTTTACGATCTCGGTCATGATGGCTTCCTTCAAAACTCCTTTGCTTGGTTTATCAATAAGCTGCTTTGATACTGCTGTTGCAAGGGCAGGGTCCACTTTGCCCAGGGCCATTAATGCAGTACCTGCAACGGAATATGATGAATCATTTGTAGCGGCTTTGAACAAAGCAATATATTCAGGCTTCTTATATTCTCCCAGCTTTTGAATAGCATCAGCTCTTACAGTGGGATATTTATCTGTCTTGGCCAGGTTCAATAAAATAGGTTCGAACCCGGTTTTTATCGATTCTTTCCGCAGGTCTGTTTTGCTGATAGCAAGATTGCGCAAACCCTCATATTTGTCGGTCAGGGCTGTTTTTACAAGTTCAACAGCCTTTGGATCATCTAATTTTTTGGAAGCAAAATCAATAGCTTCTCTTCTGTCCAGGTAGTTGCCGGCATATTTATATTGGTGTATATAATTCTCAAGTGTCTTATTATCCTTTTTGGTCCACAGCATTATTTTGTCGCCATCCACATTGACAAGATCTGGTCTTTTGCTGTAGTTAAATGTAAATGTATCCACTGCATTCATAGCCCATGCAGTATGTCTTACTTTATTGCTACCCTCATAGATATCGATCGCAAGCGGCAGTTTGAAGAGCTTACCTGTTTTCTGTGTTTGCTTTATGATCACATTTACTTTGCCCGCTACATCATTATAAACATAATCAATATCCACTGAAGGATTACCACTGCCAAAATACCACTGGTTAAAATACCAGTTGAGGTCACGGCCGGTCACTTCTTCAAAAGCCAGGCGCAATTGGTGTGCTTCTGCCGATTTGAATTTGTTGGTAGTTAAATAATTGTTGATCGCTTTGAAGAAGGCACTGTCGCCCACATAGTTTCTCAGCATATGCAGGATACGGCCTCCTTTATTATAGCTTACCGCATCAAACATATCTTCCCGGTTTGCATAATGAAAACGGACCAGGTCTTTTTTTTCGCTGCCACTTTGCAAATAGCCCTGCATGTCCTCATAGTTTTGGGCATCACCCGCATCTTTACCTTTCTTGTATTCATCCCATAGGGTTTCGCTATAGTTGGCAAAGGATTCATTCAATGTCAGGTTGCTCCAGCTTTCTGTCGTTACATAATCACCAAACCACTGGTGAAATAATTCATGGGCGATAGTACTCTCCCAGTTATTGCCATCTACCAGTTCACGGGCATCCTGCTGCGCACTTTCCTGGTGAATAGTGGCGGTCGTATTCTCCATGGCACCGGCCACATAATCCCTTCCGGTAATTTGGGAGTACTTAATCCAGGGATAATCAACCCCGGTTATTTTTGAAAAGAAAGTCATCATTTCCGGAGTGTTACCAAATATTTTTTTTGCTACCGGTGCATATTCCTTTTCTACGTAGTAATTAACCTCTTTATCTCTCCATTTGTCTTTTACTATTGCATATTCTCCAACGCCTAAGAAGAAAAGATAAGGAGCATGTGGCAGTTCCATTTTCCAGTAATCGCTGCGGGTGCCATCGGTATTTTTCTTTTGACTGACCAGTTTGCCATTGGACAGGCTGATGTATTTATTATCTACAGTAACGGTCAGTTCCTGTGTACAGCGCTGATTGGTTCTGTCAATGGTAGGAAACCAGGCGGAACTGGATTCTGTTTCCCCCTGTGTCCAGATCTGTGTTGGTTTATCTTTTTCTTCTCCCTTTGGATTGATAAAATACATTCCTTTTATACCCAGCATAGCACCCTGGCCGTATTTTTCTTCAAATTCATCGGGTTTGGCGGTATAGTCTATGTAGATAATATAACTTTCATTTGACTTGTAGACTTTATCCAATTGAATACGCAGGTTCAAATCATCATAGGTATATTTCAATGAGATTTGCTGCGTGCCTTTTACCAAAGCCACTTTTTTTATCTCCATTCCTTTTGCATCCAGGTTCAGGGAGTCGGTTGGATAAAAATGTGGTTTTAGCGTAAGCCAGGCTTTGCCGTAGCAATATGATTTGCTGAAATCGGGTTTTAATTCCAGTTTGGTATGTACCAGGTTATTGATCTTGGTAGCTGTTTCACGGTACTCTTTTTTCCAGGAAGTGTCGGCCGGTGACTGGGCCTGAACCATATATCCTGAACTGAGTAAGAAAATTGCGGACAATAGTTTCTTCATATAAATTATTTAAGTGCGGCAAATTTAGAGCAATAGACAATTTCCCGGGGTACAAAAAGGACAGGAGGTTCTATTATTTAACAAGTTGTTGTGGCAGGTCTTGGGTAAGTCACCGGATTTCAAGTAATTTTGATATATTAACCCAATTCCGGAAAAATGAAGAAAATCCACCTGTCCCTTATGTTTTCCCTGTTTGTTTTAACTGCATCTTCCCAAAAGGTTTATTTTATCTATATACAAACCGAAGCCGAGCAGCCTTTTTTTGTAAAAATGAATGAGAAGGTAAGCAGCTCAACTGCTTCGGGGTATATTATTTTATCCAAACTGGTTGATAGTACCTATAGCTTTAGCGTCGGGTTTCCCCAGGGCAAATGGCCGGAACAGAATTTTGCAGTTATGGTCAGTAAAAAAGACCATGGCTATTTATTAAAAAATTTTGGCGAAAAAGGCTGGGGGCTTTTCGACCTGCAAACATTAGCAATACAAATGTCCGTCTCGGGTAAGGCATCGGTAGAAGATAATCCAAAAGGTGAAACAGGCGATGTATCAGCTTTTACGGAAATTCTTTCTAAGGCAGCGGATGATCCTTCCTTAAAGGAGAAACCGGTTGTGGCGAAAGTGGAAGAAAAAAAAGTTGAAGTGGTAGCCCTTAAAGAACCTGTTAAAAAGGAGTTGACCGCAGTGGCGGAAGAGCCGAAAGCGGAGGAGATAAAGACAGTAGTAGCGGTCCCGGAAATAAAAAAGGAGTTGACCGCCGTGGCGGAAGTGCCGAAAGTGGAAGTAAAGGAAATTGTTGTAACAAAACCTGCTGAAGCGATTGAATCAGCGGTTGTAAAAACAGAACCTCCTAAAGCAGAAATAAAAGAAGCTGTTATAAATAAGCCGGCAGAAAAAGCAGAAGAACTTATTGTAAAGAAGGAAGAAATTAAAGGAGAAGTAATGCCTGCTATTAAAACAGTAGAGATAGTGGAACCTACGATCGTAAAAAAGGATTCATCCATGGTGAAGGAAGAATCCAAAGCAATGTCAAAAGAAATGGTTGCTGTTAAATTGGTGGAAGAGCCAATGGTAAAAAAAGAAGAAGTAAAAGAGTCCGTTGTTGCGAAGCCTGCCGAAACAGTAGATCCAGCAGGAGTAAAAATCGACTTGTCCGTCGTGGCGGAAGAGCCAAAAGTAGCGGCACAGAATACTGCTGCTGAATTATATAAAGCATCACAGGTAAAGAAATGGTCAGAAAGCTCTACAACGGAGGGATTTGGTCTTGTCTATATTGATGACTATGAGAACGGAATAAAAGATACCATACGCCTGGTGATACCCAATCCCAAGCCGGCGGTGACGCTTGTAAAAGAAGAACCAAAGGACGAGAAGCTATTTATAAAGACCAGCGATCTGCCGGCAAGAGATGATGTAAGCGGAGAAAATAAAGCAATCGTTGAAAAGCCAATTGAGCCGGTAGTTGAAAAGGTGGTTGCAAAAAATAATTGTAAAGACGTGGCTACGGGGGATGATTTTGTAAAACTCCGGAAAAGAATGGCAGCAACAGAAACGGATGATGATATGATCGCCGAAGCAAAAAAGTATTATAAGCTCAAATGTTTTTCCACCTGGCAATTGAAAAACCTTGCGGTGTTATTTCTTACAGATGAGGGGAAGTATAAATTTTTGGATGCATCCTATTCATTCGTTACGGATACACAGACATTCCCCACTCTCCAGGCGGAACTAAAAGATGAGTATTATATCAGCCGTTTCAAAGCCATGCTGCGTAATTAAATCTCCATGCCGCGTTATTTCTTAGAAGTTGCTTATAAAGGCACTGCCTACAGCGGTTTTCAGTCGCAGCAAAATGCAAATACAGTCCAGGCCGAGATAGAAAAAGCATTTGAAATTCTTCAACGGGAGAATATCACCATGACCGGGTCTTCCAGGACAGATACCGGGGTACATGCCCTGCAAAATTTTCTCCACTTTGATTATCAAGGAGCATTACATCCTCATTTTGCGTATAAGTTGAATGCGATTTTACCGGATGATATCGTAATAAAGAGTATCAGGGAAGTTGCTCCCGAAGCACATTGCCGCTTTGATGCACGAAGCAGGCACTATAATTACTTTATCTACCGGGAGAAGGATCCATTCTTAAAAGACCGGGCTTATTTTTTCCCCTATAAATTGGATATGGCGATCATGGAGGAGGCTGCTGCATTAATTAAGGGATATACGGATTTCACTTCTTTTTCAAAACGAAATACCCAGGTTAAAACCTTTGTCTGCAATATCGAAGAAAGCAATTGGTTATTGCAAGATAAGTTCCTGGTTTATAACGTTAAAGGCAACCGTTTTTTAAGAGGAATGGTGCGTGCACTTACGGCCACTATGTTGAAAGTGGGGCGTGGTTCTCTTAGCCTGGCTGAATTTAAAAGCATCATTCAGGCGAGGGATTGCACTAAAGCGAGTTTTGGAGTACCTCCGCACGGCTTATTCCTGGTTGAAGTCAGCTATCCTAAAGGCAAATAAACTGAAACAGAGCTTTTACGCCTGCTTAGCCTGCCAAATAATTACTCAGATCATAGGTCAAAAGCCTCAAAATGAAGGTAATCCGGGGTTTTTGCTGAGTTTTCCACTGCCCTTCAACATTCTTAATCAACAGGATAGGCATTGAAATTTCCAGGTAAAAGCGGAAAATTGCTCATTTTTTAAGGGGTGTGTTCATTTTCAAAATACCGGGGCAAAAAAAAAATCCGCTGAATCCCTTGCCAGCACTGCATTTTCCTCTTATTAACATTTTTCTTATCAAATTTATTGGCTGGCAAGTACCACATCCTTATCTTTGCCGCCCGTTCAAATAAAACGGGTAGTTCTCTGAAGGTTTTGTGAATTTAGGATGCGGCAAATGTGAACAAAATTGAGTCTAAAAATTTGCTGGTAAGTAACAAACCCTTACCTTTGCCGTCCGCTCCAAAAAAACGGAGTTAGTTCTTCACAAAACGAGTTGATTTTCACGCCAAAAGATTCGATTTTTCTTGAAAAATAATTGTCGAAAAATTTGGTAGAAACAATACGGCCCTTACCTTTGCAATCCGTTAGAAATAACGGTAGATGATAACGACTCAAAAACGTTATCAGCCTGAGCGAAGCGAAGGCCACAAAGATCTTTGAAAGTTAGGAAACAATAGCATTCCGACTCATAGCCATGAGTCGGAAAAAACAAAAGGTAAGTCAAGCGAATAACATTCGATTTGACACGTTTAATTTTTCTTGAGAAATTTTATACTGTCAGTATCAAACATCATTTACAATGGAGAGTTTGATCCTGGCTCAGGATGAACGCTAGCGGCAGGCTTAATACATGCAAGTCGAGGGGCAGCATGGGTGTAGCAATACATCTGATGGCGACCGGCAAACGGGTGCGGAACACGTACAGAACCTTCCTTCGAGCGGGGAATAGCCCAGAGAAATTTGGATTAATACCCCATAGCATAACAGAGTGGCATCACTTTGTTATTAAAGATTTATCACTTGAAGATGGCTGTGCGGCTGATTAGGTAGTTGGCGGGGTAACGGCCCACCAAGCCTGCGATCAGTAACTGGTGTGAGAGCACGACCAGTCACACGGGCACTGAGACACGGGCCCGACTCCTACGGGAGGCAGCAGTAAGGAATATTGGTCAATGGACGAAAGTCTGAACCAGCCATGCCGCGTGGAGGATGAAGGCCCTCTGGGTTGTAAACTTCTTTTATATGGGACGAAAAAGGGCCTTTCTAGGCCAACTGACGGTACCATGTGAATAAGCACCGGCTAACTCCGTGCCAGCAGCCGCGGTAATACGGAGGGTGCAAGCGTTATCCGGATTCACTGGGTTTAAAGGGTGCGTAGGTGGGTTGATAAGTCAGTGGTGAAATCCCCGAGCTTAACTTGGGAACTGCCATTGATACTATTAGTCTTGAATACTGTGGAGGTCAGCGGAATATGTCATGTAGCGGTGAAATGCTTAGATATGACATAGAACACCAATTGCGAAGGCAGCTGGCTACACAAATATTGACACTGAGGCACGAAAGCGTGGGGATCAAACAGGATTAGATACCCTGGTAGTCCACGCCCTAAACTATGGATACTCGACATACGCGATACACAGTGTGTGTCTGAGCGAAAGCATTAAGTATCCCACCTGGGAAGTACGATCGCAAGATTGAAACTCAAAGGAATTGGCGGGGGTCCGCACAAGCGGTGGAGCATGTGGTTTAATTCGATGATACGCGAGGAACCTTACCTGGGCTAGAATGCTGGGAGACCGTGGGTGAAAGCTCATTTTGTAGCAATACACTGCCAGCAAGGTGCTGCATGGCTGTCGTCAGCTCGTGCCGTGAGGTGTTGGGTTAAGTCCCGCAACGAGCGCAACCCCCATCACTAGTTGCCATCAGGTAACGCTGGGAACTCTAGTGAAACTGCCGTCGTAAGACGTGAGGAAGGAGGGGATGATGTCAAGTCATCATGGCCTTTATGCCCAGGGCTACACACGTGCTACAATGGGGCGTACAAAGGGCTGCAACATAGCGATATGAAGCAAATCCCAAAAAACGCCTCTCAGTTCAGATTGGAGTCTGCAACTCGACTCCATGAAGCTGGAATCGCTAGTAATCGTATATCAGCAATGATACGGTGAATACGTTCCCGGACCTTGCACACACCGCCCGTCAAGCCATGGAAGCCGGGTGTACCTAAAGTCGGTAACCGCAAGGAGCCGCCTAGGGTAAAACTGGTGACTGGGGCTAAGTCGTAACAAGGTAGCCGTATCGGAAGGTGCGGCTGGAATACCTCCTTTTTAGAGCAAGTACTTACCTGCTATTGTTTCCTTTCCTTTCATTGTTTTCCTCGTTATACTCGGCATGACAAGCGAATACCGATTGTCATTATGAGCGAAGCGAGATAGTTCTTTACAACAGTAACCCGATAACAACGGTGGCTACAAACGCAGATCCGTATTCGCCGCGGCGGACTTGTTAGAACACTACAATTGATGTAGGGTCTGCAGTTCGAAGCCCGGTAAGAATACGTTCCATTTAGATCCGTAGCTCAGCCTGGTTAGAGCACTACACTGATAATGTAGGGGTCAGCAGTTCAAATCTGCTCGGGTCTACTAAACAGTCGATAGCTGTTAGTCCTGAGTCAATAGTCTTTACAGACTCCAGACTTGTGCCTATAGACTCCAGATTTGTGACTATAGACTCCAGACTAAACTTGGGGGGTTAGCTCAGTTGGCTAGAGCATCTGCCTTGCACGCAGAGGGTCATCGGTTCGACTCCGATATCCTCCACCAACTGTGATTTGAAGTTTAGTTCTTTACTTGGATATAGCCTGTGAGGCTGAAAGTGGTTCGAAACCATAATATCTGCACACTTGCAGCTTATAGTTTTTAGCTATTCGCTTTAAGAAAGATCTTTGACATATTGGGAAAATAAATGTTAGAATGATAATCTAATATTTTTCGATTACATTAATTTTTGATTACTATAATTTAATTTATGGTGGTCTTGAAGCGATGTGGTCGGGTAACAAACTACAATTTGAACAGACGTGTAATAACGTCTCTAAATAAATCTAGTTTCTAATTTTTTTAAAGCAACTAAGGGCGCATGGTGGATGCCTTGGGTCTGAGAGGCGATGAAGGACGTGGTAAGCTGCGATAAGCCGGGGGGAACTGCACACAAGTATTATATCCCTGGATTTCCGAATGGGTCAACCCAGTACGTTGAAGACGTATTACTCGAAAGAGAGCCAACCTCCTGAACTGAAACATCTAAGTAGGGAGAGGAAAAGAAAACAATAGTGATTCCCTGAGTAGTGGCGAGCGAAATGGGAATAGCCTAAACTTGAGCGGCGTGCCGCTTGAGGGTTGTAGGACTGCATTTAGAAATCATCATCAAGTTAAATCTTCTGGAAAGTTGAGCCATAGAGGGTGATAGCCCCGTAAGCGTAAATTGATGAGGACGAGCAGTATCCTGAGTAGGGCGGGACCGGAGAAATCCTGCTTGAATCTACCAGCACCATCTGGTAAGGCTAAATACTCCTCAGACACCGATAGTGAACCAGTACCGTAAGGGAAAGGTGAAAAGCACCCTAAACAAGGGAGTGAAATAGTACCTGAAACCGTGCGCCTACAAGCGGTCGAAGCCCCGATTTATCGGGGTGACGGCGTGCCTTTTGCATAATGAGCCTACGAGTTGCTCCTCACTGGCGAGGTTAAGTTCGTAATTAACGGAGCCGTAGCGAAAGCGAGTCCAAATAGGGCGTTTAGTCAGTGGGGGCAGACGCGAAACTTTGTGATCTATCCATGGGCAGGTTGAAGGTTAGGTAAAACTAACTGGAGGACCGAACCCGTTGACGTTGAAAAGTCTTGGGATGACCTGTGGATAGGGGTGAAAGGCCAATCAAACTGAGAGATAGCTCGTTCTCCCCGAAATGTTTTTAGGAACAGCCTCGGATTATGAAGTCTGTTAGAGGTAGAGCTACTGATTGGGCTAGGGGGCTTCATCGCCTACCAAACCCTGACAAACTCCGAATGCTAACAGATATCTCCGGGAGTGAGGCTGCGGGTGCTAAGATCCGTGGCCGAGAGGGAAATAACCCAGAATAGCAGCTAAGGTCCCTAATAAGTAGTTAAGTTGATCAAACGAGGTGAGACTTCTATAACAGCCAGGATGTTTGCTTGGAAGCAGCAATTCATTTAAAGAGTGCGTAACAGCTCACTGGTCGAGAGGTCTTGCACGGAAAATAATCGGGCATCAAACTACTAACCGAAGCTCTATGATCGCCGCTAAGCGGATGATCGGTAGGGGAGCATTGAAACTGCAGCGAAGGTGTACGGTGACGTATGCTGGAGCGGTTTCAAAAGAAAATGTAGGCATAAGTAACGATAAATAAGGTGAAAAACCTTATCGCCGAAAGTCTAAGGGTTCCTGATCAACGTTAATCGGATCAGGGTTAGTCCGGTCCTTAGTCAAACCCGAAAGGGGTAGATGATGGAAAGCAGGTTAATATTCCTGCACCTGCTATACAACAAAAGTGACGGAGAGCCGTGGTCGCTGCGTACTGACGGATATGTACGCCTGAGTGGAGTCTTCGGACAAAGCGAAGTGACAAAAGCTCTTCCAAGAAAAACGAGTATAGCAGCTGGTACCGCAAACCGACACAGGTAGACGGGATGAGTATTCTAAGGCGCTCGGGTGAGCCGTGGAGAAGGAACTAGGCAAATTGATGCTGTAACTTCGGGATAAAGCATACCATCTTCGGATGGTCTCAGTAAAATGGTTCAACCAACTGTTTAACAAAAACACAGGGCCCTGCAAAATCGAAAGATGACGTATAGAGCCTGATACCTGCCCGGTGCTGGAAGGTTAAGGAAGGGTGTTCGTCGCAAGACAAAGCTCCTGACTGAAGCCCCAGTAAACGGCGGCCGTAACTATAACGGTCCTAAGGTAGCGAAATTCCTTGTCGGGTAAGTTCCGACCTGCACGAATGGTCTAATGAGTTGAACGCTGTCTCCTCCACGAGCCCGGTGAAATTGTAGTATCGGTGAAGATGCCGGTTACCCGCCACGGGACGGAAAGACCCCGTGAACCTTCACTACAACTTTGCATTGATTTTGAATTACGGATGTGTAGAATAGTTGGGACGCTTTGAAGCCTTGCCGCCAGGTAGGGTGGAGCGGTCGTTGAAATACCAACCTTCTTTGATTTAGAGTCTAATCCCTTGCGGGAAACAGTGCATGGTGGGTAGTTTGACTGGGGTGGTCGCCTCCTAAAGAGTAACGGAGGCTTGCAAAGGTACCCTCAGTACGGTTGGTAATCGTACGAAGAGCGCATTAGTAAAAGGGTGCTTGACTGTGAGGCATACAAGCCGAGCAGGGACGAAAGTCGGCTAAAGTGATCCGGCGGTTCTGTATGGAAGGGCCGTCGCTCAAAGGATAAAAGGTACTCCGGGGATAACAGGCTGATCTCCCCCAAGAGCTCATATCGACGGGGAGGTTTGGCACCTCGATGTCGGTTCGTCACATCCTGGGGCTGGAGAAGGTCCCAAGGGTTCGGCTGTTCGCCGATTAAAGTGGCACGTGAACTGGGTTCAGAACGTCGCAAGACAGTTCGGTCCCTATCTGTGGTGGGCGCAAGTAAATTGAGAGAACATGACCTTAGTACGAGAGGACCGGGTCGTACGTACCGCTGGTGTATCAGTTGTGCCGCCAGGTGCAATGCTGAGTAGCTATGTACGGACAGGATAAACGCTGAAAGCATCTAAGCGTGAAACCTATCTCAAGATGAGTTTACTTTTAAGGGTCGTCAAAGACTATGACGTTGATAGGCTATAGGTGTAAAACTGGTAACAGTAAAGCCAAGTAGTACTAATTGCCCGTACGCTTTAATTTTTTATTCATTTTTTAAAAATGTCTATATCAGAGAGTCTTCTAACATTTCCCAATATGATCTTATTAACCCGCCATAGCCTTGGCAAAGGCGGGTATCCATCTCGAAAATGGATAATATTCTTATGGTGGTTTTTCCGAGGGTGTTCACCTCTTCCCATACCGAACAGAGAAGTTAAGCCCCTCATGGCCGATGGTACTGCACCACAATGCGGGAGAGTAGGTAGCTGCCATATTTATTGAACCCTGACTATTTATTTAGTCAGGGTTTTTTTGTGTTCTTCCGTTAGAAAAAATTACCCATACCGAACAGAGAAGTTAATCCCGCAGGTGCGGCACTATGGCACTTCATCCGCAATGCGGTCGTCCTTCCTGCGTCAGGATAAAATCCGGTAGCTGCCATATTTATTGAACCCTGACTATTTATTTAGTCAGGGTTTTTTTGTGTTCTTCCGGTAGAAAAATTACCCATACCGAACAGAAAAGTTAACCCCGCAGGTGCGGGACGATGGCACTTCATCCGCAATGCGGTCGTCCTTCCTGCGTCAGGATAAAATCCGGTAGCTGCTATAGTTATTGAACCCTGACTATTTATTTAGTCAGGGTTTCTTTGTGCCTCGGTCCGTAGGCCTACTTCACTTGATCAATCTTTTACAAATAATAAGCCCGTGTTTTAAAATGAATTGGTTTTCTGGGAGTTCAAACACCGCAAACCCGCAAACCTCATCATTATGTTTACAGTTTTTATAGTGTCTTTTTGTTTTATCGCTAATTATAAAGAACCTTTGTCCTGCTAAAATGAGTAAGCAAGAACGCATCATATTATCCCTGCTGGCAGCACTGAACTTTACGCACATCCTTGACTTTATGATCATGATGCCACTGGGTAATTACCTGAATGTTTCTGCGATGCAGTTCAGTATTCTGGTTGCCTCTTATTCTATCAGTGCCTTCTTTTCCGGGCTGGCCATTTCCATGTTTATTGACCGGTTTGACAGGAAAAAGTCTTTGCTCTTTGCTTATATGGGTTTCGTACTGGGTACTATTGCCTGCGGGTTTGCTCCTACCTACGGACTTTTACTGGCAGCCAGGATCATGGCAGGGTTATTTGGCGGCATAATTGGCGCCCAGGTGCTTTCCATCGTCGCAGATATGTTTAGCTACGAACGTCGTGGCAGGGCGATGGGGGCTGTTATGGGTGGATTTGCTGCCGCAACCATATTAGGCGTTCCCCTATCTCTTTACCTGACAAATATTTTCAAACAAGATTGGCATGTACCCTTTCTCCTCATCGGCTCTCTTGGAATTGTGCTTATTCCACTGATCATCCGCTTCATACCCAGCATGACCAGCCATATTCAGAAAGAGACAACACAGCAATCACCCTTTGAAGTACTACAGACGAATTGTAAATTACCCGCTCAACGGTCCGCATTGATATTTTCAGGATTATTAATGATGGGCCATTTCCTGATTATTCCCTTTATCAACCCCTATCTGGAATATAATAAAGGTATTTCTAAAGACCTGACCCCTATCATCTACCTGGTAGGCGGTATTGCTTCTTTACTGGCAGCCATCTACCTGGGTCGCCTGGCTGATAAGAAGGGAAAACTATTGGTGTTCTCCCTTTCCGTATTTTTTTCCCTGTTCATGGTGATCATCATCACCCAGATGCCGAATGTTCCCTTTTCTATTATACTGCTTTTTTTTGCTATCTGGTTTATTGTAGCCACCGGGAGAATCGTTACAGCACAGGCAATGATCAGTGAGGTGGTGAAACCCGAGCTACGGGGAAGCTTTATGAGTATCAATGGCAGCGCTCAGCAGTTGGGAAGTGGTCTCGCAGCTTTGTTTGCAGGGGCTATCGTCTTCACAGAAAAATCAGGAAAAATTCATAATTATAACTGGGTGGGTTATCTCAGCATTTTTGTATTGCTCTTAAGCCTTTTATTTGGCAGAAAGATCTTCCGGAAAATGGATGTGACGGAAGACAGCCCTGTCATGGAGAATAAACTGATCCAGGAAACAGCCTGATCATTTAACCCGGTACACCGGGTATCGCATATGTGCCGGCTCGTACCAGGGAGATTGCTGATAAACAAAATTCAATTGGGCTCTTCCGTCTTTTGCAAAAGCGGTATCACTTGTTCTTCTTTCTTCCAATTTCAATTTGATGCTGGGATTATTCTTTAAATAATCTGCAGCAATATCTTCAAAGGCATAAGCGGAGTACCCTTCTTTTTGCCCCAGTATCGCATCAAAATAATTCCAGGCAAAATACGAATCTTCTGCCTGCGGTTCCAGGGTTTCGATCAGGAAACGATTGGCTACCTGGTTCATCGGGATATACCAATCTCCTTTTTTGAAAGCGAAGGCTTGTATACTGCTGCTTATTTTTATTTCGCTATTGAGGTGGTGCATTTCATATTGACGGGCTAGTGTTTTGTAATCGTTAATCTTGTATATTTCTACTTCAATCGTTGTGTCTGTTTTTAATTGTATCATCTGCACTTTATTCAGCTTAAGCAGATCAATAACTTTCCACCAACCCTGCGGGATGATATAGGCTTTGGGTTTTACAATAGTATTTTTAACGGCGAAGTAGTTGAATATTTTTATTGTCTTTTCAAAAGGCTTACTCCTGTCATAATACAATCTTGGTAAACCAGAAACTTCGCTGGGCTTACGGCCGGATTCGAAACCTTTATAAAGAACCTCTTTAAACTTTGATTTGTCCAGCGACCAACTGATGGCAAATTCAGTAGCGGTCTGTACGGTTTTTTTCGTTTGATCACGAAGGTCTTTAATTACCGCACTATTTTTTACAGTGAATTCAATGAATGATTGCATTAACGCATAAGTCGATTTAACCCGCTGTTCATATGGTTTCAGCATATGTGTTTCCGGAACGAAGGCGAAACTATGCCATAGTGCCGCATAGCCACTTGCATAGCGGGGGCTATCCCAATACTCCGGCCAGCCATTTTCAGGAGTATCGCCAAATGAATTTACATACGGAATAAGATCATACCCTCTTCCTTTCATTGAGGTATATAAGGCGGGTTCAAACTGCAGACGTAGAAATTCCCCCATTACGCCACCCAGTTTATTATGTTGTGTGGTAAGCAATGTCATTACATGCTGGTAATCGGCACCGTTACTTACATGGTTATCGACGAAAACATCAGGGTCGGTGAGACGGAATATCTCGGTGAATGCCCTGGCATCTTTGGAATCACATTTAATAAAATCGCGGTTCAGGTCAAGGTTTTGCGAATTGCCGCGGAAACCAAATTCTTCCGGGCCATTTTGATCCACCCGGTAATTATTACTCCGGTTTAAACAACCCCCAATGTTGTACACGGGGATAAAGGCAAGCACTACATTATCCGCTATTTTGTATTTATTCGTTACAATTTCTCTTGCCAGCAGCATACTTGCATCAATACCATCGGGCTCGCCGGGGTGAATGCCATTGTTGAACAGGATGATGCGTTTATTGTTTTTACGGATATTTTCAAAATTGTAATCACCATTATTAGATACTACGATAAGATGTAACGGATAGCCAGCATCACTCATTCCCATCGTCAGCATTTTTACTTTGCCTGATTTTTCATCCAGTTTTTTCCACCAGTCTATGATTTCGAAATAGGTGGGTGATTGTTTGCCACCGGATTGCTCAAACCGGGTGGTGAAGGGCTGGCCAACTACCAATTTGTTGGCTAGAAAAATGAGGATAATGAAAGAAAATCTCATGAATTAAGTATAAATTTTTTAACTGATTGCCACAATAGTATAGCTGAATTAGAATATTTCTAAAAAACCGTAATCAGCGGAATGGTATAACGCTGCAATATCTTCTTTATGTTTGATCAACAACGCTTCGATGTAATGGTTACTTTGATTACCAGTTCTTAATAAAATCACTTTGGGTGGGAAGCCTTTTGTGTTGGCCAGGTTAAGAAAATCATCGTCGTTAGTAACAATAATCAGGTTGTTGGTAAGGGCATGGTTCCAGATTTCCTTATCACTTGCCGGAATGTTCAAACCGATGTGGTCAACATGAAAACAATCGTTAAAATGATTTTTGAGGTTGGCTTCTAAGCGCCGGGAAATATTGGGATCAAGCACCAGTTTCATCGTTACCCAGCAATTATCCTGATCATTGATTCCCGGTTAGCAGCAAAGGCCAGGGCTGCCAGTATATGTTCTTCTTTTAAGGAAGGGTAGTCTTCCAGTATCTGAGCATGTGACATCCCGGAAGCCAGCCATTGCAAAATGTCATTGACAGTTATCCTTGTTCCCTTTATACAAGGTTTGCCAAACCTGATATCCGGGTTGATGGAAATATAAGATGAAAAATTGTTCATAGCTTAAAGTTAGGATTTTTTGGGGCAAATGCTTCTTTGGCTGATTTGTGGGTAGTGTCTCAGTTTCAAATTTTCTGAACCACAGAGACACAGAGACCACCAAGCAGCACAGAGAAACTCTGTGAACCTCCCTGTTTCCCGTGTCCCTGTGGTTTATCTTCCATACCACAGCAATTCAAACGGAGACACTACCGATTTGTGCGGCTTAGTGTGAAGGTCGTTGTGTAATAACCGATGTTCAAACATTATTAGTCCGATAACTATCGGGGAACCGACTCACGACTCTTAACTCCCTGCTCATACTGAATCGTAGATCTACGGTATCCTCTTAGCC
>Ga0163149_10003165_pt1 | contig 18998 bp, 15 predicted proteins | sample OliLakLV19MP5G1_FD_148604 | JGI IMG/M metagenome (GOLD analysis project Ga0163149, IMG submission 148604) | Freshwater microbial mat bacterial communities from Lake Vanda, McMurdo Dry Valleys, Antarctica - Oligotrophic Lake LV.19.MP5.G1 | ecosystem: Environmental > Aquatic > Freshwater > Lake >...
GTCAAAAGCAACACGGCAAAAATGAGCTAAACGAGAAAAAGAAAATTTCGATTTTCATTTTATTGCTGCATCAGTTTAAGGATGTAATGGTTATTATTTTGCTATTGGCGGCAGCAATTTCTTTTGCTGTTGGCGATTTAAAAGATGCCATTGTAATATTAATCATCGTATTGCTCAATGCCATCATAGGCTTTGTGCAGGAATACCGTGCAGAAAAAGCAATGGAGGCATTAAAAAAAATGTCAGCATTTAATGCCACCGTTCGCAGAGGAGGAAATATCATCCAACTTCCTGCATCCGAATTAGTGCCTGGCGATATTATAATTCTGGAAGCAGGAATGTCAGTACCGGCAGACATTCGCCTATCGGAAACCTACTCCTTAAAAGTTGAAGAGGCATCATTGACCGGGGAATCTAATGCGGTAGAAAAAAATACAGATGAAATAGCGATGGAGAATTCACCGTTGGGCGACCGCTTTAATATGGCTTACAAAACCACCATTGTAACCTATGGCCGTGGCGAAGGTATTGTAGTAGCAACGGGAATGAAGACCGAAATTGGTCGGATAGCTCAACTGCTGCAAGAGGATGAAACTAAAACACCGCTGCAAAAAAGGTTAGCTGACTTTGGGAAAAAATTATCTTTTGTCGTAATTTTTATTTGTGCAATTATTTACGGTGCAGGTTTGCTCCGTGGCGAAGACCCTATCCAAATGTTGCTCACTGCCATCTCTGTTGCAGTAGCTGCTATTCCAGAAGCATTGCCCGCAGTAATCACTATTGCTTTAGCCTTGGGTGCAAAACGAATGGTTCAAAAAAATGCACTCATACGAAAATTACCTGCTGTTGAAACCTTGGGCTCTGTTACCTATATCTGTTCGGATAAAACAGGCACTATCACTCAAAATAAAATGACGGTGATGGATACATGGATTTCACCCAAAGCAGAAACCATAAATGAGTTTTCAGCAGAACAATTACTGTTGCTTTCGATGGAACTGAACCACGATGTAGTCGCAGATGAAAGTAAACAACTTAAAGGCGACCCAACCGAAGTTGCATTGGTTGAATATGCCAGAAAAAATGAAAGCTACGACCAAAAATGGTTGACGGATTTTAAACGCGAACATGAAGTGCCTTTTGATTCGGAGCGTAAACGAATGACAACCATTTATCCTTTAGCCGAACAGTGGCTAATTGTTACTAAAGGTGCGGTGGAAAATATTTTAAGCAATTGTAATGAGGAAAATTCTGAAGAAATAAATGCGGCCACAGCAAAATTTGCTGAACAAGGAAAAAGAGTTTTGGCTTATGCCGTAAAACTTGTTGATGCTTTACCCGAAACTATTTCAATTGAAACCGTTGAGACCGATTTGAAATTTATTGGCTTGGCTGCAATGATTGACCCGCCTAGAGTGGAAGCCATACAAGCCATTGCCGATTGCCATACGGCAGGTATAACTCCGGTAATGATAACAGGCGACCACCCCATTACAGCAAAAGCTATTGCTATCGAAACAGGAATTTTACGCCTTGATACGGACAAAGTAATTACAGGAACAGAACTTGCAAATTTTACGGACGCAGAATTTGAAAAAGAAATTGAATCCATAAAAGTGTATGCCCGTGTTTCACCCGAACAAAAACTAAATATTGTAAAAGCATTACAAAAGAAAAATCATTTTGTAGCGATGACTGGCGATGGCGTGAATGACGCCCCAGCATTGAAGCGAGCCAACATTGGTATTGCAATGGGCATTACAGGCACTGATGTTTCAAAAGAAGCAGCACACATGATTCTGTTGGATGATAATTTTGCCACCATCATAAAAGCAGTGCGAGAAGGTCGTAGGATATTTGACAACATACGCAAGTTTATAAAATACACCATGACCAGCAATAGCGGTGAGGTATTGACTATCTTTCTTGCACCTCTTATCGGTTTGCCAATTCCGCTTCTGCCAATTCACATACTCTGGATAAATCTTGTTACAGATGGCTTGCCAGGGCTAGCTTTTGCAACCGAAGAAGCCGAAGAGAATATTTTGAAACGACAACCACGCAAAACAGATGAAAGTATTTTCAGTGGCGGCATCGGAATTCATATTCTTTGGGTGGGGTTGCTGATGGCAGCAGTGTGTATAGGAACACTAGGCTGGGCGATACACGCAGGTAATGAGAAATGGATGACAATGGTGTTTACAGTTTTAAGTATATCACAAATGGGACATGCATTGGCTATCCGTAGCGACTGGAAGTCACTTTTCAGCCAAGGTCTTTTTGGAAACAAACAATTAGTTGGAGCAGTGCTACTTACACTTGGTTTGCAGATGGCAGTAATTTACATTCCATTTTTGCAGGATATTTTCAGAACACAAGCACTCTCTATACAAGAATTATTACTTTGCCTCGGCTTATCAAGTATTGTGTTTTGGGCAGTGGAAATTGAGAAATGGGTTAAAAGGAAAAAAAGTAAGCCATTAAACGGAGCGTAAGTAATCAATGACAGTTGTAAATAAAATGGTAGAAATACAAAAGTAAGAAATTGGCGGTTCAGTGGTTAAATGAAGCCTTGTGCTTCCTCATGCCTTGGTTCGTGTCCGCACGAAACAAGAAGGAGATATGTTTCAAGATGGTTCGTTAGGACACGAACCCCTGTTTAGATAGTTTGTCTTATTTACTTTTTCGTGCTATCTATTAATTGACCATTTTGAAAGGAATAGGTGCCATCACTGCCGGTGTCGGTATTGTAATTAATACTAAACTTGTCTGGATTGGCATTTGGCAAGGCTTGAGTTTTATAAAAAACGCGGTACTTATCTTTTGAGTAGAGCTCAGATACGGGCGTAAAACTGGCAGGATGTGCTTCTTCTATTTTTTGGGTATCGTAATAGACGCTGTTTTTATCTTTCATAAAATCGCGGTCAATAATTTCGATACTTGCGATATCAATGTCATCCATTCGTTTGCCATCACTTAAGAGTATGCCGTTCACGGCTATATTTCGTTCATCGATGATTTTGACTGTATCTATCGACTTAAAAGGAAGCAAAGAAAAATCATTTTTCCAGTTAGATAGAAGAATTGCATTGCCAATACGGGCATAAAAATCATTAATCGGTTCAAACGTACCAACTGGTTTATCTATTTTTTTAACCACTTTCGTATTATCTTCTGCGGTACCAGTTTCTGAAGTATAATCCTCGACAATGGCGTATAAATAACTGGAGTCGTAAGCGAGTGTTTGATTAATTCGTGCAAATGTTTTCCCATGGACATTTACTTTTTTCCCGTACAAGAAAACAGATTCAGCGTCTCTTGCCCATCCTTGGTTGTAGGTCAGGCTTTCTAGTTTATAAGGTTTATAAGTTTTTGGATCAGCCCCATCGATCACCGTAAGGCCAGGGCTGTATCTCAAATCGTAATATACGCGCTGTGCATCTTTGGGAATATTATTTTCATCAATTGTAAAACTGGCATTGTCAACTTGTTGTGCTTTGCCCTTCCAGAAAATCGAATCCTTATCTTTTCCAAATTCGCGCGAAAGTACGGTAAACGTTTCCAGGTTAGCATCCATCTCGGTATAACCCAACTCAAACCAATTACCCATGGGGGAGTAAATTATTTTCGATTTCCAACGATGGTAATAATAGGAGTCTGATAGTTCTTTATTCACAGGATTACCCATACGTTTGAACAGACGGGTGAAGAGCACCACCATGATCAAGAAGACTGCTCCGAAAATGATCAAAACTATTTTCATTAAAAGTTTTTTGAGTTTAGTAAGTAACGGGGCTAATTTAGTGGTGATAGGCGTATGCCACTAATTTTTTTATGCCCATTTGAGGCAAAATAAATTGTATGTAACTAATGGTACATTTCGTGTATAAACTAAGGAATTAACAATGCAAGCTAAACGGGAGATGAGAGGATTTTAAAATCCTACCTTCGGGGGTTCGACTGGTTGGCGCGGTGGATGACCAACAACGTATAAAAGTTAGGCCAAACGAGCTAATCCATCTGTTGGCATTGCATGTTGTATAAGAGAGGAAATATTGTGCAATGTTACCTGGGCGATTTCAGTTAGTGCGTCTTCAGTAAAGAAAGCCTGGTGTGCGGTTATCAATACATTCGGAAAACTCATTAGTCGCTGAATGTTGTCATCAGCTATAATATCAGAAGAAAGGTCTCTGAAAAATAATTTTTCTTCCTGCTCATACACGTCAATACATAACGCACCTACCTGTTTTGTTTTTAGTGCATGGATGATGTCAGCTGTGTTCACAAGCCCCCCGCGACTAGTGTTTATAAGCATTACGCCTGGTTTCATCTGATTTAATGTTTTCTTATTAATCAGGTAATGGTTGTCGTTGGTTAATGGACAGTGTAATGAAATGATGTTTGATTGTTGAAGCAATTCCTCCAGCGATACATAAGTTACTCCGTTGGCCAAAAGCGATTGGTCAGGATAAAGATCAAAGGCTACTACCCGGCAACCAAAGCCAAGCATGATACGGCAAAATGCTTTACCAATTTTTCCCGTGCCTATAACCCCTACTGTTTTACCGTTCAAGTTGAAACCCAAAAGTCCGTTTAAAGAAAAATTTTGCTCACGCACACGATTGTAGGCCTTGTGTGTTTTTCTGTTAAGGGTGAGAATCATGGCCACGGCATGTTCGGCCACTGCCTCTGGCGAATAGGCAGGTACGCGGCACACGGCCATGTTGAGTCTTTTTGCTGCCTCCATATCCACATTGTTAAAGCCTGCGCACCGAAGGGCGACCATCTTTACACCTTTAGCGGTTAGAACCTCCAGTACGGGAGCGCTAAGTTTATCGTTTACAAATGCGCAAACAGCATCCGTATTCTCTACCAGGTTCACAACGTGCGGACCGAGGTGTGTTTCGTAATAGGTGATGTTGAATTGGTAATTTTCATTGAAACGGTCAAAGAAAATTTTATCGTAGGGCTGGGCTGAAAAGAAAGCAATATTCATGAGCGTAAAATTATAATGGATAGAATAATAGATAAAGGCAAAGATACTCATTACAAGAAATATTTTTGAGTAAATACTCCTTGCCAATGCTTGTTTTGCAATTTTCATTGAAAAATCAATAGCTCATTTTTCAAGCTTGTATTTGCTGATGTATGCAACAACATCACCACCAATATAAAGATGCCCGTCAAATTCTTTTACCGCTCCCGCCTCGGGTACAAATTTGCCCGTGGTATCGTATAACCCAAAGTTGATCTCCCCTTCGTTGGAAATATTTAACACCATGCCAAACAGTTCTTGTTTCGGTTGTAGAAAATTAGGTAAGCAGTACACAAATTTTTTCATTCCAGGTTTGGGATGGATTTTATCGAGCGCATCGTTCCTTTTGGTAGAGAAGCCCAACCAGTAGCTGCCATCATCGCGTATCGAAATACCATTTGGAAAACCGGGAAGATTATCCATAAACACATCAGTCGTTCCTTGCTGTTCTCCCTTTAGCCAATAGCGCAGTATTCTGTATTTTTCGGTTTCTGTCATTAGAACATAACTTTCATCTTTACTTAACACCACTCCATTTCCAAAATAGGTACCATCGATAAGGGTTTCTACATGGGTGGTAGTTGGATCATAACAATACAATCCACCCATTGGGCGAATTTCCAAAATCAATTTTCTGCCATATTTTACATTGTACGCAGATTCGGAAGAAGTATTGGAAAAATAGATTTTACCATCGCTGGCAATATCCAAGCCGTTGGGAATTAGAAAGGGTCTTTCTTTATAATCTTTATTAGCCAACACGGTAACTTTTTTATTAGGACTAATACTGATTAAACCAAGTTTGTGGCTGAGGGCAATTAAATTTCCACTGGTGTCAAAATGTAGCCCTGCCACCCACGAATTGGTGTTAAGAAAAATCTCCACTTTCCCCTGGCTATCAATTTTTAAAATCCTTCCATCACTAAAATCATTTTCTTTAGCATGAACCCCACAATACATATTTCCTTGGCCGTCAAACACAATATCTTCAGGGCCATACCATCCATCCAGTGGAATTTTTTTTATTGCGCTCAATTTTTCGTTCAACTTCAATTTGCCACTAAACGCGGGCTTTCGTTCGGGTTTCCATGCCAGTGGATGGATCGAACAAGATTCTAACAACATTATTCCTACTGTCAATATCAAGATCATTGACGTGCCGATAGCTATTTTTGATTTTTTCATTGCCGTTTTTTTAGATTGATTAGTACGGCACAAAAGTATCCTCACACCAAAGGCAAAAGCATTAACATAGTTTAATAAATGCCAATTGCTTTATTTTCCAGCCTGGGGATGCCGAATACGGCTAAGCTGAATGGGTGTTATGCCTAAATAGGAAGCAATGTGATATTGGGCAATGAGCTGCTCAAGCCCTGGGAATTCTTTCTGAAATATTTGATAGCGCTCGGTGGCATCCAATAAAATAATTTCAAGTTCTTTTTTTTCTTTTTCCAGAAAATAGTACTCTGCTATTTTTCGTGAAAGCCTCTCCAAGTCAGGGAAGCTATCATAGCGTTGGGTTATTTCTCGATACGCTAGCGTCCAGATAACACAATCAGAAAGTGCTTGCTGCGCAATAAGATTGGGGGCACCAGTAAGCAAAGAGGTATACGCTCCAATAGTAGACGGCCCAACGAAAAATTGTTTGTTGTACTCCTGTCCTTTCTGGTTAATGAAATACGCCCTCACAATACCCGATTCTAGAAAGGCTATTTTATCAGCCTTTTCATTTGCATTAATAAAATGTTGGTTTTTCGGCAATGTCGACTTGTGGAAGAGCGGTTCAAGCTCCATCCAGGTTTGTTCTTTTATTGGGGACACGGCATTGAAAAACTGTTTGGCGGTCATGTTAAAGGAAGAATGCTGGTTGAAGATATATTAAACTGCCCAATAATTTAGAGAAGCGCACGCCCAACGACAGATATCGTCAACCCTGAGGGCAGCTTACGCATCCTAATGCATAAGCTGGGTTTAACAATTAGGCACCGTATTTTCTTTGTATATTTTCGGTTCATCCGATCCGACTATGAAAAAATTATTACTCTTGCTTTTACTGCCTTATCATTTGTTCGCGCAAAGCAATTCGTTTTTAAGTTTTAAAAAATACCCTTTTCCAACAGAGCTATGTGCGGCCTCACAAGGCTCTAAGATTGCCTGGGCGCTGGATGAACAAGGAAATCGCAATGTGTATGTTGCCGAGGGTCCTGATTTTAAACCGCGGAAACTGACCAGTTTTTTAGCTGATGATGGTCAGGAAATTACCAGCCTTTCCATTACCGATGACGGTAAATGGGTAGTATTTGTTAGGGGAGGTGATCATGGCTCGAATTGGGATGACACGCTGCCAGTCAATCCTACATTTGATGCTGCGCCATTTAAAGTACAAGTAGCCTCCATTCTTTTTAATGGTGGAGAATTGAAATATTTATCTGAAGGAGATGAACCGGCTTTCGCACCAAATGGTAATACTGTTGCTTTTATTAAAGCGGGACAAGTTTGGACTTCTCCGATCGATGGTTCAGCTCCGGCAAAAAATCTTTTTATAACACGAGGTACTGTTAGTTCTTTGAAATGGTCACCGGATGGTAAAAGTTTATTGTTTGTTTCCGATCGAAAAGATCATTCCATCATTGGAGTTTATAACAATGAGTCAGGATCACTGAAATGGATAGCACCTTCTTACAGCAGGGATTATTCACCCCGGTGGTCTACCGATGGCAGTAAAATAGTATTTATCAGGACTCCCGGTGTAGGTGGAGAACTGGATTCTTTATTAACCAAAAAGCATAATGCCTGGAGCATCTATACAGCAGAAATTTCAAGTGGTAAAGAAACAAGATTATGGCAAGCACCAAAAACGCTTCGTGGTTCAATACCCACTACTCATGGATCAACGAATTTGCATTGGGCTGCCAGCAACACAATCGTATTTTTATCCTATCAGGATGGGTGGCCACATTTATATTCTATACAAGCAAGTGGGGGTAAGGAAACACTACTAACGCCAGGCGACTTTATGTGTGAACATATTCAGCTGAGTTCCGACAAGAAGTTTTTAACATTTAGTGCCAATACGGGTACGGATAAATTTGATCTTGAAAGAAGACACGTTGCTAAAGTTAGTGTAGATAAACCCAACATGGTGGTGTTAACACAAGGTAGTGGTTTGGAATGGACTCCCATTATAACAGGTGATGGATTAACAACTGCATTCATTAGCGCCACCGCCCAGCGGCCTCCACTTCCAGCAATAATGAAGTTGAATGAGAAGAATATTCAATTATTGGGTGAAGAAATAATCAAGGATTTTCCTACAAACAAATTGGTCATTCCGAAACAAGTAATTTTTAAATCTGCTGATGGTGTTATAGTTCATGCTGATTTGTTTGAGCCGGTAGGGGCATCTGGTAAAAAGCCGGCCATTGTATATGTCCACGGGGGCCCTCCCCGACAGATGTTATTAGGATGGCACTATTCCGATTATTATTCGAATGCTTATGCCTCTAATCAATACCTGGCGAGTTTAGGATTTATTGTCTTGTCCGTCAACTATCGGCTAGGAATCGGTTATGGGTTTGATTTTCATCAGCCGCGGAAAGCAGGATGGAGCGGAGCTTCTGAGTATCAAGATATAAAAGCAGCTGGTGAATGGTTACAGCAGCAATCCTTTGTGGATGCCTCGAAGATTGGTATTTATGGCGGATCGTATGGCGGTTATTTAACGGCAATGGCGCTGGCACATGACTCTAAAATATTTGCGGCAGGTGTAGATATTCATGGTGTTCACGATTTCACGGTCGATCGGGCAAAGAACTTTTTGTCTAATGAAAAGTATGAACGCTACCCCGATGGAGAATTGGCGGTTAGTACGGCATGGAAATCCTCTCCCGTATCAGCTATCGACACGTGGAAGTCTCCGGTCCTAATTATTCATGGAGATGATGATAGAAATGTTCGATTTAATCAAAGTGTCGACCTGATTAATCGGTTGGAGAAAAAAGGTATTTCTTATGAAACAATGATGATAGTAGATGATACGCACCATTGGATGAACTTCAGCAACGCGGTAAGTGTATACAATGCAGTAGCTGATTATTTTGTAAAGACCTTTAAAAAACGATAAATGATTTCACGCAAACCCCGTTACTAAAATAGGTACATTAGTTATGAAAGATTGGTGTCACGTACATTGACCTTTTTTTCCTAACTATGGCTAAACTGCTTTACATTTTTTTGAATTAGGTTGTCTGTGAAATAAAATAGTAATTTTAAGGGCTGTCAGCTGTAAGTTTGGTACGACCCAAAAATTTCCATTTAATTGTTTCATCCTTCGGTCTAATTCCCGTAGCGTTAGCGTATGGCGCTGCTCCGGCATATTTTCTTCCATTACTGGTTGACTTCCAAGTGCAAACAATCGACTTGACTCATGTCTTTCGGGCCACCATGGGTTTATACCTTTCTATAAGTATTTTTTGGATGATTGGTATTGTCAAAGAAAGATATTGGGAAGCCGCAACTATTTCTAATATTGTCTTAATGACTGGCTTAGCGCTCGGGCGGTTGATGAGTTTTTTGGTTGACGGCATACCTTCTCCGGTATTAACTATTGGTTTGATCTTGGAAGTAATGATGGCACTGTGGGGATTCGTGAGTTTGAGAACGTATCGCGATGCAGACCAATGAAATATAAAAGTAAAGTAGCCCCAGCACTATGAAGGCATCCATCCATGCCGTATACGGTTCACCGGAAGTTGTAAAGCTGATGTAAGTAGAAAGGCCTTCTCCCAATTACAATAAAGTACTTGTAAAAGTATATGCTACAACCGTCAACCGCACCGATGGTGGCTTTCGCAGTGCAGAGTATTTTATCAGTCGCTTTTTTAGCGGCCTGTTCAAGCCCAGTCAACAAACATTGGGAAATGAGTTTGCCGGAATGGTAGAAGGTATAAGCAAAGACGTAACACTCTTTGTCACCGGAGATAAAGTGTTTGGCTATACCGACACGCGGTTTGGGGCACATGCCGAGTAAATGGTCATAAGAGAGGACGAAGCTATCGCTACCATGCCGACTAACTTTACATTTGAGCAAGCAGCACCGATTACAGAAGGATGCCATTATGCCTTATGCGATATTCGAGCGGCTAAGATTTCGAGCGGCCAAAAAATATTGATCAACGGAACGAGAATTTACATGTCAACCTAACTCGGAAAAAATTCAGAGAATATTTTTCTTGCACTGATAATACCGATGTTCGGAGGAAAAAAAGTATTGTTCCCGATTCGTAGCATCAGTAAAGCGGACGTTTTTTTTCTAAAGGACTTGGCAGAAGCTGGGAAATTCAGACCTGTGATTGATAGACGGTACCCTTGTTGTAGCAGGTCGCCTGACCCGTGGCCTTTCTAATTCTCGTTTACTCAATCTTCAAGCGTTTATCAGTTATAGACATTTGTTGGTCAGCGACCAACAAGAACTAAGACCAACACGTTTAATCCCGCCATGTTAATTTCCCCATCATGTAATAAAACCTGTATGATTCTGAAAAAGAAATTAAATTAAGCAACATTGATCTGAAAATCTTCATCATGAAAAGAATATTCTACAGTTTAGTTTTTACCCAACTAATCATTTTACCCTTGTTGTAGCAGGTCGCCTGACCCGTGGCCTTTCTAATTCTCGTTTACTCAATCTTCAAGCGTTTATAAGTTATAGACGCTTGTTGGTCAGCGACCAACAAGAACTAAGGCAAATTGATCTAAGCGATGGACGAACATTTACACTTAGTAGTTTTCAACGGACAGTTTCTTCCAATCTGGGAGTGTTGCATGATCTGGCAGATGATGTAACAACTATTACTGGAACATCTACGCAGACGGGGTCCAACGGAAATGTCACTACTATTGAAATTACTTCGCCTATCACTTTCAAAGGAAGCTGTTATATAACTGGCTTTTATTACCCGGCTTCCGGAACCTATGCACTGATCGATGGAAGAATAACTTATACTATTGATTGGGGTACGGGCACATGTGATAAAACTATTTCCATTAATGCGTTTGGAAAAACTACGATAAAGACCCTTCCTTAGTTAAGAACATGTTGTCGCACACTTTAACAGAAAAATTCTGTGTGCTTATCACGGCATGGGTTTTCTAATCGCTGAAACGAAATATAAAAACGAGACTTTAAATTAATTCTTCACATCAAGCTCGTTTAAACACTATTTTTGTGTATAGTTTATAAGATGCAAAATTATTTGAGCATCATTTCCTTAAATTCTTTCAATTTTATAGTATCTCCATTTATTTTATAAGTTTTGGAATTTTTGAAAAAAATAGTAATTCCTCCAACTGCCGCTCCTACAGGTATTCCTATAATAGCTCCTGCTATGGCATTTGCCCCTGGCCCAAAAATAGGTCCATAAGGAGAACTGGGTGGCTCCTCATAGGTTGCGAGACTTAAAATCACCATAGCAAAAGCTCCGGTTGCTGCACCAGTGATGATATTGTTTCCCTCTGAACGTTTTGTTTTAATTGAGCCAATATTTTCCGTGGCAATAACAAAGGAATCTACTTCTCTGATTAATTGAATTGATGTTTCTGAAATTGAAAGTATTTTTCCTTTACTTATCTTTTTGCCATTTAGGTCATATACTCGTACAAAATTATTGGTTTTTTTAAATCCATTTTGAGCAAAAAGAGTAACATTTATTGTCCAGATGAGTATAAAAAATAAAAATTTCATACAAAATATTTAGTTGTAGTAAATTACCGTTGCCCACAATTTGAGTGAATATGACACATCAGGTTTAGGAGGACTTAGCAATGAAGCAATTCGTAATGCTAAGATTTACCTGCCGCTTATTAACCCACACACCTACCGAAATTTAAGAAAATGAAACGACAAAACAATACCAGACCCCGCAGTGGCGTATTCATAGTGTTGCCTGCTGGCCGTTTTGTCCATTGGGATAAGCCTGATTATTTCATTTAGTAAGCTCCAGGACGAGTGTTTTTTCAAACTCTCTGAATACTTCGCGCAAGGAGGTGTCTCCATCCGTACCATAATTTACGAAGAAGATCATCAGCCTCTCGTTGCGTGTGGGAAAGGCAAATAAATCAGCACTGTAACCAAGATCTCTTCCGGAATGGCCGACCCCCAGGTGAGTTGAAAAGTTTTTAAACTTCTGCATGATGCCTACACCCAAATTATTTTGTTCACTTTCGGGAATAAACGTCATCATGGCAGACATACTTTCTTTGCTTATTAAAGTTTTATCATAGTAATACGCATTCATGAATTTCTCCAGATCGAACACCGTGCTGAAGACACCACCATAACCATTGCCACTGCCGGTGATCAGGTTAGAGACATTCACAATCGTATTGTTGTTATAGAGATCATAATATCCTTGAGCAACCGTATTGGGTAACCCATCACGCGACTGATAATAAGTGTCGTTCATACCAAGTGGTTGCCATACCATTTCGCGCAAAGCACGTGAATGATGATAGCCCAGTACTTTATCCAGACACATGCCAACAAAAACAGTATTGGTGTTGCTGTACTCCACACCTTCGTTGGGGGCAAAATATGGGTCTTTGCCATAGACAAAATGTAGCAACTCTTCAGCTTCCCACTGTTTATTAGGATTGTTAAGAACAGCAAGATAAAATTCTGAATCAGTGATAATGTCATAGAATCCAGTAGTGTGTTGCATGCAGTTTTTGATAGTCACTTTGTCGGCATTCTTTACTTTCTTAATAATATCGGCATCCACATACTTGGATATGGGATCGTTGATATTAATCTTTCCTTGCTCTTGCAACATAAATGTAAGAGTGCCAACCATAAATTTGGTAATACTGGCAGCCTTGCTTGGATGGCAAGGGGTGAAAGGAATGTTTTTATCGATATCGGCTTTGCCAGAATAACCTACCCACGTTCCATCTTCATCGCGCACCAATGCAGAAATACCGGGTAATCCTTTTTTTACGTAGGTGTCGAGGATAGTTTGAAACAAGGCATTTTTTGGATGGAGCGCACTTGAGGCTGGCGGAGTATAGGTGCAGTTATCTGAAGTCCCTATATCAGCCGAATCACACGAAAGCGTAATTAATAAAACGAGGGTAACGCTTAACTGAGAAATCAATGTTTTTTTCATTTTAAGATATTCTTAGCGATTCCCAATTGAATTGAATTGTAAGGCAAAAGAGGCACGTATGATTTTACAAACGGCATTTGACCCAGCACACCATAATTCAGCGAAAGCTGTAAATCCTGATTGATAGCGTATGCTGCAGAGATTGAAAACTTTACGCAAGCTTGGGCACGCCCTAAGCTATTTATTTTCTCATACTCCCCCTGGTCGTTTAACTCAAAGCGATTAGTGCCAGGGATACTATGAAGGTACCCCAAGCCTATATGAGCACGCATGCTAAAGGATTTATTAAAATCATAGCGATAGATGGTTTCCGTAAACAGCGGGATGCTGTGTTGCACGAACCGATGGTAGATGTAACCGAGATTTAAACTTTGTTCCCATGCATGCTTTCCTTTTTCTTTCAACATGAGGCGCGCACCAAGGGTGGTGAACGGATGATAATTGGAGTAGAATAATTGGTGTGCTCCCAGAAAGGGCAATGCAGATACAGCATTGCCAGTTTCGAATGTGACCTGAGTGATTTTTTTCTGTGCGTAAGACGAATAAGTGATGAGGCATAAGATTAATGCCAGATAGGGAGCGGTTAGATTTGTTTTCATTTAATGAATTGTATAATGAAATAATGTGTACAATATCTGATTTATTGTTCTGAAATTGGGAGTGAAGCGACCAATTTCAGAACAATGTCTGTGTAAACGCAACCTTTGCGTTCATTTTATCACCCTAGTTCAAGATACTATTTTATGAAACCTTAAAATTAAATTTTTGAATAAATTGATACAAATTTGCAGTTTTCTCCATCTTCGGTAATCGTTAATGTAGATGCTGAAATAACAAACGTGTAGGTAAAGGGAAGATAAGCTGATAATATTTGTACGAAAATGGTCAATTGGTTGCCGTTGATTGTGTATTTTTCGGTATCAAAAAAACTCGATGTCGATGTAATGGTGGTTTGTGTAATCACCAAAGTATCACAAGTGGCGGAAAAAGATGTCGGATCACATGGATATGTTCCATTAACGTCAGGATTATCACATTCTGTGGAAGCTTTGGAACTTAACGCCCATGTCCCGATCAAAGGTGAAACACTATCTTCATTGTCTTTACATGTTGAGAAGATGACTGCAAAAACTAAAAGAGTTGCTAAAAATTTTAGTTGGTTTTTCATACTAATGTGTTTACGGATTACTTAGTTGTAAAATTAAAATGAATCATTGAAAAAAGTAATATTCTGTACCGCCTTTTTCTCGCCATTGTTGGTCTTAGAAAAATGCTGGCGTTTTTCTGTTTATTGTCAAATTTTGGATCCAGTATTTAGTCCCCTCAGAGTCACGCGAAGAGGACGCTGAGGAAATTCTTTATACTATTATTCAGACTTTTCACCATTTATTTCTTTTGCTTTATAGTAGGCAATTTCAGTTTTTCCCGTTATTCGTTTTTCCAATCATCAGAGTCCTCTTCGAGTGACTCTGATTGGGAAGACAATCTTTTATCCACAAGCAGGCACCAATTTCTCGCAGGGATAAAAATTTGTTTTCGTTCAATCATAAATCCTTTGGTATTCGTGCATCAATGCAGCAAATGTTGATCCTGCGATAAAATTTGTCGTAGGATCATTTTTTTTGGAAAACCAGATTAGATGTTTGTTATAATCGCCAATCTGGACTGCCCCTATTGAAGAAGCATTTTCCATAAATTCAAAACCCCTTAGCGAACTTTCTGTCCCTAACAATACGTCTAAAGTAGACCTTTTCTTTTTGGGGTTTTGATACCGAAAAACAGGTACAATATCAATTCTTCTGTTGCCATCAGTTAACCAACCTACAAACACAGAATGGCCATCTACATTTGTTCCAAGTTTTTCGCTGACGATAAAATTCCAGATGGAATCCGCCATGTTAGTTTCAATAATCCCAAACAGGTTGTCCGAATTTTCCGAAACTTCCTGATATCCGCCCAATGTCAAAGTCGAGTTTTTGCCGAAAAAAGTAAAACCTGATTTGTCGATTCCTTCATAATTCGTAGTTCTGTTTAGATTAACGAGGGCGGAATCACCATTATCTGAAACAAACTCAAAAGATATCTTCTTTTCCGATTTGGATGTTTCGTAACCACCTTGGGAATTATATTTGCTCTTCATCCATCCCCCTTTGGCGCTCACAAGCCTGTAAGAATTGTATTGGTATTTTAACATTACACCGCCACCTTTAACGCTAACTTCAAACCTTTCGGAGTTTTGAAGAAGCTCTTCCGAAACGGACATTAAATTTTGGGAACGGCTTCTACCTGGATTGAAAATCAGAAGTACAACCAATAAACTGATTAAAAATATTTTAGTTGATGGTTTCATGGTTTTTTGAGATATAACTGAAAGAACGAGTTTAGATGCCTTATCATCATTTAATTATAATAATAGATGAAGGCTTTTAACCAGTAAATAAATTTAGTCAAAAGTGTGATCTGAGATTCTGAATTCGAAGTAAATGATTTTCCTAGGTAATTAAAATGAGAATTCTTTTTTTTATCTAAATCTTTATAGTGGGCAATTTCAGTTTTTCCCGTTATTCAGTTTTTCCAATCATCAGAGTCCTCTTCGAGTGACATTGATTGGGAAGAAGCCTGCCTATAAGGCTTGGATTCCCATACCTATCTTGTTGCCGGGAGAAAAGACCAGCACGCGCGTAGAACCCGGTAAGAGTCTATATGCCCAGGTTGCACCCGCGGCTGCGCAAGACGGAATTGTAGATGCCGCTATTTGGATTGGCTATGCATGGGCCGATGAACCACGCAATCATGCGGTGGTGATGGTGACCGGAGACGATAAAGAAAAAGTAACTCAAGCAGCTGAAGCATTGGCGAATAGTTTTTGGAACGCCCGATCACAGTTTGAATTTATTGCGCCCACCGCTTCACTCAAGGAAAGCCTGAACATGGCGATCGCCAGTGACAAGCATCCTTTCTTTACCAGCGACATGGGTGATAATCCAACAGCCGGTGGTGCCGGTGATGTAACCTGGACGTTGAAAGAGATTCTCGCGCGGGCAGAATTTAAATCTGCCAAAGCACCTTCTCTTATTTATGGGCATCTCTAAAAACTCCGCTTACCCTTCTCTTTTGTAGGAGGGGCCGGGGTTGAGGTAATGAGTGCAAGGGTTTTTAGAGATGCCCTTATGCTTCCATACCGGGGCCGGAGTTTGTAGCAAAAGCCATTGAAGCAGGAGTAGGAGGTAAGGTGGATGAATATGCAGGCGCAGCTATAGATGCTCGATTTGCGCCTCCAATAAAATTAACCGGAACTGTAGAAGCGATTGTGCATGGCGATGAGCATGCAGAAACAGAAGTAGTGGTAAAGATTGGCAGCGTGCGTGTTATTGTAACTAAGAAACGTAAACCGTATCACGAGGAAGTTGATTTTACAAGGTTGGGTCTCAATCCGCGCAAGACAGATATTGTAGTGGTGAAAATAGGATACTTAGTGCCCGAACTTTATGATATGCGTGCCGATTGGATTATGGCGCTCACACCCGGAGGTGTTGATCAGGATTTAGAGCGACTTGATTTCAAGCGCATCAATCGACCCATGTTTCCTTTTGATAAAGACATGAAAGATCCTGATCTTAAAGCTCAATTAGTGCCGTTATCGGATGATGATGTCAAGGAATAAACTTCTCAAAGTTATTGTTGGTCGTCTAAATGAAACCTTCATCCCTTCTTTCTGCCGCAAGGCAAAAAAGTAGCGCGCTGTTTTACATCCCAAATACTAAGTCCCCCTTCGTTGTCGACAGTCGCCTAACCCGCTACCCTTTTAATTCTTGTATAGAAGTACGAAAGTTTGTTGATCAGCGACCAACAAAAACAAAGGTAGAAATGGTGCGTGCATTTTCTTACAGATCAAAAGCTAAAGCGCAACTTCACCAGTACATGTTAGCTCTGCGATAAGTAGTGAGTGAGTAAAAAAAATTGATACAGTCGTGTTTGCTGTTCAGGGGTAAACTATTTTAATTGTACTTTTATGGATAGAGGTATAAATTATTACGTGTGCAGCAACCTTCCATTTCGCTTTTGGGCATAAGAATAGACGAGCCGGTGAATATGTTCACCGATTTAATCGTTTCTGTGGTATGCTTTATCGCTTATTATAAGCTGACGAAGAAAAATCTGCCAGGTAAAACCCAACGCTACTTCCGCTTGTACTTTTTCTTAATGGGCCTTGCCACCTTCTTTGGTGGTGTAATAGGCCATGGATTTTTGTATGCTTTCTCCTTTGCATGGAAACTTCCCGGCTGGATTCTCAGTATGTTTTCCATTGCCCTTATTGAGCGATCCTCTATCGAGAATGCCAGACCACTTATTGATCCAAGGATTAGTAAATTTTTTCTCACACTCAATATCATCGAATTGGTTATAGTGATGACCATCACTATCTATACCCTTAATTTTAAATGGGTAGAGTTTCACTCCGGCTACGGCCTGCTGGCAGTAGTATTGACATTCCATGGGTTTGTGTACGTAAAGACACGCAATAAAGGAAGTGGTAATATTATTATTGGAGTGGGGATTGCCAGCATTGCCGCTTTGATTTTCATGAATGAAATCTCCCCCCAAATCTGGTTTAACCATATCGACCTGAGCCATGTGCTACTGGCTGTGGCTGCGCAATTCTTTTTTAGAGGAGCTTTGAAGCTGGGGCACGTATCCCATCAACCTAATTAGTGACAATGCCATGTTGTAGCCGGTTGCCTGACCTGCCACCTTTCAAATTCTTATTTATAAGTGCCAAAGTTGGTCAGCAACCAAGAATAAAAAGTCATCAGAATTTCACTGGAAGTAACTTCCTAAGTTGCCCGATTTTGAACGGTTTCGATCGGTTACGAACTTTCATGTTTTTGCTTAATCCCTTTAATAAGTTAAAAATGCAGTTTTTGTTCTGGATTGATTGTTGGTAAAGCGTTATCAAATTAAAATTCTACCTGACCGATGCTTAGTAATTATTTTAAAATCGCCTACCGAACACTTCTCAACAACAAGGTTTATGCAATCATAAATGTGGTTGGGCTTGCGCTGGGCATTGCCAGTGTTTTTTTAATATCTGTTTATATAAAACACGAACTGAGCTACGATAAATACTATGATCAGTATGAAAATCTTTATCGCGTTACGTGGCATGATGAGAATCCGCAAACCCGCACTCCACATCCCATGGCGCAGGCCTTGGCTAATGATTTTCCGGAAGTAGAAAGTGCCGTGAGTCTTTCACCGTTGTGGGCAGCGGGTCTTACACGAGAAATATTTTCGTTCCATAACCTGACTAATGATGTAAGATTTGATGAACGCAATGTGCTTGCAGTGGATACAACCTTCTTTGATGTTTTCCGGTTTCCTGTTGTAAAGGGCAATGCAAAAAAAGCATTACGAAATGTGAATGGCTTATTGATTTCAGAATCGATGGCTAAAAAATATTTTGGTGATGAAGAACCCATAGGAAAACAGCTTGCAGTAAATGATAAATCGACACTGTTAGAGGTTATGGCCGTTTTTAAAGATGTTCCGGAAGAGAGTCATTTCCATTTTGATTTTTTAGTCTCTTGTGTCCGCGAGAAGTCATTTGATCCTGAAGATGCTTATTATACATGGGCTGATTTTGGACATTTTAATTATTTGCGTTTAAAACCAGGTAGCGACCCCAAAGCATTGGAGGCTAAACTGATGCCTTGGCTAGGTAAATACATTGATGTATCGGGTGAAGATTTTAGAAACGCGGCTGCTCATAACGTAGGGTTTCGAATCCAACCCCTTACTGA
>Ga0163149_10003169_pt1 | contig 18987 bp, 21 predicted proteins | sample OliLakLV19MP5G1_FD_148604 | JGI IMG/M metagenome (GOLD analysis project Ga0163149, IMG submission 148604) | Freshwater microbial mat bacterial communities from Lake Vanda, McMurdo Dry Valleys, Antarctica - Oligotrophic Lake LV.19.MP5.G1 | ecosystem: Environmental > Aquatic > Freshwater > Lake >...
GCCCCGCTGAAGTCCCTGCTCCACGCCCCGCTGAAGTCCCTGCTCTACTCCCTCCTGTTTCGTTTTCCGTTCCCACTCCAAATATGCCTGGGATAGTGCCATCACAATTCGCCTCTCTTCGTCGTTAATCGTTTCGGTGATTTCTAGTCTAATCTGCCAACTGACTAATAAGTCAAGGGCACTACTGCGCTTTGGGTTAGCTGTTGGTAGCGCTAGTAGCTCAGCAATCGCCTGCTCTTGAGTTACACCTTTGCCCAGCAACCTCAACCACAGGGTGTCCTCAGTAGTTGGGAGTTCATTGAGGGCAACGATCGCACTCCGAAGTCCCTTGGCAATAAAATAAATGCCCTCTCCCCATTCTGGTTGCAATTGTCCAGAAAACTCACTCAAAAGCCGATCGGGGGCTGAGGTGGTGAGAATCCACAATCTGGGGAGGTCAGCGTCAGGAAGGGTGTGTTCAGCACGGCGGCGGCATTCGGCATGGAGGAGGAAAAGTTTGAGCAGGCAGCCCCGAACTTCGCTGTTGTCAGGCGGGTCTCGAAATGGCTCAAACAGGCAAGCCGTTTCGCCCAATCGGGCTAGAAGCCCCAATTCCAACGGGTCAAGGGGACTTTGGGGTTGGAAGAATACATCAACTTTGCGAGCTTCGCCAGGGATGTTGCGATCGAGGGTGACAGTGCCAAAGGGAGTCAGGAGAGTCTCGAACAGTTGCTTGGAGAATTGGTCGAAGGGGCGAATGGACATGGGCAAAAGATCTCTGCACTTTTCAGATAGCCTCAGGTTAGGGGCAAGTTTCTTAGTGGCAAGTTTCTACTCGCACTGCTCCCTTAACCACATTTCTAGATCTGCAATTCTCTGTTAGAGAGGCTACGCCAACGTGCTGAAGTCTAACAGCGCTTCTCCTAAGGTTTCCAATTGTTCCACAGATAAGGCTGCAACTTGCGATCGAATTTTCACTGACAGTTCACCAACTCGTCGGGTCAGCAAACATAGGATAAGCGATCGGGCTTCCTGAGGTACCTTCGGCTAATTGGTCGGCAATCGCCATGGCTCTAGTGCAGCTTGGCAGAAGTTTCTGACCAGTTAGGGGGATAATTTTGAGTCTTGAGTGCTGCTCAGTTATTTCTACCAGCCTGCACTAGCGTTTTATCTCTGCTATGAATCATTAGGGTCATCCCCCAAGAGTTTTATAATAGTAGAGTTGTGCCTGCCCTAAATTTCTCCGCTCCATCGGTTTTCAACGCTCATTAGTAGGCAACGGGCGCATCAAATCAATTTACTCTGCTGCATTTTCTGGATCTAAGTATGTCTGGTAAAACGTTAACTGGGTTAATTTCTTTAGCCATCGCTCCGGCTCAAGTCCTGCGAGGCAGTGGGATATTAGTCTCAGCGGTCGCACGAATTGCCCGACTGGGACAGCGGCCGCTCTTGGTTGGGGGACACGGCTTAACCTTAGTAGAAGGGCTGCGATCGGTGCAAGCACAACTGGATCTAGCTGAAGCACCCTACGGCGGGGAGTGTACCGAGGCAGGACTTGCCGCTCTCCACCAAGCAGTTACTCAGCATAGTGCCGATGTGATTATTGGAGTGGGTGGGGGCAAAGCGCTGGATACGGCCAAGTTACTGGCCCATCAGTGCCGCTTGCCCGTAGTGACGGTGCCCACCTCGGCGGCAACCTGTGCAGCGTGGACAGCGTTATCCAATGTGTATTCCGAGTCGGGCGCATTTCTCTACGATGTGGCGCTAGATCACTGCCCAGAGTTATTGGTGCTGGACTATGACCTAATTCAAACCGCACCCCAACGAACTCTGGTGGCGGGTATTGGGGATGCGATCGCCAAATGGTACGAAGCCTCCGTCAGTAGCGGTCACTCAGAACAGACGTTGATGATTGCCGCTGTGCAGCAGGCACGGGTGTTACGAGATATTTTGTTTCAAAAGTCTGCTTCAGCCCTGCAAGCACCGGGCAGCAGCGGGTGGCGAGATGTGGTAGATGCCACTGTATTGCTGGCGGGGGTAATTGGCGGCTTAGGCGGGGCCCAATGTCGCACGGTGGCAGCCCATGCGGTTCATAATGGGTTAACTCACTTACTCGCCAGCCACGGCACGTTGCATGGAGAAAAAGTCGCCTACGGTATTTTGGTGCAGCTGCGGTTAGAGGAAATGCTGCAAGGGAGCCAATTGGCCGCTACTGCCCGCCAACAACTCCTGAAGTTTTACGCTGAGCTTGGGTTGCCCCAAACCTTGGGAAATTTGGGACTGTCGCAGATCACCCTAGCAGAGTTGGAACAGGCGGCGATCGTGGCCTGTGCCCCTCAGTCTGACATTCATCGCCTGCCGTTTGCGGTTGTCCCTGAGCAACTGATGGCGGCGATGGTTTCCACCACAACTCCCAATCCAGAAATAAGGCGGCGGGGAGAAGGGGAAAAAGCTGGAGACCCTTACGCGCCCTTCATGCTGGGTAATGAGGTGACAGAATGACGCTGAGTTGGATCACGCCGGCCGATCGCGTAAAAATGTTGCCGCCCTATGTGTTTGCGCGGCTGGACGAGTTGAAGGCGCGGGCCCGGGAGCAGGGCTTAGATTTGATTGATTTGGGAATGGGCAACCCCGATGGCCCTACGCCTCAACCTGTGGTGGATGCCGCGATCGAAGCCCTGAAAAATCCGGCGAACCACGGCTATCCTCCCTTTGAGGGCACCGCCAGCTTTCGCCGGGCGATTACCCAGTGGTATCACCGGCGCTACGATGTGGAGCTTGACTCTGAGAGTGAAGCTTTGCCGCTGTTGGGTTCCAAGGAGGGACTGACCCATCTGGCGATCGCCTTCATCAACCCTGGAGATTTGGTGTTGGTGCCCAGTCCGGCTTACCCGGCGCACTTTCGCGGGCCGCTAATTGCGGGGGGCAAGGTGCATAGCCTGATGCTGAAGCCAGAGAATGACTGGTTGATTGACTTGGGAGCGATCCCAGATTCGATCGCGCAGCAAGCAAAAATCATGTACTTCAACTATCCCAGCAATCCCACCGCCGCCACTGCCCCCCGTGAGTTCTTTGAAGATGTGGTTGCCTTTGCCCACAAGCACGAAATTTTGCTTGTCCATGACCTTTGCTACGCGGAATTGGCCTTCGATGGCTACCAGCCGACGAGCTTGCTAGAAATCCCTGGAGCCAAGGAAATCAGCGTTGAGTTCCACACATTGTCCAAAACCTACAATATGGCGGGTTGGCGAGTTGGCTTCGTCGTCGGCAATCGCCATGTGATCCAGGGACTCCGCACCCTCAAAACCAATCTCGATTACGGCATTTTTGCGGCTTTGCAATCGGCGGCGGAAACTGCGCTTCAGTTACCCGATGTATACTTGCATGAGGTGCAAAATCGCTACCGGACACGTCGGGATTTTCTGATTCAGGGCTTGGCGGAGTTGGGCTGGACGGTGCCTAAACCCCGTGCCACAATGTATCTCTGGGTTCCTTGCCCCCCCGGAATTGGCTCGACAGATTTCGCCCTCTCGGTGTTGCAGCAGACTGGGGTGGTGGTCACTCCCGGCAATGCCTTTGGAGCAGCGGGAGAAGGCTATGTGCGAATTAGCCTCATCGCTGATTGCGATCGGCTCGGTGAAGCCCTGCGCCGCTTGAAGCAAGCCAATATCTGCTATCTGCCTGCGAAATAAGGGGGACTGCCCGATCGCCCCAAACTCTTGCATAGATTTCAACTAATCTCTCGATCGGCCTTGAATGTAATCCGCAACGAGGTGTCTCAACTCCACTAATCCTGCTGTCATCTGGTTAAGTTGCTCCTGAGTGAACTCATACCGCTCCCTAAACTGCTCTCGAGACAATCTGAACTCTTCCTGTAACGATTTGAATTGTTCCTGAGTCGATCCGTATTGCTCTTGATTGAGTCGTACCAGATCTCGGATTTCTGCCATTTCCTGCTCATGGCGCACCAGTGCTTGCTGATGTACGGTGACGATTTGGGTCAATTCTTCGGAGGTCATCTCGTTAGCCCAGATTTTTCATGCTATTTAACCATATTTCAGGGCAAAAGCTATCAGGTTTTTGCCCGATCGCGTGCGGCAAAAACTCCGATTCTATTTGGGAGGATGCAGGATATGAGAAACCAGGGTTCTGTCAAGAACTACTGCCATTCCCACCAATTTTCGCAGAACCCCGGTTTCTAGCCTGAGACCGATCCTTCATTTTTGACAATTGTAAGGAGGGCAGTTTGCTGGGGTTTGGGGTCAAGGTAGACTAGGGCGAACGGTTACCATTTCCCTTAGTCTAACGACATCCCAGGTATGCCTTTTACTTAGGATCAGGAGTTGAATAAGTTGTAAAAGTTCGAGACTTGGCAAGGGCGAAGCATTCGGGCAAACACCTTTGAAACTCAGTCATATCCTTTTGCCGAATGCTTCGCCCCTACAGTGGGACTGTTGCATATTATTTAATCCGCAATCCTTCAATGGTTTCCAGGTATACCTATGTATCGGAAATATCCTGATTGCTTATATGAGGTCTGAAGATTTATGGATCATGTTTTGTCAAGCATTCTACAGCCCCTGGGAGTTATGACATTCTCTCCCAATGTGGTGATGGCTGAGTTGAATTTAACCTTTTTGCAGGCATTGGGGTTGAGTAGTTTAGGTCCCATTGTTATCAACTTGATTGGATCGATCGCTATTCTCCTAGTGGGCTGGATTGTGGCCGCCTTAGCTGCCAAAGTCATTCGGAGCTTACTAGTACGCACAGACCTCGATACTCGGTTGGCAGGGATGGTTGCTGGACAACCAGGCATTGGACGGTTAAACATTGACAACCTGGGTGCTGGGATCGTGTTTTGGATCATTCTGATCTTGGCAGTGGTTGCGGCGCTCAATGTGTTGAATCTAACAACCGTTTCCCAACCTCTAAACAATTTTCTGAATCAGATCTTTGTCTTTCTACCCAAGCTGGGTGCTGCTGCACTTTTGATCGTTGTTGCCTGGGTATTAGCAACGCTGGCACGGGCGATCGCCATTCGCACGGCTCAGTCTTTTGGGTTAGATGAGCGGCTGACTTCCGTTCAAACACCTCCAACTGACACGACTGATCCGACTGGGGCAACTGAGACAATTGGAACGGCTGGAACGGCTGGGACGACTGCAACAACTGAGAGCAGCCCCCCACCCACTCCCTTTTTGCTGAGTCACACCTTGGGCGATGTCCTGTATTGGTTCATTTTTCTATTCTTCCTACCCTTAGTGTTGGGAGTCTTGGATCTCCAAGGGCCCCTGCAACCCGTGCAAAACCTGTTGAATGAAATTTTGGCGGCTCTACCCAAAATTCTGAAGGCGGTGTTGATTGGGGTCGTTGGGTGGTTCATCGCCCGCATTGTGCGGCAGATTGTGACGAATTTACTAGCAGCAACGGGTCTCGATCGGACAGGCGCTCAGGTGGGGTTAAGCTCTGCACGGGGGGGACGATCGCTCTCCTGGCTGGTTGGCACCGTTGTATATGTATTGATTTTGATTCCAACTGGGACGGCTGCCCTAGATGCACTCCAGATTCCGGCGATCTCCCAGCCCGCCACCTCCATGCTGAATCAGATCCTCAATGTTCTGCCTCAGATCTTTACAGCAGGAGTGGTATTAGTTGTTGCCTACTTCATTGGCAAGTTTCTGGCAGATTTGGTTACCAATATTCTGGTTGGAATTGGCTTCAACAACATCCTTTATTGGATTGGCATTCAACGGGAGCCTTATGTCACTCCATCTCCGACACCCGTTGGGGAACCCAGAATCACCCGTAGCCCCTCGGAGATCGTGGGGGTTGTGGTGTTAGTGGGGATCATGTTGTTCGCTACGGTTGCTGCCACCAATATCCTGAATATTCCAGCCTTGACTGTGATTGTGACTGAACTGCTGGCGATCTTTGGCAGAATTCTGGTGGGTTTAGTCATTTTTGCTACGGGGCTATATCTGGCAAATCTGGCATTTAACCTGATTGCCAGTTCTGGAGATAGTCAGTCTCGCTTGCTGGGTCAAACTGCCCGCATCGCCATTATTGCCCTTGTTGCAGCCATGGCATTGCAGCAAATTGGCATTGCTCCCAACATTGTGAATCTAGCGTTTGGTTTGCTACTTGGGTCTGTGGCAGTTGCGATCGCCGTAGCCTTTGGTTTAGGTGGGCGCGATGTTGCGGCTGAACAACTGCGAGAATGGCTAGCTGCGTTTAAGCGGAGAGATTGAGCTAGGGGGAGGGGGTGCATCTAACCGTTGGAAAACCTCAGGAAACTGCGTCCCACGATGCCGGTATCATCAACAACAAAACCTCATGGATTTTGGCAACCCTCCCCCAACTTCCAGATGCGCCCTCCACTGCCTTATCATTACCAACATCTCTACCTGAATGTTATTGGCAAGGGAAGGATATTTTTGCAAGTGTTTGAATTGTTTGTGAGTTGTATGAGTTCTACTAAAACGTTCAAAAGGTAGAGGTTATTTTGATCACCTTTTGGGATCATTTGATTAAAGGTGAACGCAATCCAAGCTGAGATTCGATCGAAACTTGACGAGGATGGAACCCAACTTCAGACGTTCAACATACTTGACTAGAGGAATCATCATGAGTATTGCGATTGACAACTTCACCAAAAAGCTCCATGACAACTTGGAAGCTGTTGAAGATCGGGCGAAGTCTCTAGGGGAGAGCGTGCGATCGGCATCGAAAAAAACTCAAGCTGAAATTCAATCGAAACTTGATGAAGTGAAGACGAATCTAGACACCAAGAAGCAAGAATTTGATGAATATCGAGCCACACTCAAAACTCAATTTGAGGCAAAAGAGTCTGAGGTGAAGTCGCACGTTGAGGAATGGAAAGCCAATCGCGAAGTCAAGAAGCTGGAACAGCGAGCCGATCAAGCTGAGACCCACGCTAATACAGCAACTTTGGTAGCCATGATGATGATGGAAGAAGCGGAAGAGGCAACTCTAGCAGCGATCGCCGCCAGGCTAGATGCAGAGACAGCGAAGGCGAACTAGGACACGGGTGAAGGCAAGATCGGTTTGTGGATGGTAGTGATCATAGCTATAGTCTTTGTCCTTTATTTACTAGTAGTCTGTCAATCATTAATTGACGGGTAGCTGAAAGCTGGGAGGTTAGTTGGAGTTAAATTTTGAGGGGTCGAAGACCCCTCAAAATTTTCTTGACAGAACACTGAGGATGATTTGCAAGAAACAGCGCCATCATTCGCACCTTCTCAGATATCCTCTCAGACAGCGATCGACAGTGCGACTTGATGGCTGATCTTGTCAATCATCTGCTTCGCCTGACTCACATCCTCGTCGCTACCTGTCACTAAGATGATGAAGTTGCCCGCTTGAATTTGAGTTTCGTACTTCAGCACCTCGTGCGTTGGAATCCCCAGTCCTCCCAACGCACCTGCCAATCCTCCTATGGCAGCAGCACCAGCACCCCCCACCAACATCCCTTCCAGCCAACCCGCCAATACTCCAACAATAGGCCCCGCAATCACAATCGTCCCCATGCCAGGGACAAATACCACTCCTGCCCCTGCTAAAATACCAAACAAGCCGCCAAAGAAGCTTCCCCAGTAGCCCCCTCCGGCGGCTCCAGCTTTGGCGGTATCTTTCCAACTAAAAAATCCACGCACATGTTCGGTAGTTTGGTAATCTTTGCCAATGATTGACAGCTTCTGCATATCGAAGCCTGTTTTTTGCAACTCCAAAACCACCTGTTCTGCTTCCCTGTGCGAAGGGAAATGAGCGACAACTGTGTGTGTATGTGCCATGATTTTACCCATGAGTTTATTCACGAGTTTGTTTATGAGTCTTCTTGGCTTGAGCGCTATAGGACATCGTGCAGCACTCAAGTCTGCTTCATTGAGAAAGATCATCGTTTCTGCGCCAACCCTGCCGCAGCTAGGTTCTGGCCCCAGCGCCATCTCAACGAGATAGATCCAGCCTCCAGATTTAGATTGGCAGTTTCGCACAATACCTTTTCCACCAAAGAATCTCACGCGCTGAGATGGCAAAAACTGGGCGCTCTCATCAAGATTGGAGTCATCAGTAAAATTCTGCCGATTCATTTGATTCATACCCATTAGTTCTCCAAAAAGCTTGCCTTAATTAGGAGAGGTAGAGAGAACATCCTGCGTCTTACCGTCTTCCCGCGTATCTTACTTTCCCGCAGCCGTTTCAGCGTCTAGCCTAGTGGCGATCGAGGTCAGGGTTGCTTCTTCGGCTTCTTCCATCATCATCACGGCTACGGAGGTTGCTGTGTTGGCGTGGTCTTCAGCTTGACTAGCGCGATGTTCGAGCTTCTTGACTTCACGATTGGTTTTCCATTCCTCAACGTGCGACTTCACCTCAGACTCTTTTGCCTCAAACTGAGTGTTGAGCTTCGCCCGATATTCATCAAATTCTTGCTTCTTAGCTTCTAGGTTTGTCTTCGCTTCATCAAGTTTCGTTTGAATTTCAACTTGAGTTTTCTTCGATGCCGATCGAACGCTCTCCCTCAAGGATTTTGCCCGATCCTCAACGGCTTCTAAGTTGTCATGAAGCTTTTTGGTGAAGTTGTCGATCGCAATACTCATGATAGTGTCTATAGTGAAGTATGTTGAGCTTTTGAAGCTGGGTGCTGTCCTCGGCAAGTTTCGATCGAATCTCAGCTTAGATTGCTTCCACCTTTGACTGCATAGTTGCAGACGTGGTTCAAGATCACCTCTACCTTTTGAGCGTTTTAGTAGAACTTATACAACTCACACAGATAATTCAAACACTTGCGAAAACATCCTGTTGGTTCTGCGCTTTTGCCCATTGGATTACATCAGCTATATCCATATTTCTTGATGAGCCAGGTTTTGACAAATTGAGTCAGGACGCAGTAGCAAGTGAGGATCGCAGCTAACCAGACAAAATAAACAGCGGGTAAGGGAACGAATCCTATCTATGCCATCTTTAAGTTGGTAAAGCTTATTGCATAGACACTTTGCTTGATCTTAACGATGAATATTTCACTCACATTATCTCCATCAATTGATAGATTTTGCGATCGTAGCGATTGTGTTAACGTATCTGAATCTTTCATGCCTTTCTGGCAAAATGTAAGTCTTTCAAGTCGCTTGTTTTAAATCAGGCTTAAGGAGCTAAAGGTATCTCCAATGAACGCATTTTCAACGCTTCAATCAACATTAGCTTGGTGGGTAGAAGTCTCGCTTTCTGCTACCCACCATACTTATCACCTTGGCCCATTCAAGAGTCGGGAAGAGGCAAAACTCTCTAGAGGCGCTCATGTAGACGTTTTATATCACCAGAAAGCAACAGATATTGTTGCCTTGCTTAAGCAGCGTTAGCCTCACAAGTTTTTCATGGAAAGCCACCATAATCACATCGTAATAACTATGCTAGACATCGACGAAATGAACACAAAAGAGATGCATGATCTCTTAAAAAAAGTAGGACATGGTCACTTAGGTTGTGCCCTTGAAGGACATCCTTATGTTATGCCCATGCATTATTATTTCGATGAGCCAGACCTCTACATCTTCACGACAGTGGGAATGAAAACCAAGTATATGGACGTAAATCCAGAAGTCTGTTTGCAGGTTGAAGAAGTCCATGATCTAGAGCATTGGCGCAGTGTGACTGTCATGGGTCAAGCCGAACATATCACAGAGCAGCAAGAGATCGATCGCGTCATGCAATTTGTCAAAACGCAAAATCCAACGCTTTCGCCTGCGATTAATCGCACCTGGATTGATGCTTGGGGACGTGCAGAGGTCATGGCGCTCTACCGTATTCATCCCAGTGAGATGACTGGACGAACGACTGATGGAGTCAGCAGTCAGTGAAAATCGATCGGATCGCTGCGGTAACTGTATCACCGCAAACTCCTGAGCAGTAATTCGTTGATCTGCTATGGCACCTCATTTCTGGCTGAACCTCCCTGAAATAGCTATAAAGCCTTCCGTTTAATTACCCTGAGTAAGGTCTGGCAGATGCCAACTCGACGGCAAGTTATTTTAGCCATTGCTGCCCTGACAGGTGGGACAGCCGCTTATGCAGCCGGATCATTTCAGCGATCGGCTAACCGATATAACGAGGCAGTGCGAAACACCTGGTGACATACCACAGGACATCCGCCAACCGAGTTGTTAGCCGTCAATCATGAACTGGTGCGCTACGCCACCCACGCGGCATCCAGCCACAATACTCAATGCTGGAAATTTGGGATTGAGGGTCAGAGAATCTCAATCTTGCCGGATTGGTCACGCCGCTGCCCTGCTGTTGATCCGGATAACCATCACATGTTTGTGAGTTTGGGCTGTGCCACCGAGAATCTAATCCAGGCAGCGCAGGCTTTTGGTAAGCATGGGGAAGTCAGTTTTGATGCGGCGATCGCAGACAGCGTAAAAATAACCTTAGAACCCTCAAAAGCGGTTACCTCTCAACTTTTCAATACCATTCCACAACGGCAATGTACCAGAGCCGAATATGACAGCAGAAAAGTCAGTAACGAGGACTTGAAATCTTTGGAATCGGCAGGAAGTGGTAATGGAGTTCATCTGTTAATGCTGACTGAACCAGCAAAAGTCGAGAAGGTTCTTGAGTATGTTGTTCAAGGCAATACGGCACAGATGTCCGATCGCCCCTTCGTTGATGAACTCGAAGCCTGGATTCGCTTTGGGTATGACGAAGTGGTGAGCAAAGGTGATGGATTATTTTCAGGTTCGACTGGAAATCCAGTTATTCCCCGCTGGTTGGGAACAAAGATGTTTAATTTGTTTTTTAGTGCCAAAAAACGAGAATGACAAATATACCAAACAAATTCGCAGTTCGGCGGGTATAGCCGTATTTGTATCTGAGCAGAATGATAAAGAGCATTGGGCTGAAACAGGGCGATGTTATGAACGTTTCGCCTTGCAAGCAACTGCCTTGGGTATCAAAAATGCCTTTCTGAATCAACCAGTGGAAGTTTCGGCATTGCGTCCACAGTTTGCTGCTGCTCTTGGAATCGGAGATCGCCGTCCAGATCTGGTTATTCGGTTTGGATATGGAACTGAAACGCCCCGATCGCTGAGACGACCGCTCGATCAAGTGATCGTTGCCTGAATTCTTATCGATAAACCGTATTCTTTTGGAGAAGTGCAGAGGTTTTATAATCCAGGCAACCGATCGCAGCTTCAGTGAGAGCATTGTAGGGATGAAGCGCACATTTCAGATTGTATTCATCGGTAAAAAAGGCGCAGTTGCTGCACGAAATTTGATGTAATCGCCGAAGATGTGCCCATCCTTGTCGCCAAGCACTCCAGAGAGACCCTAAGAAACTCAGTAAAATTAGCCCAATACAAACCAGAAAAATAACTTTTACAATTGGTGAGACGACCTAAAATAAAGTTGCGATTATAGTACGACATGAGAAGAGAGATTAATTGAATGAATGTGATCGCGTTGATCTACAAACTGGTGTTAGCGAGGTCAACTTATTTTTTAAAGCACTTGGACTGGGAGCAATTCTGTAGCGCCGCTAGATTGAGGTTGCTCCAGGCTAGACCCATATAGATCAGCAAATCGCTCAAACAGTTGCATAGTGTGATGAGAGCCTTGATCGACCTTGCTTGAACGGTGAATCTTGCCCTTGGCTAGTCTGTGGAGATAGGGCAGATCTTCTAGCAAGGTTAAGCTGGACGCAAGATGCAAAATAATCTGTAGGAGCAGCTTGGGAAATATGACATTACTATAAATATCGATAAACAACTTATGGTCATTGTTGCTCAATGGCAAAATGTTGAATATCACCGTAATATTCTTATTGCCGTAGATCGGAATACTTAGTTCAACAGTGTAAGGAGTATGCAGAGTTAACTCGACTTCAACGATCGGTTGTCTCCAAATTCTAAGCAAATTGAGTGGTGACTCTAGGACTGTTTGAAACTTAATGGCTCCACCGCTAGCAGTCGTTTCAAATTGACTCACATCAACAATTTTTAAACCGTTAAGACTAAAGCAGTGTGTTGATTCTAAATGCTTTAAATTTAACAGATGGTAGATTTGGCAAAGATAAGGAATCGGTAAAAGATACTCTTGGCTAATCAGGTGATATTTTTCTAACTGGAGCATTCTGATTCCAGTTTTGTGTAGATATGTTTCGTGTGGCGGAGTCAGTGAATTGAGGGTGTAGAATTTAAGGGTATTGATGTCCTCGGCATGCAAGCGCTCAGATTCTAGACTTGCTTCTGGTTTAAGCAAAATCCAGCTAGTCAATAGTAGGGAAGCCGTCAATGAGTGGACTAACTCGATCGCTGACAAGCTACCATCTACCGAAAACTCAAGGCTCTGGTTGATGATGTTAAACAACCAGCAAAGGATACCGAAGCTCCAAATTCGGTTTCGGAACTTGATGGTAGGGAGAGAAGCTTTGATCGACGGATAAGCATTCGTGCTTTCACGATCACCACTGTGATATATTTCGGTAGTCATGGGATGTAGATGGTTTATGGGAAAAGCCCTGACTACAGGTTATGCAGCGGCATCCAAATAGCGGATATGACGATCCGCGAACTCGCGATCGCCAAATCTTGATTAGAAAGCGCCAGAACTACGATTGCATCACTAATTGGACAGTGGCATTTTGCAATCCGGGACGTTTCACTGCTGCTAGGGCCTGATTCACTGCGTAGCCTTGATTGACCGAGTTGATCAACGCAGCCATGTTGTGCTTTTTAGCGACACCCCAGAGGTCGGCAATGAGGTTAAGTGAACCGTCCGCGTTGCGAGACCAGCCCAAGTCGTAGTCACCCTCAAGCACTGCAACAACATCAGCCCGAATTCGTTGGCAACCAGAGCCACGCACCTCGGCATTAGTCTGAATGACCAGACCCAGATTACGGAGAGAGGATTTCAGAATTTCAATATCAGTCAGTTTGCTACGCAGAGTATTGAAGTGAGACATATTCGTTACCTTGGTATGAACCTTGATAGTCGATGAAAAAGATGGAGGACTCGTAGCATTTCACTGAGAACGATCGTTCAAACTCGACTATCCCTGGTCAAATGCTACGAGTCCTCCTAACCCTGTTAGAACTGAGTCTGTGCGGGAAGTCCATCGATTTCAGGCGCATAACCTGATTCGATAGGTAGACTGCTATTTTCCTGATCAACGCTTGTTTTCGTGAGGGCGATCGCAAATATTAGCAATCCGAAGACTGGCTTTGCCAGCACATCGGCGATCGTGTAACCCAGTTGCACCCCGATATTCGCTGTTGTCCCGGTGATGCCCAACATCGGCAACAGGTATGCGATCGGGTAAGCACCCCAGGAGAACAATAACAGCAACCGCATATTGCGAACGAGAGTCTGCACAGCGGCAGGTTGGCGAACTAGCGACTTTGATAGCTCAATCCACAACACATAAATGATGTAGGCGAATGGAATCGTACTGATTGTGCCCCAGATAATCCGAGTGGTGAGATTGCTAGAGATTTCACCGGGATACCCCGTGGCGATCATCACGATGGAAGCGATCACAAGTTTGATCAGTAATGGCCTTGCCTCTTTCCCAGTCAATGCCAACACGGCAACAGTTTCAACCAATAGCAATGGCACTGTTAGCAGCCAATCCACATATCGGTAAGCATCGTTAAACGGTGCGCCAGTTAAGGTGTACACGCCATTTTGCAAACTGTAGGCAGCATCCCAACTGTTGAAGATGCGGAAGTAATGATAGCCCGCAATACTGACGACAAGCGCTGAAACCAGTAGAGCGAGTCGATACTTCGAGCCGACTTGAGCGCGAGCATTGAAGAAAAAGAGGGCAGACGCAAACATCGCCGCGATCGCAAAGGAGAAAGCGTTATAAATTAGATTGAATTGGCTGGGTGTAAGCGATTGGGATGTCGATAACCGATCCGAAATGTCACCTTGAGTCACTAGCGACCCCAGAAGCGCGAAGTCGAGTACTGAAGAAATCATCAATGTTGTCTCCGCATAGTAGTTGTGAAACTGTAAAATGCAACTCCGCTTACTAGCAGCTCGTGGCGCAAATCTAACGACCGTTCTGTAGGGCAGTCTCCTCGACTATAGAAAGGCAAGATACCTACATTACGGTTGCGGAACTTCCGCTCGATCGTGCTAACTTACACCAAATTCCAGAAGTGAAAAACATCTTGACCGGAAAACAATTCAACTAGAAAATCCGATACAAATCCGATCATTGCCAGACGACTATTCCAGCTTTCAGCCAGAGGAGTAAAGCCCCAAGCCCAGCTGTTGCGATCATCAGAAGAAGTGGTGACTTTTGTAAAAGTTGCCACTTCTTCTAACTCCAAATTTTGCGCTCCGTTTGATCGAGGAAAGTGAAAAATTCAGTGATGGTTCTATTTAGAGAGATGCGGAATCCATATCCAGTTTCCACTCATGTCTCAGGAGTTTCTGATACATAGTGTCTCGAACCATCATGAGCTTGTTATGCTCAATCAGAAGTTCCTGAGCCTGCGTATGAGACATCCGCTGAACTTGGTCCGCAAAGAGTCGGAGACTGAATTCTTGATCTAAGGTGAGTTTGGTTGCTTGATCCATGGCTACTTCCCGCGACCCAATACGGGTCAAAACTGTGAACCTGTTAATAGGAGTGAAGCAAGGCTCCTGTTTGTTGAGCTATGTCAATTAATATAGCGAACTATTTACATAAATTGACGAATTTGAAAAAGTATGAGTCAATCTATGCCTCTGGACTGACAGCAATTCCAAATTCAAGGTTTTATGGGCGTTTCAGCGTTTCTTATTGAGACTGGCTTCAATAAGATTAGATAATTCTACAGACTTGACAAATCAGAAGCTGCGATCGTTGTGGCGCGATCGCAGACAGTGTGAACGTGATTTTAGAACCATCAACGGCAGTTGTCTCTCCGCTCTTCATAGCCATTCCTCAACGGCAGTGTACCCGAACTGAGTATGACGGCAGACCAGTTAGCGCCGATGACTTGAAAGCCCTGGAGTTAGCGGGGAGTGGTAAGGGAGTTCGTGTGTTGATGCTTACCGAAACAGCAAAGATTGAGCAAGTCCTTGAGTATGTGGTGCAGGGTAATACGGCACAGATGAGCGATTCTCCCAAGGAAACTCTATGCAAACGCCCCTTCGTTGATGAACTCGAAGCCTGGATTCGCTTTGGTTATGACGAAGTAGTGAACAAAGGCAGTCGCCCATTAACGGTGCTCCACCTCTGAAGGAATTTCAACTAGCTCTTGAAACCGAGAGTTGTTCCATAAATCGGCAAAATCTGCATCGGTTTTAACCTGAGTTTTATATCTGGGGTAACAGTCGATCGCAGTTTTCAAATTGTCCAATGCCAAATCGGGCTGACTGTATGAGCAGGTAACAATACGCCCTGCCGTAGTAACCTGTAGCTAATCGGCTACTCGATGGTTGGCGATCGCGGGCAGTTGCCACCAGGGCGCATGGGGATATTCGTGGTGCTCGTAGTGGTAGCCAAAGTGATAGCAAGCTAAGAGTGACAACAGCAAAGGACGAGGAGTGCTCTGGGCAAAAAAAGCATTTTGGTAGCCTCCTGCGGGTTCGCGGTGAGGCAAGTAGGTACCAAAATAAAAGAGCTGGACTGAGCTGAGCAACGAAGGCACAATCCAAAACATTAGCAAGTTTGATTCAGGCACGTGCAGAAGCAAATACATGGCGTGGAACGATGCGATTAGAGCAAGCAACCGTCGCCAGCTCCAATAGCGCTGCAAAAAATGAAAGTACCAGACAAACGGGTTTTTGTGGGTGCCGTCATGAAAATCGGGATCTAAAGGACTGGCTGGGTGGTGATGGTGTTGCCAATGCGTTTTGAATAATTGCTTGTACGAAAATAGACCATAAAGCAGTAGCACTAGTGTGCCAATGAAACGATTCAGCTTGGGATGGTGAGGCGCAACCGCTCCGTGCATCGCGTCGTGAGCAGTGACAAATAACCCTGTGTAGAGAAGCGCTTGCCAGCACACAGCAAGGATCATCCAGATAGGCTGCCGTTCGCTGGGGGAAGTCCTAAGCAGTGCTGCTAGACTGACTGCCCAGGTTGCCATGATTAGACTGGCAATCAGCAGGCCTCGTCTGCTAGATCCAGCTAACACGAGCGATGTGGTTGGCAGTGGGTCGTTTCTAAGGGGCAAAGTGGTAGACATGATTCCTGTTTTCTCATTGTTGTAGGCGCTAGCGCTAGCGATAAGAGATTAGCTCAGAAGCCAGTAGCTAGCACCAGAAACTATAAATAGGTGGGTATCTGGATATCACTGACATCACTGATATAAGACTCTAAAGTCTTGCGCTGCCCACACAGCAGACGAAGCAAGGTTTTGAGGGCTGATTTTTATTTAGATGAGACTACTTAATCCTCATCGGTCAGACCTTGCAAATTGAGTAGAGCTATAAGATTTAATTTACATTGACAATGTAACAGAATCTTAATAGCCTGATGGATGTTATCGCTCTCCTTTTAGAGACTGATCAGTTTAATCTCTGTCAGAAAGCTTACAGCAATTTTCAATTGCGTAAACCACAGTTATTTTTTAGCAGCCTCGCTCCGCGAGGCTGCTAAAAAATAACCCGCACCTAACTAAGCGCAAGGCGCTGTAAGACCTTATAGGCTACGCCATGTGTGTTTACCAACTTTTAGGACGGCTGTAGAGCCTGTTAATCGACAGCACGCTGTTGAAGTAAGGCGTACTGCCAAGGCATCGATTCTTTGCTGGTGACGGCGCTGCTGTCCGAGGCGAGCTTGCAGGTGCGGGCGCTCGATTTTAGCGTCGAAGGCTATTTGGAACTGCCCTACGCTCAGCAGGTGGCAGACTTTTTGCAGATTCCGCTGGTGCGAGTGGCGACAATGGGCGATCGCCTTCGTGGAGGGACAGTACGATCGCCTCTCTCCGCCGTACACACCACCACAATCCTACATTCAGCGTGGCACCGCTGCCAACCTTGGACCTTGGGGCATCTTGGGCAGCGAGTACAATTTAGTGGAGAAGGTGAATGTCTTGCGGGGATTGATTGATATGTTTACGGTGATGTACCCCCAATTGCAAAACATTGACTTTCGCCAAACCGTCAAACAGCTTGAAGTACCCGTTTATCTGCTCGTTGGCGCAGCCGAACTCAAGGGACGCAGCGACTTAGCGACTGAGTGGTTCGATATGTTAAAAGCACCCCGCAAGCAACGGTTTACTTTTGAGAACTCCTCGCATTCTGTCGCCTTTGAGCAGTTTGAGGCATTCTCCAAAATTATGACTGAAACCATCTTGCCCAAAACTTATCTGAAGCCCTGACTTAGCTATCAGAGAATATGATTATTAACGGAGTGAAAGACCCTATGAAGAGATTGAAACTGCTCATTATTGGATTGGCGATCGGCTTAGCGGGATGCAATCCTATGAATAATCCCTCCAACATTCAAGGAAGTGGTATTACTAAGACCGAGAAAAGAGCAGCGGCTTCCTTCGATTCCCTAGACGTGAACTATGCCGGTTCAATCGAAGTACGTTCTCAGGAGCAGGAGAGTCTCGAAATCAGTGGCGATGATAACATCATCCCAGTCATTACCACTGAAGTTAAAAACGGTACTTTATACGTCCGAGCCATTAAAGGATACAGTCCTCGGACAAAACTACAGATCAGGGTATCCACTCCCAATGTGAAACGGTTCGTCTTTGAGGGGGTCGGTGAGGCGAATCTATCCAACATCAAGAACGATCGATTGGAGATAGTGGTGACTGGAGTTGGAAGTTTCAGCGCCTCTGGTGAAACAAAGGAAGTGGATATTACTTTATCTGGTGTTGGCAATGTAGATGCGAAGAATTTACGTGCTGTCAATGCCAAGGTCAATTCAAATGCAGTCGGTAGTGTTGCCCTCTATGTGACGGGGCAACTGGATATAAAGTCATCTGGTATTGGTGAAATTAACTACTATGGAAACCCAAAAATCGTCAATAAACAGGCTGAGGGCATCGGGAAAATAAATCAGAGATAAATGACGTGCGATCTTCACAAACGACGCGCCTAATCGCAAACTTGAGAAGATGATTGTTGAGGCGATCGTATTGTCCTTGTCATAAAAACTGCGGTAATGTTCCATTAAAACAAGAATTGAAAGCAGTTGCGGCATAATGCAGAGTTAGCCCGCTAAACAAATGGTGGGGAAACAAGCGAAATTTTGTTTGTCAATATTCAGGCTCAAACAGCGACCACGGGGAAATGTAGTTACGGTATGGAAAATGTAGTTACTATATACTGATGCTATACATTCAGGTATTTAGGTATGGCAACTTCTAAACTTCAGCAGCTATCTGAACAGCAATGGCATCATATATCGACTGCCGATGTCGCAGCATACCTTAATACAGATTTATCCACGGGACTGTCGAGTGTAGAAGTACCTCAACGTCATGAGGTTTATGGCTTCAATGAACTGAAAGGCAAAGCCGCAAAAAGCCTTGTTATTCGGTTTCTGATGGAATTCAATCAACCTTTGATTTATATTCTGCTGGTTGCTGGTATTGTGACGCTGCTGCTAAAGGACTGGTTAGACCAGTGGCGCTCAGTCCGTTGAGGTTGTCTGTTTTCAGCGGAGATTGAGCCAGCAAGGATAGTTGACTTCGTTGGTCAGTTCCGAGAGATAGGGGACGATCGCGTTCCCGTAAGTGGTGAGAGGCGATCGGGGTCTAACAAATCATTGGAGCGGACAGGATAAGGATGGCTTTAGATAAGCTGAAATTGTCTGCTGCCGCTCAATTCAGCCGGTAGATGCGGGAGTGATTCTGGGTGTAGCGTTGATTAACGCGGTGATTGGGTTTATTCAAGAATCGAAAGCTGAAAATGCGATCGCTGCCCTCGCCAAATCCGTTACTACTGAAGCGACGATCATTCGGGATAATCAAAAGGTTCGGCTCAACTCTCGCGAACTGGTTCCTGGCGACCTCGTGCTGTTAGCATCTGGGGATAAAG